>MDTD01149832.1_pt1 | contig 14644 bp, 13 predicted proteins | sample 811221 | NCBI WGS metagenome assembly MDTD01 (sample SAMN05326646, study PRJNA326480) | marine metagenome | isolation source: seawater | place: Pacific Ocean: South West | collected 2011
GATGTGTAAGCGTGGTAACGCGTGTAGCTGACCAGTACTAATAGCTCAATTGGCTTGATTTATGCACTGAAAAAAATTTTTACGAATAGAAAAAACATTAAGAAAATAAGTTACTTTAAATTAATACTTTAGTGTTTCATTTTTTTGAGTTTATTTAGCTTTTCAATTGGTATTAAATAATAATTATTAACACCATTTATTAATTTCCAATTTTTTATTATAATAATTTTATCTTTTGAAGGATAGGAAAAAACATAGTTCATTGATTTGAAATATTTAAATATTTTCTTTTGATTTTTTTTTGAATAAAAAATTTCAACTTGTATGTAAGGTCTATACTTTCTAATTGTTTTAATAGCTCCTTTAATTACCTCTAGTTCATAACCTTCAACATCTATCTTTATATAGTTTATAATTTTTAATTTTAATTTAAGTATAATATTATCAATTAACTCAATCTTAATATTTTGTTCATAGCCAGAATTCAGTTTTTTATAAAAATTTCTGCTATATTTGTTGTTGATCACATTTTTAGATTTATATTTTATAGTATTAATATGTGAAAAACCTAATTGAAACACGTCGTTTACAATAGGAATTAAAATTTTGCTCTTTTTTTTCTTGTCCCCAATTGCAACATTAAATATTTGACAATTACTAAGAGAATATTTTTTTTTTAATAATTTTATTTGATTGTAAGCAATCTTAACAGGCTCAAAACTTAAAACTTTTCCTTTTGATTTTATAAGTTTAGCCATTTTATATGTATAAAGCCCAACATTAGCACCAACATCCAAACAAACATCCCCAGGATTTAAAAAATTCTCTAAATTTTTATAACAAGTCTCATTAGCTAAATTATCAATTAGATTTTTGTATATCGCCAGATCTAGAAAATGGATAAAATCTTTTTTATACTTCAATCCATATGCTTCAAGTTGCAATTTTATTTCATAAAATCTAGGAGAGTAAATTATTATAATAAATTTTTTTTCCGATTTAATTTTTGATAATTTGAAAATTCTTAATTTTTCAAACTTGTGATTTATCAACTCACTATTATTGTCAATTATATATGAAAGATTTAATTTATGTTTTTTCTGCGCAATCTTTAAAGTTCTACTTGCGCCAAAAGCAATTAATTTTTTTTTTTTTAAATTGCGAGCAATCATCTGGTTACAAATCTTATAACCAAATTATTAAGTAATTGTAAGTTATTAATGTCAAATTAGAATAATTTATTTTACAATCAAGAAAAATAATTTAAATAATTTAAACTTTAAATAATAATTTTATTAGAATAAATAGAATATACTTAATGAAAAACGCATACTTAATAATATTAGGAGGTGGGACTGGTCAATTTAAATTTATTCAAAGGAGCAAAAAGTTAGGTTATAAAATTATTATAATAGATAGAAATCCTCATGCAGTAGGTGTGCCTTTGTCTGATATATATATTAAGGCAAGCACTCATAACGCAAATTTAATAATAAAAAAAATCAAAAATTTAAATGTAAATATTATAGGTTTAATTGCTAGAAGTAATGGCAAACCTTTATTCACAGCAGCAAAGCTTAATGAGAGTTTTAATTTAATAGGTATAAATTATGAATTAGCGAAAATATCAACCAGCAAATCTGAATTGAGAAAATTTTTAAATAAAATTAATTTACCGTGCCCGGACGGTCAAAATATTAATTCAATGAATAAAGAACTAGCAAAATATTTACGAAAAAAATATAACGAGGTAGTGATAAAGCCAGAAATAACAATTGTAGGTAAAAAAGATATTTATTTATGTAGATCCGCAAATGAAATTAAAGCTCGTGCCCATAAATCAATACTTGCGTCATATAATAAAAAAGCTGAGGTACAAAGATTTATAGATGGAAAAGACATTTGCTTTTTTGTTTTATTTTATAAGGGTAAATTTAAAACCTTATTAAGCTGGGAAGAAATTAATTCATTTTATGGACCGTTGAAAAAACTTGTCGGTAAACACATATCTATGCCTGCAAAGAAACTTTCGAAAAAATCACAAAAACTAGTTTTTCAATGCTTTAGTAAATTTGCAAAGCATTTTTCTAAATCTTCATTTCTTTTAGCATTTAGTTTTAGAATTGATAAAAAAAACAATGGTTATTTAATTGAAGTACATGGTGATCTTACAGGAGATTCTATTCTGGATGAGTTAGTTCCAAAATCAACTAATACAAATTTTTTTGATAAGATAATTAATTTTCACGTTAAGAAATATTTTTCCACAAATTATAAAATGAAAAGCGCTATCATTAAACATCCGTGATTAAACAAAAGTAAAAAAACATGAGTCAAAAGAAGATATTAGAAAAAAAAAATAAATCAATTTTGTTTTTAGGAACAAGCCAGATCCAGGTAGAGTCTATACGTTCAGCTAAAAAATTTGGGTTGAAAGTTATAGGAGTAGATTACAATAAGTTCGCATCTGGAAGAAAATATTGCGATCATTTCATAGAGTCAAATTGTAACAACATAAATTTTATTTTTAAAAAAATCTTAAAATTAAAAAATGTAGAGCTAATAGATATATGGGCAAATAATGACATATTACTTATATCAAGAAATAAATTGTTAAAAAGGTTTAGAATAAAACCAGAAAACAATGATCTCACTATAAAAACTCTATTAAATAAAAAAAAATTTAAAAAGTTATTTCCTAAAGAAACAGTAGGCGGATTAAGAAAAAAATTTCCATTAATAGCAAAACCGACAAAAGGAAGTGGCAGTCAGGGAATTATCTTTTTAAAAAATAAGAATGATTATTTAAGTTTAAAGAATAAGAAGAACTTTATTTATGAAAAATATTTTAAAAACTTAAAAGAATATGGAATTAATTTTTACAAAATTAATCAAAAGTTATTTATATTAAATTCTGTTTACAGATATTTTGACCACAAGTTTACTTTTGCTCCACTTGGCACTGTTGAAATCAATAATAACGAAATATCCCGATTTTTAAAAATTTTAAAAAATAAAATAATGAAATTAAATATTTCTGGAAAATTAAAAATTGATCTTGGTATATGTGGTAATAAATTTCTCATAATTGAGGCTTCTAATAGATTTCATGGGGAAATCGATACATCTGTATTATTTTCTTTTAGAAATAACTCTCTTTCAGATTTTTATTTTTCAATGTTAACAAATAAAAAAATAATTAATACTAAGAAATTAGATAATTTTTTATATGGCTATATAGTTTGCTATAAAAAAAAACAAGTGAGTGAAATTAAAAAAATATTTAAGGAGAATAGAGTCAATTTTGTGAAATTTTTAAAAAGAGATAATTATACAGATCGTAAAAAACATACTAAATATTTGTCAACGCAAGATATATTTGGATATGCTTTTTATAAAACTAAAAAAAAAATTCAAGATGCAAAATTTACTAAAATTTCAAACCATATAAATAAATTCAAAAATGTTTAAATATGCCAATAAATTTACTTTTTTATAGCAAAAAAAATTTACTCTTTTATTTCTCTCAAAAACCCATATAATGTTCAAAAATTGAACAATTTTTTTAGACAGTTATAATTATGAAAAATAACAAAATTTATTTTTTAAAAAAGATATCTAATACATCTAGAATTTATTCATTGATGTCAGTATTCTTTGCTGGCTCTGGTCATCCTGGCGGTATTCTTTCTTCTATGGAAATGATAGTTTATTTAATTGTTACACAACTTAAAATAAAAAAACTAAGCGATTTTAAAAAGTCAAATAGAAGTAGATTTGTATTATCAAAAGGACATTCAATACCAGCAGTTTACTCTACACTAGCTGCAGTTGGAGCTATTAATTATAAAAATATTTTTAATTTGAGAAAAATTAATTCAGTTTTTCAAGGACATCCGTGTAGAATTAATACTCCATGGGTAGAGGCCAGCACTGGTTCTTTAGGCCAAGGATTTTCATTTGCAATAGGTCAAGCATTAGCTCTGAAATATCTTAAAAATAAAAGTAGAGTTTTTACAATAATCGGAGATGGGGAAATGCAAGAAGGTCAGATATGGGAAGGAATAATGTTTTCTGCTCAACAAAAATTAGATAATTTAGTCGTCATTTTAGATTACAACAAATTACAAAGTGATAATTTTAATAAAAATATAATAAATATTGAACCACTGAAAGATAAACTAATTTCCTTCAATTGGAATGTTATTGAAATTAATGGTCACTCTTTTTATGATATAGATAAAGCTATTAAAAAAAAATATAATAATAAAAAACCATTATTTATAATAGCTCACACAATAAAAGGAAAAGGAATCTCTTTTATGGAAAATAAACCACTTTGGCACGGCAGTGTTAAGATGAATTTTGAGCAAATAAAATCCTCATTGAAGGAACTTGGTGCAAAAAGAAAATTAATACTGGAATGTCAAAAATAATGAGCAATCCAAATTTAATAGCTAAATCATCTAACTCATTAAGGGAGGCGTTTGGGCAAGCCATTACAAAAATAGCAAAAACTAACAAAAAAATTGTAGTCTTGGATGCTGATTTAGCTGGTGGAACTGGCTGCCATCATTTTTTAAAAAAATATCCAAAAAGATTTTTTCAATTTGGTATTGCTGAACAAAATATGATTTCAGCTGCTGCAGGCATGTCAAGCTTAGGGATGGTACCTTTTGCTACTACATTTGCTGTATTTGCATTAAGAGCTTATGAACAAGCAAGGCTATCTATTTCGTATTCTAATTTAAATGTTAAGATTATTGCAAGCCATGGAGGTTTGGACACTGGTCCTGACGGAGCTTCTGCACAATGTATTGAAGATTTGGCCTGCTTTAGAACTTTACCAAATTTTGTAGTTCTAAGCCCTTGTGATAGCAATGAAATGTTTCAAGCAGTTAAGACGATATCTAATCATAAGGGTCCAGTCTATATGCGAACAGGAAGAAGCAGTGTTGAAAATATAACTAACTCGAATAAAAAATTTATTATTGGTAAAGGCATAATTTTAAATAAAGGCATAAAGGTTTGTGTAATTTCTACCGGAATGCAAACTTCTATAGCTTTTAATGCTGTAAAATACTTAAAAAAAAGAAATATAAATCCAACATTAATTCATATGCCAAGCATAAAACCAATTGATAAAAATTTATTAATTAAAAATGCAAAAAATCATAAAATAATTATAAGTTTTGAAGATCATAATATTATGGGCGGATTAGGAAGCGCTATAAGTGAAATTTTATCTGAAAATAAACCAATTAAGATTATTAGAATGGGCATAAAGGATCAAATCGGAAGATCGGGAGAGGCAAATCAACTGCTTAAGAGATATAAAATTGATGAGAAGGCTTTAATAAAAAAAATAATAAATTTTTACAGATAGATATTTAAATTGAACAGAAAAAAAATTAAAAATATTGCTTTTGTAACAGGCGCTAGTCGTGGTATTGGCTCGGCAATAGCACTTAAGCTTGCATCAGATGGATTTATGGTAGTAGTAGGTTTTAATAAAAACAAAATTGGTGCCAATAAAGTAGTAAAAAAAATTAATAAATTTGGAGGTAATTCTTTAGCTTTACAAATTAATATAGCCTCAAACCGAAGTATAACTGCAGCTTTTAGAAAAATTTCAAAACTTGGTCAATTAGAAGTTTTGATCAACAATGCAGCTATTTCTCAAGAAAAACCTTTTTTAAAAATTACAGAAAAAGATTTTGACTCGATGACAAAGATAAACCTTAGGGGTGCTTTTTTTTGTATTCAAGAGGCTCTTCCTTTAATGATAAATAAACGTTTTGGACGTATCGTAAATGTTGCTTCAATAGGTGGCCAGTGGGGAGGAATTAATCAGATACATTATGCAACTACTAAAGCAGGTATTTTGGGCTTAACTCGTTCAATTGCAAAAACATTTTCATCAAAAGGCATTACGTGTAATGCAGTCTCACCAGGTTTGGTAAGTACAGAAATGAGCGCTAAAGAAATTAAAACAAAGCAAGGGCAACAAAAAATTAAGCAAATACCTCTTGGACGTATAGGACTAGCAAGCGAAATAGCTGGGGCAGTTTCTTTTTTAGTTGGTCCTGATGGAGCATACTTAACTGGCCAAACTATTAATCCAAATGGCGGAATGTATTTTGGGTAAGAGAGAAAAAAAAAATCTTATAATTATAGGTGGAGGCATTGAACAAGTACCAGCCTATAAGTTAGCAAAGCGAAGAGGACTAACTATAATTGGAACAGATATAAATGATAACGCACCCGCGTTAAAATTAGCTGATCATTGCTTAATTGCCTCAACTCGTGATCCCAAAACTACACTTGTGCAAGTAAAAAAATTTGCCAAAAATCAAAAAATTCACGGCGTAATGACTATTGCTAATGATGTAGCTCTCACTGTTTCAACAATATCAAATTCATTAAATTTACCAGGTATAAGTTTAGAAGCCGCAACGAAGGTAAGTGATAAATTATTAATGAAAAATGCATTTAAATTATCGAGTGTCCCAACCCCATGGTTTGCTCCTATAAAAAATTTGGATGAATTAAAAAAGATTTTATTATCAAGTAATTTAAATCGATTTGTAATCAAGCCTTCAGACGGTAGAGGTGCGAGGGGAGTATTATTGATTGATAGAAATACAGATCTTAAATGGGTATTTTCTGAGGCAAAAAAGTACGGAAGCTCTGGTAAACTTATTTTAGAGGAGTTTGTAAATGGACTTCAATTATCAACCGAGTCATTTTTAATTAACGGTAAAGTATTTACACCAGCGATTTCAGAACGTAATTATGAGCATCTTGAAAGGTTTTTTCCATATTTCATCGAAAATGGTGGAACGATTCCTGCTAATTTAACAAATCACATGAAAAACAAAATCGACAAATTAATTAGTGACGGCGCTAGGGCATTAGGTGTAAACGAGGGTATAGTTAAGGGCGATATAGTTATCAAATCAGATGGAACACCGATGATCATCGAGTTAGCTTTAAGATTATCAGGCGGTTGGCTCTCATCACATCAGATTCCGGCAGCAACAGGAGTAAATTTGGTGGATATTGTTATATCTCACGCACTAGGAAAAAAAATTGCAACTAAATCACTTTTTCCAAAAAAAAAAATGGCTACAGCGATACGTTATTGGTTTCCAAAGCCAGGGAAAATAAAAAAAATAATTGGTGAAAATAAATTAAAAAAATTGAAAGGGCTTATAACATATGGATTTTTGAAAAACACAGGCAATATACAAAAAAAAGTAAAGATGCACGCTGATAGATTCGGTTATATTATTGTATCCGCTAAAAACCGCAAAGATGCAATGAAACAAGTAAACAAAGGAATAGAGATGATAAAGATTATTACTTAATGATAAAGTTTGTAGCATTCTTTGAGATTTAATAATTTAATGTTAAAAATTGAAAAAAAACGAATGACAAAAAGTTTATACAATTTAAAAATAGATTAAATCGCAGTAAAAATTTTAAACGAGAAGAAATAAATGAAAAAAGATAATAATATAAATTATTTTAAATCTAGAAATCTTAAGATCAATAATATGCAGACAATTTCTAGAGAAGACCTAGGTGAAAATGAAGTTAAAAATTTTGAATTTTTAATAGATAAATTATTCAAATTAAATCTTGCGGAAAAAAAAATTTTAGACGTTGGGTCTGGAGATAAGTTTTTGAAAAAATCATTTGAAAAAAGAGATTATCAATATTTTGATATTGATATAGACAGAGTAGACTTAAATACTGAAAAGTTACCCTACGATGATAATACATTTGATTATATAATTTGTTTAGCGGTTATAGAACACATAAGTAATGCGACTTTTTTTATAAATGAAATTAGCAGAGTTTTAAAAAGTGATGCAGTATTATTTTTGAACACTCCAAATTGGAAATATTCATACAAAAGTTTTTATGATGATTACACTCATACAAGACCATACACTATAAAGAGTTTGAATAGTCTTCTAGAGGACAACAATTTTACAAATATAAATCTGTTACCAGGTCTTAGAAACAAACCATTCTGGATGTACAAAATCCCATTCGCTTTTTTTCTTGCTAGTATTTTACCATTTACTAACGATAAAAAATTTTTACCAAATTTTTTAAAGGGTAAAGCAAGCTCTATATTTGCTATTGCAAAAAAAAAATAATGAAAAGAATTTCAGTTTTAATATTATGTAGATCTGGTTCAAAAAGATTAAAACAAAAACACTTTAAAAAAATTGGAAATTTTTCTTTAATAGAAATTATTATAAATAATTTTTTAAAAATTAATGAAGTATCTGAAATATATATAGCAACAGGACCTAAAAAAAAAAATTATATTTACGAGAAGTTTTTAAAGGATAAATACAAAAATAAAGTCAAATTTTTTTACCATGAAAACGAAAACCGAGTAAATGACAGAATATATAAATTATCTAAGATTATTAGAAATGAATTTCTACTAATTTATTCTGGGGACTGCCCAATTGTAGAAATAAAATTTATTAAAATAGCTTATCGTCAATTTTTAAAAGATAAATGCTTTGACTATCTTAAAATCAAAAACTGCATAGTAGAAGGTACCGACTTTTATAGAAGGGAATTGTGGAAAAAAATCCACCAATATTCAAAATCAACTAAAGAGCTTGTTGAGTTTCCAGGTTATGTAATTAAAAATAAACCTCATCTTTTCATAGAAAAAGAACTTTCTAACAAGGAGATTTCAATTTATCAATCAAAACAAAAGCATTTAAGAGCCTCAATAGATACTCAATCTGATTTAGACTTTTTTAAAGCAATATTTATTTTAAATAAAAATAAAAAAAAAATTGATTACAAATTTGTTTATGAAAATAAAAAATTAGGTATCCTTAATTCGCACGTTGTTCAAAAAAGAAAAGTTAAAATATTATCAAATAAAATATTTTTAATTGGCTTTACATCCAAAAAGTATGGATATGGTCATCTATCAAGATTATCTACTATTGAGAGAGAAATTAATGAAACTATTACATCAGATGTAAAAAAAATGATTTTAAAAACAAACAAAATTGCAAAAATTAATTATTTTGTAAATAAAATTAAGTCAAAAAATTATAAAAACAAAATTTTTATAATTGATATTCCTTTTTTTTTAAAACAAAAATTCAAATTTTTATTATTAAAAAATAAAATAATTTTTATTGATAATATAATTAATCACAAAAATGCAATAAACATTTTACCGACGCTACGGAAACCGAATATACATAAATCTAATTATTTGTATGGTCAAAAAGCATTAATAATAAAAAGGGAAATTAATTTTGCAAATCAAGTATTTAAAAAAACTAAGAATTATATTTTCATTTTTCCAGGATCCACCGGTAAGGTTCCTACATATATTTTAAATTATTGTATAAAAAATATAGATTTAAATTTTATAATTTTTTCTAATGAAAAAAACATAAAACAAAAAAATATACGTTATTTTTCTAAAGATGACGATTTTATTAAAGTTTCAAAAGAAGCAGCTGCTATAATTACAAGATTCGGTGTTTATGTTTATGAATGTTTGGCTTTAAACAAAAAAGTTTTTGTTTGGGACTATAAAGAGGATGTAGAAAGAATGAAAGATATTAAATATTTAGAAAAGAAAAAATATATTGAAATTTTTGATACACAAAGATTTAGAGAAAAAATAAATAACAAATCTACAGCTTTGAAAAATTTTAAATTTGGAGGCGATGTCGTAATAAAACAGATCAATAAACTTGTAAAAAATATACTTTAATGATAACTGTCGTACAAAAAAAAACCAAAAAAAAAACTTAAATTGATGAGGACAAAAATTTTTTGCGATATCGCTGATTTAAAAACTATAAAAGCATTTAACAAAAAAAAAATTGTTAATGGTTTTACTACTAATCCAAGTCTTATGCGGTTGGCTGGAGCAAAAAATTATAAGAAATATTGTTTGAAAATTCTTAAAATTTGCAAATCTAAATCAATATCGTTTGAAGTTTTTGCAGATGAACCAAAAGAGATGCTAAGGCAAGCTATTCTAATAAGCAAGTGGGGAAAAAATGTTTACGTAAAAATTCCTGTAGTGAATTCTAAAGGAAAATTTATGGGATCTTTAATAAAAGATTTAAGCTCAAAAAAAATAAAATTAAACATAACAGCCATATATTCATTTGATCAAGTTAAAAAAGTTTTCAAATGTTTAAATAAAAAAAGCAAATCTATTATTTCAATTTTTGCTGGAAGAATGGCTGATAAAGGAAAAGATCCGTTACCTATATTTAAAAAAAGCATTTCACTAGTTAAGCACCATAAAAATATTGAAATATTATGGGCAAGCACAAGAGAAGCTTATAATTATTTACAAGCAAAAGAGTTAGGATGTCAAATTATAACTATGCCGCCAAAAATAATTGATCGTGTATCAGACTTTGGAATGAGTTTTAATCAAATGACAAGAGATACTGTTAAAGGTTTTTTAGCAGATAGTAAAAAATCTAATTTTAATCTTTAGATTTAGCTTTACCAAATTTCATTTACAAAATAAAAGAGGCGCACCTGCTAGAAAGCTCCATGGCTTCTAAATAATTTTTATTTGATTTGAATTAAATAAAGTGCTAATTTTCATTGATGTTCAATATTTGAACAACAATGTAATCAAATGTAAATATAATTTCTAAAATATGAAAAAAAAAGCTTACCTGTTAATGACTGTGCCAAATAAATTTTTCTATACTAATAGACAAATTATATTCGCTGGAAGGCAATATTTAAGTGAAAAAAAATTAAACGAAATAAGAATAAAAAAATTAAAAATTAATTATCTTAAGGGAAACATTTATAGAACTGAAAACCTTATAAAAGAATTTGATTACTGTAATTCAATTTATTTAAAATTAATAAAAGAATTGTCCAGAGAACTTAACAAAATTCATGGGTTAAGTTGGTGTGAGAGATCCTGGGAAATTTTAATCGGAGTTTGGCTTAATAGGTTTATTGCAGTAATAAATAACAGATTCAATATTCTCAAAGAATTTCAAAAAAATTTTGAGCCAATTTTTCATAAGTCTTTGAAAAATGATTCTGTTTCTCTAATTTCATCAGATTTAATTGAATTTAATCAAAATAATAAAAATCCTGGTTGGAATGAAAAATTAATATATAGAATATATAAAATTTTAGAAGAAAAAAAATTTGATAAAAGTTTTTTAGATAAAATTAACTCTAAATCATTTAGTAAACCCAAAGTGATTAGTATTAAAAAGATCAATTATATTTTTGGAAACAAGGCGAATTTTTTACTAAATATTTTTTATAAACTTGGAATAAATAAATGTGTTTTTAATAGAATATATTCAGGTTCATATTTTTCTACATTTAGATTATTTTTTAAATTAGGTGAGATACCAACTAAATTTTATTTTTCTGACATATACTTTAAAGAAAAGTTTATTACGAAGATAAGGAAAAAAATTAATATTAAACTCAACACAGGTAACACTAAGGAAAGGCTTATAAGATTAATGTTACTTGAAATGTTTCCAACGGTTTATTTGGAAGGATTTAAGAGACTTAAGAAAATTTTAGATGAGCAAAATTTACCAAAAAATAAAATTATAATTTATTCAAGAAATGTATGGAAAAATGATCTCTTTAACTTTTGGGTAGCTAATCAAGTAAACAATGGATCTAAATTAATTTCTGGTCAACATGGAATTGGATACGGTATGTCAAAAAGATCTTTTGGTGATTTTTTTGAGCCAAGAATTTCTGATAAATATTTTAACTGGGGTCAGAGGGTAAAAATTAAAAACGTAATTAGATCAACAATACCCTCGAAAAATATATTATTAAGCTCAAAGAATCATAAAAGAAAAGTTTTAAAAAATAAAAAAATTTTAATAGTTTGTGGTTTTGGCTGGGATTATTTATTAAGAAATTCTTTATTTAATGGTTTTTATGAAAAATTTATTTCGATAGAAAATTTTGCAGGCAAAATAAAAAAATCATTAAGAAAAGACATCTTAATTAAACCACATCCTAAAGAAACTGAGGGTCAGGCTAATTTTTCAAAAATATTATCAAAGAAATTTAACAACAAAGTAAGAATTTTAGAAAAAAAACAAAATGTATCAAATTTAATTTTAGAAGCAAGAATTAGTGTTTTTACCTCAATGGGCACTGAATTTTTAAAAACATTAGTCTTAAATCGACCATGTATTTACCTCGTGCAAAATTCAGAATTAAAAAATTTAAATGAAATCACTTTAAAATATTTTAGAGATTTACATAAAAATAATATTGTATATTTCAGCGGTTTAAATGCAGCTAAATTTATCAACAACAATTTAGGAAATATTGAAAAATGGTGGTTTAGTCGTCAAACTCAAAAAAGTATTAAGAATTTTACAAATGAATTTGCTTGTACAAGTGATAATTTATATCAAAGATTTGAAAAAACTTTAATAAATTTAAGAAAAACTATCTAAAATAATTATGAAAACAAAATTTATAGCTGAAATATCAAGTAATCATAATAGAGACCTTAAAAGATGTTACGAGTTTATAGATCTTTGCTCAGAATTAAATTTTTATGCAGTAAAATTTCAGCTTTTTAAAATTGAAGAACTTTTTCACAATAAAATTTTAAGAAAAAGTAAAAATCATAGAGACCGGAAAAAATGGGAGCTTCCTATTAGTTTTTTACCAAAAATATCATCTTATTGTAAAAAGAAAAAAATAAAGTTTGCATGCACTCCTTTTTATTTAGATGCTGTAAAAAAATTAGAACCATACGTTGATTTTTATAAAATAAGTTCTTACGAAATATTATGGACTGAACTTTTGCTTAAATGCGCACAAACTAACAAACCTGTAATTTTTTCTACTGGTATGGCAAACTTTCAAGAGGTCAAAAATGCATATAACGTTTTAAAACATTATAAATGTAAAAATATAAGTTTATTACATTGTGTTTCAAATTATCCTGCTAAAATTGAGACATGCAATTTAAATTCAATAAAGTACTTATCTAAAAAATTTAAATGTGATGTTGGTTGGTCAGATCATACAGCGAATCCTTTGGTAATACATGAGGCAATAGAAAATTTTGGTGCAAAACTGATTGAAATGCATATAGATTTAGATGGGAGAGGATATGAGTACAAATTTGGACATTGTTGGCTGCCTAAAGATCTAAAAAATTTATTTGATTTTCTGGGAAAAAGAAAAAAAATTGTAGGTAAATTTGAAAAAAACTTTTCATATGCTGAAAAAGATGAAAGAAATGCAAGGTCTGACCCTTCAGATGGATTAAGACCGTTAATTAAATTAAGGAAAAAACTATAGAAATATGAAAAGATTGAATCTAATTTATTTAAAAAATCGTTTTAAAAAAGTGGGGTAATAATTGATTAAAAATAAAGTTATACTAGTTACAGGTGGCACAGGATCCTTTGGTAATGCTTTTGTTACAATGCTTCTTAAAAACTATGACCCAAAAAAAGTTATAATTTTTTCAAGAGATGAATATAAGCAGCATTTAATGAAACAAAAATTTAACGAAAAACAAAATTCAAAATTAAGATTTTTATTAGGTGATGTAAGAGATTTAGAAAGATTAAAAATGGCAATGAATGGTGTTGATTATGTAATACACGCAGCTGCACTTAAGCAGGTTCCAGCAGCAGAATATAATCCTATGGAATTTGTCAAAACGAATATATATGGAGCAGAAAATATTGTATTAGCTTCCATCCATGCAAAAGTTAAAAAGATTATAGCATTATCAACGGACAAAGCCGCAAATCCAATAAATCTTTATGGATCAACAAAATTAGCATCTGATAAAATTTTTACAGCTGCAAACAGAATTACTGGTACTCTAAAAACCGCCTTTTCAATAGTAAGATACGGAAATGTTATAGGCTCAAGAGGCTCAGTTGTTCCAATTTTTTTAAATTATATGAGATTGAAAAAAAACTTTTTCCCAGTTACAGACCCGAGAATGACAAGATTTTGGTTTACCTTAGAAAACAGCGTTAAGTTTGTAATAGACTGTCTTAAAAATATGAAAGGTGGTGAAATCTTTGTACCAAAAATTCCTTCGATCAAAATACTTGATTTAGCAAAAGCTATGGACGCTAAAAAGAAAGTCAAAATAATTGGCATTAGACCAGGAGAGAAATTACACGAATTAATGTGTCCAAATGAATCTTCTATGAATACATTAGAATTTAAGAAATTTTTTATAATTTTTTCAGCAGACGTAAACTTAGATAATAAGATTAAAGAATTTAAAAAAATAACAAACGAGAATGGCAAAAAGGTACCCCAGAATTTTGAATATAACTCTTTAAATAATAAAAATTTTTTATCAATTAAAGATATAAAAAATTTGAATAAAAAATTGAAACTTTATTAGATAAAAATAATAATGAAATTTTTAATTACTGGGCATGCAGGCTTTATTGGTTTTTCTTTAGCAAAACTTTTAATTAAAAATAAAAAAAATTTTGTTGTAGGAATTGATAATTTTAATAATTATTACGATATAAGATTAAAAAAAAAGAGAGATGAATTACTTAAAAAAAATAATATTTACAAAAATTTTAAATCAATTAAGTGTGATTTAAGA
>MDTD01157612.1_pt1 | contig 14644 bp, 15 predicted proteins | sample 811221 | NCBI WGS metagenome assembly MDTD01 (sample SAMN05326646, study PRJNA326480) | marine metagenome | isolation source: seawater | place: Pacific Ocean: South West | collected 2011
CATTGAAATATATTCCATATTTTTTTTGAATCATTATCATTAATGAAATTTAAAAACTCATGATCTTTATCTTTTTTATGATGCCTTTTTTGTAGATCGATATTAGGTTTCATTCTCTGAAGACTGTAATAGTCGTCTGGTCTTAAATTAATATGTCTACCAAGATGTCCATACCAAGAGTAGCATAGTAAATAATTTGCAGACAATCTACAAAGAGCATCAGAACTAATATCACCTAAATTGTAAGCATCGACATACCAATCCAAATCTGGAGTATTATAAGGTAATTCAAAATTATCTACTGCCGCGATTATTGGAATAATTGCACCTTTTCCACATCTTGACGGGCCTAATAAACTTATAATATTTAACATTAGATATTTATTTAAGATTTATATTTTAACATTTATTTAGGATTGAAACCTCCCAACTTTAATAAATATTTTTCTGAACCAACTGCCCCAATTATATCACTCTTTAGAGACATATTTTTTATTTTCAATTGAGACGAAATATCTGTTAAAGATTCTCTTATCCAAGAACCAAATCCTCCATCTTCTAAATGGTCTTCAACAGTAATTATTTCTAAAAAATTATTTATTTGAGATTGTTGTAAATGCTTAAATTTTTGCCCCCATACAGGACAAGTATAAATTCCATAATCCTTATATTTTTTTTCATTTTCTATAATATCAAAAGCTAATTTCAATCCTCCTGATGTTGTTAAGAAAATTTTGCCATTTCTACTAATTTTTATTTTATTCCATAATCCAGGTTTTAGTTTATTAACCTTAAGATTATAATTTTCTTCCCCAGCTTTTTTTAATCTTAAATAAGATGGTCCATTGTTTGAAAATAAATGTTTCATACAAGCTTCAGTTTCTAAAGGATCTCCCGGTGCTAAAATCTTGAACTCAGGAAATAACCTAATTAAACCTAAGTCTTGTACAGCATGATGTGAATATCCTAAATTTCCATAAGATAATCCACCTCCAACGCTTACAACTGTAACATTTAAATTATGATATCCAATATCATTTCTTAACTGTTCAGCACACCTAAATGTAGGAAAATTAGCTATAGAGTATATAAAAACATGGAAGCCTTCCGAAGCTAAACCTGCAGCCATTGATGCCATATTCTGTTCACAAATGCCAGCATTAAAAAATCTTTCAGGAAATTTATTCTGAAAAGGTTCTACAACATTATAGCCCAAGTCTCCAATTATTAAAATAATTTTTTCATTTTTCTCAGCTTCATTAGACAAGGTCTCAATAAATTTATTTCTCATTTTCAATTTCTTTTAATGCAATTTCTAATTCTTTTAAGTTAGGAGATTTATAATGCCATTTTACTCGATTTTCCATGTATTTAACACCTTTACCTTTAATAGTTTGAGCAATAATTACTTCAGGTTTAGAATCAAATTTAATATCGTTAAACACTTTATTCAATTTGCTATGATTATGACCATCAACTCTATGAACATTACAACCGAATGATAAAAATTTTTCTTCATATGGCTCAAGTGATAATGTTTCATCAACTGTTGTCAGACTTTGTAAATTATTATTGTCAACTATAATAACAAGATTGTCTAATTTATTATGAGAAGCAAATAAGATTGCTTCCCAATTACTTCCTTCAGCAACTTCACCATCACCTAAAATAACATATACTTTTGAATCATTCTTTTTTATTTTATGTGCTAAAGCAATACCAACTGCATATGGTAAACCATGACCAAGTGATCCGGTTGAAAATTCTACTCCTGGAACTTTGTGACTAATATGATTCATAAAGTTGGAACCATTTTTACCGTAAGTTTTAAGTAACCCAAGATCAAAAAAGTTTTTAAGTCCCAAAACTGCATATAAAGAAACACATGCATGGCCTTTACTAAGGATTAATTTATCTCTTTCTTCCAATAAAGGATTAGATGAATCAAATTTCATGATATCATTATATAAAACAGCTAAAATATCAACCATTGAAAGAGCACTTCCAATGTGAGATGCATTAGATGAGTGTACCATTTGTATTGATAATTTCCTAATTTCTTTTGAAAGTATTTTTGAATTCATCTTAAAATTATTTGAATTTAACTTGATTTGAGAGTCTTAAGTTGAGGTAGGTTTTCTCTTCATTATTTTCAATATAAGCAAATCCTAAGTCACCAAAGCTTCTAGCTCTCAGAAGGTTAATTAGATCTTTAACCTTCATTTTTTTATTTAAATCAATATAATCTAATTTTTCAATTACTTTCTTTGGTCTATATATAGCTAAATCTTCATTCTGCTCAATCGGTTTAATTTTTCCTGAAATTATTTTGTCCCAATTTTCTATAAATAATTTTACAATCTTTTTTTGTAACCTTAAGTAAAGTGATTTTGCAGTATCAGTTGATATTATCTTTTCTTCCTCTTGCACCCAAATTAAACCAGTATCTGCTCCCTCGGCAATTTGATGTAATGTAACACCAGCTTTTGATCCATCTATTAGGCTGTGTACGTGAGGAAACCAACCTCTATTGATAGGTAAAAGAGCAGGGTGAAAATTTACTGTTGTTTCAACTGAACTAAATATTTCTTTCATTAATAACCAAGGCCAATAAACACAAATAATTGAATCAAATTTTTGTTTCATAAACCAATCAATATGTTTAGGGTCTTTTGCTATATTACCATAAAAAACTTTACTAGTATCAATATTTGAAGCATTAAATATTTTTTTATCATTTTCTTTATTTTCACCTGGAAGATATAGAACGGAAATGACACTACTTTCATGATGAGCTAAAAATTTAGCAATATTGAGACCAGGTTTATGATTTGCAAACAATGCAATTTTAGTTTTCATATTTATATATTTTATTTTAAAATATTAATTATTTTGTCGCATATATAATCAATATGATTTTTTGTTAATGCAACTCCACTCGGTAAATTAATAGCAGTATCACCAACAATTTTTGATATAGGTTGAGGATCTTGTTTCTTAGGCCAATATGGATATTGACTAATAGCAGGAAAAACTGGTCTAGTATCAATATTAAAATCTTTGAGTTTTTTACAAAAAATATCTCTACCAATCTTTGATTTATCATTTAATCTAATATTAGTCATCCAATATATAGATTTAGTATTATTATCTTCGGTCCAGAAATCAAGACAATCAATATCCTTTAATCTTTCACTATACCAACTATTTATTCTTCTTTTGGCTTCAACCATTGCATCATTACGGAAGATCTGTCCAGAACCTATTGCAGCCTGTATGTTTGACATTTTATACTTTACACCTAACTCTTCAATCCAAAATGTACCTGGAATTCTTCCTTGATCCCATAATCTGAAAGCTTTTTCATATAATTTTTCATCGTTTGTACACAACATTCCTCCTTCACCTGTTACAGCTAATTTTGCACCTTGAAAGCTAAAAGCTGAAAAATCACCAAAAGAACCTGTTTTTTTACCAACAATTTCAGCACCTATTGATGGAGCAGCATCTTCAACAACATACAAATTATTTTCTAATGCAATTTTCATAATTTCGTCCATATCACATGGATTTCCATATAAATGAACGGGCATAATAGCTTTGGTATTTTTATTAATTAATTTTTTTATTGAATTTGGATCTATTTTCCAAGTATTTAAATCAATGTCTGCAAATACTGGGGTTCCACCAGCTAACACAACAGCGTTGGCAGTTGCAACCCATGTAATGTCAGGAACTATTACCTCATCTCCTTTTTTTATATCCAATGCCATTAAAGCAATATGCATAGCTCCAGTGCATGAGGATGTTGCCATTGCATATTTAACCCCAATATAATTAGCAAATTCACTTTCAAACTTTTTTAAGTATTTACTCCACTGATTATTCCATCCGTTAGCAGCAGCATCTAGGGCAAATACCTTTTCTCTAGCACCAATTGATGGGCCTGCTGTTAAAATCATTGATTTACCTATAATATCATTATTTGAAAACTTTAAAACTTTATTACTTTCAAAACACTCCTCTTTCTTAAAGTTAATTTTTTCTAAATCACTTATCAAATCTTGATTGTTAACGGATATTTTGATATATAACTCTTCAATAAATAAAACTGAATAAGCCCAACTAATTATTTTTTCAATAGAAAACTTAAATAATTTAGTATAATTTTGATCGAATAAAAATCTTTCAAAAACTAAATTTAATTTATCGTCTTGATTAATGCTTAGATGAATTAAACCTTTAAATGAAGAGCTTTTATCAGCTATCAAAAAACATATTTCAAGTTGTTGATTTAAATGGTCGGTTAATTTTTTTTTAAAATTATTTGTGCTATCACAAAATGATTTTGTTTCCCAATTTTCAATATTTTGGTTAATTTCATTGTTTAAAATTAAATGAGAATTTAGAGGTATTAAAATACCTAAATTATCAACTTCTAAATAATGAGCTGATTTTAATGAATTTTTACTGTCTTTTAAAAAACTTAATTCATCAATTATATTTCTTATAAATATTTTATTTTTCATAACAAAAGATTAGAAATTTAATTCAGTTAATTGTTCAAATTTTCATGCAATAAAGTTTCATTTTACATAAAAGGAATATTAATAGCTAATATTTGAAAATAAAATATTCTCATTAAATATATTTAGATAAAAATAATTCAATTGTAGAATGAAGTTTATTAAACATTTCATTTGTTAAGCCATGGTGAAGAGGTAATAATACACCGTTTCTCATAACATAATCTGCATTTGGATACCCCTTATTAGATACAATCTTTTTTATATCAATAAAACCAGGTTGTCTATTAATATTCCCAGTAAATACCACTCTTGTTTGTATATTTCTTTTTTCTAAAAAAATCATAAACTCTTTTCTGCTAAATGGTATATTTTCTTTCAGCTGTATAGGAAAGGCTAACCAAGCAGTATCAGAGAGTTCGGTTTCTTTTGGATTAATAAAAAACTGAGGATATTTATTGAAAAAATCAACTTGTCTTTTAAAATTTGATTGTCTAATTTTTATATTATTTGATAACTTTTTAAGTTGAGTTAAACCAAATGATGCACCAAGTTCATTACCCTCTAAATTGTATCCAACTCTTGAAAAAACAAATTTTGCATCGTATTCTATTCCATCAAGATCAATATTAAATCTATTTTCAATTTCTTCACTTTTTTCATCAAAAAGAGAAGAACTTCTTCCCCATGAGCGAAGTAATTTTGCTTCCTCCATTACCTTATCATCATTTATCATTAACGCACCACCATTTCCAGCACAGTTTATTATGTGGGAACCATAAAAACTAGTAATTGACATATCTGAGTAAAATCCAGATGAATTATTTTTATATTTTGCTCCGAGTGTATCAGCTGAATCTTCAATAACTATTAAATCATATTTATCAGCTATTTCTCTAATTTTATCCCATCTACAAAGATTTCCCATAAGATTTGGAGCTAAAATAGCTACAGTCTTATTATTTACCATACTTTCAATTTTTGATACATCTATATTGAATGTATTTGGTTCAACGTCAACAAATACTGGAACCAGATCATTTTTCACAATACAACCAATAGATGTACCAAAAGTTAAAGCGGGTGTTATCACCTCTGAACCTTTTTTAAAACCAAAAGCTTCAACACCAATATATAATGCTGATGAGCCTGAATTAACATAAAGGCAATGTTTTTTATCAAATAATCTTGCAATCTTACTTTCAAATTGTCTAGAATAATTACCCATTTGTGTTGATTCATTTAGACATTTTACAACAGCATCAATCTCTTCTTGTCCATAAACCGTTTTAGCATATGAGACAAATAAATCATTATTAATTTTATCTTTCATTTTATTTACAACTTATATTCATTTATTTCTTTTATACATTGTTCTTTTATATTTCCTCCAAATGAGAATACTTTATGCCATTCTACTATTGATGACAAAGTTTGTTCTAAATTTAATTTAGGTTCCCATTTTAATAATCTTTTAGCTTTAGAACAATCTAATTTTAAAAATGTTGATTCATGAGGGTTATCATTATTGTCTAAACACCAACCTACATTATCACCCCAAAGATGTACCATTTCATCCAAAATCCAGCGAACAGATTTACAATCTTCATCATTAGGTCCAAAGTTCCAACCACCAGAAAATTGATCGCCATATAAATATAATTTCTCTGCTAAAACTAAATAACCTGAAAGTGGTTCTAATACATGTTGCCAAGGTCTTATTGAATTCGGATTTCTAACAACTACTTTTTCTGATTTTTCAAAAGCTCTAATAATATCCGGAATTAATCTATCTTTTGACCAATCTCCCCCAGCTATTACATTACCAGCTCTAACAGAGGCTATAGAAGCAGAATTACTACAATTAAAAAAAGATCTTTTGTACGCAGAGGTGACTAATTCAGCACATCCTTTACTACTACTATATGGATCGTGACCACCCATAGCTTCATTTTCTTTATATCCTCTCGTAATTTCCCTGTTTTCGTAACACTTATCTGATGTTACTGAAATAATTGATTTTAGATTTTTACATTTTCTTGAAGCTTCAAGAACATTAGCAGTTCCTATGACATTTGTAGTGTAAGTTTGAATTGGTTCTTGATATGAAAATCTAACTAAAGGTTGAGCAGCCATATGGATTAATATATCAGGGTTAAAGTTTACCATTGAGTTGGTGAGATTTTTCAAATCTCTAATATCCCCAGTTGTGGAATTTATTTCTTTTTTTAGGTTTAATTGATTGAATAATGAAGGTATAGTATTGGGAACAAGTGCAAATCCTTTTACAATTGAACCCATATTCATTAGCCATAGAGTTATCCATGATCCTTTAAATCCTGTATGACCAGTTATAAATACCTTCTTATTATTCCAAAAAGATTTGTTTACATTGCCTTTACCTATTCCCATACTATCCATGGTGCAATATTTTTTTCAATTAATTTTTCTAATCTAAGTTTATCTCTCAGAGTATCCATTGGTTGCCAAAAACCGCTATGAACAAATGACATTAATTCACCATCACTAGCCAAACTTTTTAAGGGTTCTTGTTCCCAAACACAACTATCATTATCAATTCTATTTATAACATTTGGAGATAAAACAAAATACCCTCCATTGATAAATGCTCCGTCCCCTTTTGGCTTTTCTTCAAATTTTGTGACACAATTGTTAACAATATTTAAAGCACCAAACCTGCCGGGTGGAAAAGTTGCAGTGAGAGTAGCTAATTTACCATGAGATTTATGAAAATTTATTAAATCTTTTATATTAATATCTGAAACTCCATCACCATAAGTAAAACAAAATGCTTCTTCATTTTTAATATATGGTAAAACTCTTTTAAGCCTACCACCAGTCATAGACATATCCCCTGTATCAACCAAAGTAACAGTCCAGGGTTCGGCACGTTCTTCGTGAACAATCATCTTATTTTCTTTCATATTAAAAGTTACATCAGATTGATGTAAAAAGTAATTATTAAAATACTCCTTGATGATATATCCCTTATATCCACAGCATATAATAAAGTCGTTTATTCCATGAAAAGAATATGTCTTCATTATATGCCACAAAATTGGCTTTCCACCAATTTCAATCATTGGTTTTGGCTTAGCGTTAGTTTCTTCACTAAGTCTAGTACCTAAACCACCTGCTAGTATTACTGCTTTCATAATTAATTAGTTTCTACAAATGCATCGGAGAAAAAATTATTCTCATTTAATTTATTCTTAACAAGGATTTCCTTTGATGATTTAATCATTTTTGTTGATCCACAAGCATAAACCTGAGAATCTTCTAAATTTATTTTATTTTTTAATACCATATCTTGTACATATCCTGAATTTCCACTCAAATTATTTTTTTCTCTGGAAAGAACAGGTACATACTTTAAATTTAAATTAATTGTTTCATTTTCTGAGCATTCAAAAAGTTTATTATTTCTAAGTTTAATTTTATACATTTTAAAAAATCATTTAGAGTCATTTTTTCTTAATATAGCTTCAGCAAATAATAAGTCTAATTTTGAATCTAAAGATATAGCTGCTTCTTGATCAAAAATAACATGGCCAATTTTTTTTCCAGCTAAATTATTAGTTTTTTTAAAGTCATTTATATCCCTTAGAATAAAACCAGGAACAGCAACATAGTTTTGTTTACGCTCCAATTTTAATTTTGAATCTTGATTGTGCATAGGTACCATACCTTTACCTTTATGATTATATATAGTTTTGTCAAAATATCTCAATCCTATAACAGAATCAATATCATATATACTTTTTGTATTAATAGCTGAATCAATTAGCTCACATCTTTTAAATGGAGTTTCAATAGTAGTAATAAAAAAAGAATCATACATTTCAATGTTTTTAATAGAATCTATACACTCATTAACAGTCATATTCAATGGAACGTTAATTCTAGAAGATTCTTTACTTCTCTTTATAATCTCAATTTTTTTATCAAAAAAATTTGCAGATACATATTTAATAACCTCATCTGAAGGGGTTGTAACAATAATTTTAGACAAATTTCTAGATTTTATTAATTCTTCTAGTGTATAATCAATTAAGTTTTTTCCATTGATTTTAAGAAATGGTTGACTCCTCGAGTCCAATTTAGAACCTCTAATTGGCACAATAGCAAAAAACTTTTTGTTTTTTTTATCTGAAAATTTGTTTGCGTGTGATTCTAATATTTTTGACCTTGTATTTAATAGCTTTTTCTCATCTTTTGTTAAACTATTGTTATGTTGTCTATAATAAAATATTGGAATATTAATATTGGAAATTTCAAAAAACTTGATAAATCTTAGCCATAATTCATATCCATCTTGCCTAGTTATAGATTCATCATATCCATTAATTTTTAATAGACAGCTTTTTCTGAACATCGTACATGCTCCATGAGCAGGTTGATCATAGAGAGTTACATCTTTTTTAAAATTATGTCTTTTTTTCCTTTCAATTATATCTCCAAATTCATCAATTTCATACCAGTCGCCAAATACCATCCCAATTTTTTCAGAGTCAAAACCTGTCAAAAGATTTTTTAATCCATCCTTATGAAAGTAATCATCAGCATCTAATCTGATTATAAATTCACCCCTTGAAAGCTTTAAAGCTATATTATTTGAGATAGTTAATCCTTTATTGTTTTGGTAGATAATTTTTATATTTGGATTATTCTCATATGATGCAAGTATATCCTTTGAATTATCACTTGATCCATCATCAATAATAATTAGCTCAAAATCCTTGTATGATTGAGATAGGACACTTTCTATAGATTCCTTCAAATACTTACCATAATTGAAATTTGTAATATAAACAGAGACTTTAGGTGTAACCATTCTTTATTTTTTTAAAAATTGAAATGGAAATGTTATTTTTTCAAAACCGACCAATATTCTTTTGGCGTTATAATTAGGGAAAATCAGTTTTTCATTGATTCCAAAATCTGCAGTTGGACAAAATGATACACCTTGATTTTTAAGAACCTGTGAGGTTCTTGCACTGTAAAAATCAGATATTCCCTCAGGATACGAATAATTATCAATATTTTCACCAGTTATATTCTCTAAATGCATAATTGTTTGAGAAGTATCTTTTATTAGGTCTTCTATACAATCAAATGTAGTCATTGGATCATGATACAAAGTATGACCACCAATAGAAAAAAGTGAGTTTTTATTTATTTTTTTTATATCATTTATACTTAATAATCTATATAGTGGATAATCTGTATTCGGTTTGTAATTATATTTAGAAAAAAGACTAGAAATAAACAGGTCTCTTTTGCTTTTTGCCATTCTTTTTAGCTTGAATTTAATTTTGAGTAAACTACTATATTTATTTTTATGATTATCCATCATGTAAATCATATCATCAAGTTCTAATGAGTTTGTTAAATTTTGATCAGAATAGATAAAATCCTCAATAATATCTACCCAAAACATTTTTTTTTCCAACAAATTTCCAATGGTTAAATATAAGATTGCAGGTAGGTTAAACTTGTCTAAAATCTCTAATGCTTTTAGGTTATTTTTAAATCCATCGTCAAAAGTAATTATCACATTTTCTTCTTTGAGATTTCGGTTCAATTTTAAATCATTAATCGAAACAACATTTTTAGTTTGAGATAAAAATTTCATTTGGGTATAAAATGAATCGACACTGATATGTTTGCCATTTTTATTTAAATTTAAATTATAATTTAAATCTGTATCTTCAGCTACACCATGATAACATAAAATATAGTTCTTCATACTAATACTCTAGGAATAAATGAATAATATCTTCCGTGTTTAGAAAGCTCATAAGATGATAAAATATTATAATCTTGAATGTATTTCCTAATAATTTCGGCTGAAGCAATAGTCTCAGTAGTTCTCCATTTATACAATGGAACATCTTTTAAATCAAGAAATTCTTGTAAAATAATATTTCCTAAATCAAGAAATTCATTTACATAATGAAGAGTTATTCCAATATTATTATAGTCCTTATGGTATCTAGCCCACAAATTCGAATCTAGTCCTCTGTATTCTTCCATTATTCCCCTATGTAAATTCACAATTTTATGATCAAAATCGTTAATAAATTCTTTACTTAATTTCCTTGTGCCAAATGAAATAATTATGTCGTTTTTATCATCATATATTTCTAGAATTTTTTTTCTATTTTCTGATAAATTCAAGTCAGACAAATTGTAAGTCTTAATATTGGTTGGTTTTAATTTATTTACATAATTTGATTCAAATTTATTTTCATCATTCAAATAAAAATGATTTGTATCAAATTTTGGTTTAATTATTTTAGAATCATAAAAAACAGCTTTGAATTCTATTCCTATTTTAATACAATATCTAATAAAAATTTCTCTATGTAAACTTTCACTAGCTAAAAGAATAATTTTTCTCATAATTATTTAGAATAAATTGCTATTTCACGTCCATACTTAACTAAATCACTAAATTCACTAGGGGTAGCACTTAGGGTATGATCTCTAATTGTAGTATCTGATTTATCAAGTGTAAAATGTTTTTCAATAATTTTAGCTCCTCTTGAAATTGCAATCAAACAATTTGAAATACCGAGACAATGATCACTATATCCTATAAAATTAGTTTTCAAAAAATTTTTAGGAAAATCAATTAAATCTGATTTATATGTAGGATATTTTGATTTACAAAATAAAAAACTATTCAAATCATTATCAAAAATAGGAATGTTATCCAAATCAATCATTCCTACAGAGCTTATTGTTTTTATTCCATGCTTGTGTATTTTTTCAACTAATTCAATATCATTTTTTAGAGTTCTACTCGCAATCTTTATAAGCTTAGGTTTAAAAGGAAGAAGTAAATCTAATGATGAATTATCAAATACACTAAATAAAATTTTTACATTATATAATTCTCCGAAGTTGTATATTGACTCTACAAGTTTTGAATCAAAATGATTCATTTCATCCACTTTACCTCTCCATCCAAGTTGAAATTTCACATAATCTGTACCAGAAAAACTTGCATGTCTTATTAACTCAAATATTAAATCTTTATTACCATTGTGATTTAAACCTATTTCTGCTATAAATTTTATTCTACTCATTTTTAATTATTATTAAGTTATTTTATTAATACTATTTTCATTTTAGTAAATATTTTATTGTATAATTTTTATTTAAAAAAAATTAGAACATATTTTATTGAATTCTATTAATTTGATTTGCAATTTTAATTATGTCTAAATAATTGTATTCTGTATGATTTTTTTTCATTCTGTCAATAATTTGATTTGCATAAATAAAATCCTCATAAGTGTCAATAGCAAAATCTAAATCCGATTCAATTTTAATATCGTTGTAAATAAATTTAGTTTCTTTGTTATTATTTCTATAAAAATAAGTCATCACGTGTTCTTTATCATCTTTGTTAAAAGAATCAATAGAATTTTTATAATAATTTATATTAACAATTTCAACACTAATTCCTTTTGGCCAAGTTCTCTTTTTTACATTAGACATGAATTTATATTGATTGTTTTCAAAATCTAAAATCATCCTTTCTACTAATTGAAAATCGAGAAATAAATTATCTCCATTAATCCTAATTGCTGATTCAAAACCAAATTTAATTGCACAATCTAAAAATCTTTTAGAAACATTTTCTAAATTTCCCCTAAAACATTTTATATTATTATTTATACAAAAATTATAAATTACATTATCGGATTTCTCATAAGATGTAGCAACAACAATATCCTTTTTATTTTTAATTTTATTAAGTCTTTCAATGATATAAATTAATAATTCTTTTCCATTAATTTTTCTTAGTATTTTACCAGGTAATCTATTAGAATTATATCTGCATAAAATTATTATACCAATCATTTTCTATATGAGATTATTTTAGCTGGAACTCCACCTACTATAGAGTTTTCTTTAACATTTTTATTAACAACAGAACCAGCAGAGATTATAGCACCATCACCAATCCTAACTCCTTTTAAAATTTTAGCTCCAGTACCTATCCAAACATCATTTCCAATTATAATTTTAGAAGTAATATTATCTTGTTGGTTTATTTTAATATTTTTTAATGATTTATGATCACTATCAACTATATAAACAAAAGGAGCAATACTACAATCATTTCCAATCTTTATATATTCAGAAGAGTATATAAAAGTATAAAATCCAATAGTAGTTCTTGATCCAATTATTATTTTAGCTTCTCTATTACAAGAACATATGTTTGATCCCTTCTTTAAATAAACATTATCTCCTACAAAAATATTTTTTGGAAATCTTAGCAAGCTAACATCACTATCAATAAAAACCTTTTTTCCTAGTTTTCCTAATCTATATTTATGTTTTAAATATCTTATATAATTGAAAACAGTGAATTTGGTGTGTTTCTTATATTGATTAAGTTTATTCATTTATTTAAAATCAAAATTTTTTATTTATCCAATACCATTCTACAGTTTTAAAAATTCCATCTTTAAAATGAACTTTTGGTTTATAATTTAATATTTCATTTGATTTTTTAACTGATGCCAATGAGTGTGGAACATCACCTTCTCTTTCATCTCTGAATTTAATTTCAATCTTTTTTATTTCATTATCAAATAATATTAATTGATTTTTTATTTCCTTAGCAAGGTCTAAAATAGAAATACTTCCCCCACATGCAACATTAAAATTTTCAAAATTTGAGTTGATACTCTGTTTTTTTATCAATAAATCATGAAAATGAAGAATATTATCAATGTATGTGAAATCTCTTGAAAATTTACCGTCACCATTAATTACTGGACTCTCTTTATTTATGAATTTATTTATGAATTTTGGAATTACTGCAGCATATGGTCCGTTCGGATCTTGATAAGGGCCAAAAACATTAAAATATCTAAGTCCAAAGGTTCTTAGATTATAAAGGTTTGAGAATATACGAGTATAATCCTCATTTATTTTTTTTGTTAATGCATATGGCGACATAGGATTACCTGTTATACTTTCTACTTTTGGTAAATTATCAGAATCACCATAAACTGAACTACTGGATGCATATATAAACTTTTTTATATTATTTTTTTTTGATGCTAATAACATATTTATAAATCCATTTACATTTACTTGATGTGAAGTTAAAGGATCTTTAATTGATCTAGGAACTGAACCAAGGGCTGCCTGATGAGATACAATATCAATGTTTTTACAAGCTAGATTGCAAAAATCAATATCACGAATATCACCCTCAATAAATTCAAAATTTTTATTAATTAATAAATCTTTAAAATTATATTTATACCCAGTAGAAAAATTATCAACAGACCTAACATTATAACCTTGATTTAAAAAAAATCTACATAAATGGCTACCTATAAAACCAGCTCCTCCAGTAACTAAAAGATTCATAAATTATTTTAAATTAAAATTGGCTTCGCTATTCCTTAATAGGATTAAAAATCAAAAAACTTAAGAGTTAAAAAAAATTTAAGTTTAAGTTTTTAAAATCAATTGTTTTAAAATAATTACTCATTTTGAATAAATTATTTAAAAAATGAGGTCCCGACCAGATTCGAACTGGTGTAGAAGCTTTTGCAGAGCTCTGCCTAGCCACTCGGCCACAGGACCATCAAAAGTAAAAATATTATTTTTTACTTTCTTTTTTTGGTTTTTCTTTTGTAATATCCTTATGACTTAAAGCTAATCTTCTATTTTCAAGATCTTGTTCCATTACAATAACCTCAAGCTTTTCACCTAAATTAATAAATTCTGAAGGATGTTTGATTTTTTTATCTTCAGATAAATCAGAGACATGAACAAGACCATCTATACCTTCCTCTAATTCAACGAATAATCCGAAATTAGTCAGGTTTCTAACTAATCCAAAATGAACAGTACCAACAGCATACTTATTAAGTAATTTATCATCAGACCATGGGTCTTTGCTTAATTGTTTTACTCCAAGAGACATTTTTTTCTCATTCCTATCAATAGATAAAACAACTGCTTCTAACTCATCTCCATTTTTCATAAAATCAGAAGGATTTCTTAGATGTTGAGACCATGACATTTCTGAAACATGAATTAAACCTTCAACTCCA
>MDTD01013096.1_pt1 | contig 14642 bp, 11 predicted proteins | sample 811221 | NCBI WGS metagenome assembly MDTD01 (sample SAMN05326646, study PRJNA326480) | marine metagenome | isolation source: seawater | place: Pacific Ocean: South West | collected 2011
AGTGGACCAGCGTCGATCTGGCCGCCATCAGCTTTGGTCAGGGCATCGGCACCATGGCCATCCAGATGGCAAAGGGCTTTCTCACTCTGGCCAATGGCGGCGTCACCAAAGACCTCCGGTTGATCAAATCGCCGGAAAAAGCTCGCAGGAACAACGCAGAGCAGATTTTCAGCCAACAGACCGCTGACACGGTTCTTTCCATGATGAAAGACGTTGTTCACGAGGACGGCACCGGCCGCAGAGCACGCATCGCAGGTATCACCATGGCCGGTAAAACCGGCACCGCTCAAAAGGCGGCCAAGGGTGGTTACGGCGATCAATATCTTTCTTCATTCGTCGCATTGGTCCCTGCTCTGGACCCGGAACTCCTGGTGATCACCATGGTCGATGAGCCGCAGAAATCCAACTACGGCTCCATGGTTGCCGCTCCCGTCTGCCGGGAAGTGACCGTGCGCACACTGGCCTATCACGGCAAGCTCTCAGAGACCCTTGATACGGCAGTGGCAGAGAATATTTCCGTAGAATCCCTTGTCGAGCACCCTCTGGAACAATCCATGGATGCTCCGAGACAGCAACCAATGACGGATCGTGTTCCGGATTTCAGACAGCTTCCCGTACGCCGGGCGCTGGAGTTGCTCGTCAAAAAAGGGATAGTCCCGGTCATCAAGGGCCAGGGCATGACAGTCAAACGGCAGGAACCCGCTGCAGGGCAACCATGGCCGGATGACGCAAATAAGGAGGGAACGGATGATGTTTTTGTTCTCTGGCTCTCCTAGTCAGAAAAAGGTGGGCGTAATGGATTTCAAGGAATTGCTCAACAAAGCCGGCAAAGGACTTATGGTCCGTACGGACTCTCGCAAGGTGCAGGAAGGGGAATGCTTCGTGGCCATGCCGGGAACCGCCGTGCGTGGTATCGATTATATCCCTGCCGCACTGGACAACGGAGCGCAATTCATCGTCGCACCGGAGACTGCTCGTGACGAAGTCGCACCTGTTGTCGAAGATCGCGCCCAGGTGGTCTACCATGAGAACCCCGCCATCGCCCTCGGCGAACTGGCCCGCGCCCATTTCCACCTTCCTGATCGTGAAGTGAAACTGGTCGGCATTACCGGCACCAACGGCAAGACCACCACGACCTACATCATTGAACACCTGCTGGCCGCCAGCGGCCTCAAGGTCGGTGTCCTCGGCACGGTGAGTTACCGCTGGCCCGGCTTCGAGATCGAAGCGACCCTGACCACGCCCGACTGCTGGATGATCCACGAGCTGATCTACAACATGAAGAAAGCGGATGTGGATATCGTCCTGATGGAAGTTTCTTCGCACGCCCTCGAACAATATCGCGTGGCAGGTCTGGATTTCGCGGCTGGCATTTTTACCAATCTCACCCAGGACCATCTCGATTATCACGGCGAAATGGAAACCTACTTCGAAGCCAAGGCAAAACTTTTCAAGGATTACCCGCTGGAAAACAAGGCCAACGTCATCAACTATAATGACCCCCATGGCCGCCAATTGCTCAAGGAATGCCCCGACTCCATCGGATATGGCATCGGCGATACCGCCATTGTCCGACAGGAAGTCGGCAACCGTGAAATGGTACAGGGCCGCATCGTATCCATGGACGGCAAAGGCATCGAGCTGGAGAGCACCTACAAAGGCAAGAGCTGGACTATCCACTCGCCGCTCATTGGTGAATTCAACGCCATGAATATCATGGCTGCTCAGGCTGTCTGTTTCCAACTGGGCCTCAACTGCAAGCACATGCGCGCCTTAAGCGAGTTCCCCGGCGTCCCCGGACGACTGGAGCGCGTGGTGAACGACAAAGGGCTTGATATCTTCGTTGATTTCGCTCACACATCCGATGCCCTTGAAAGTGTACAGCAGACGCTCAAGGCCCTCGACTTCAAGCGGTTGATCACCCTGTTCGGCTGCGGTGGCGACCGCGACCGCACTAAACGCCCCCTCATGGGCGAGGCCGTGGCCCGCTACGCAGATGTGGCGGTCATGACCTCCGACAATCCCCGGTCCGAAGATCCGGAACGGATCATGGACGATATCCGCCCGGGACTCAAAGGCGTTGACAAAATCATAGAACACCCCGACCGCCGGACCGCCATCGAAATGGCCGTGCGTGAAATGCGTACAGGCGATGTGCTGCTGATCGCCGGACGGGGCCATGAACCCAGACAAACAATAAAGACCGGCAAGATTCCGTTCCTCGACAAGGACGTGACCGCCGAAGTCATCAAGGAAGTTTATTCGTGAATTTAACATTGGCCGATGTGGAACGCTGCCTGAGCGGCATGTCCGAAGAGGGGCACGAAAAAGTCACCATCAACTCGGTGCAGACAGATAGTCGCACCGTGTATGAGGGCGACCTCTTTTTCTGCATCGACGGCGCGAATTTCGACGGGCACGAGTTCGCCCACCAGGCGGAGCGCCAAGGGGCCGCAGCCGTTGTGGCATCGCGAGTGGTCGATGTCGACGTGCCGGTCATCATGGTCCGCGACACCACCGAGGCGCTTGGACGCATTGCCGCCTGCTGGCGCGACATGTGCGGAGCGCGACTGGTGGCTGTCACCGGGACTGCCGGAAAGACCACGGTCAAGGAAATGCTCTTTGCCGTGGTGTCGCAAAAACACACCGCAGCCAAAAACTATCGCAACTTCAACAACCAGATCGGCCTGCCCATGTCCATGCTCAAAGGCACCTGCAACCAGGACTGGTGGATCATGGAGCTGGGAATTTCAGTCCGTGGCGACATGGAAGAGCTGGCCCCCATCGCCAGCCCGGATGTAGCAGTGATCACCAACATCGGTCACGGCCACCTGGAAGGACTGGGCGACATGGCCGGTGTCGCGCAGGCTAAGACCGCCCTGCTCCGCTATGTGCGCCAGGCCGGTTCAGCAGTCGTGTCCATGGATTATCCCATGCTGTGGGATGCTGCCCGGGAAATAAACAATGCGCCCGTAGGATTCTCGACACAGAACTTTGAAGACGCCGATTTCGCCGCATCCTATCTCGGCGCTGAGTCTGAAGGATGGGGACGTTTCCGGCTCAAGACCCCGGAAGGCGACAGCGAGATGGCCGCTCCTTTCTGCGGCGAGCACTACGCTGAGAACCTGGCCTGTGTTGCTGCCACCGCGCACCAGCTCGGACTGAGCCGCGACGATGTGATCAATGGCGTCCAGGCCATCGAGCCAGACAGTCAGCGATTCTGCTGCAAGTCCGGTGGCAATTTCATGGTCATCGACGACACATACAACGCCAACCCGCTTTCCATGGAACGATCCATCAAGGCGGCTGCCAATATGGCAGGAGAACGCCCGCTCGTTCTGGTACTGGGCGACATGCGCGAACTGGGCGAAGAAGCCGTTGAGCAGCATGTGAAGCTTGGCAAACTGGCTGCGGAGATCGCTCCCAAAGCACTTTTCTACAAAGGCGACCACCTCGATGATGTGGCAGCCGGGTACGGCGGTGTCATCACCGAACTGAAGGATACGGAAACGTTCATCAAGAAGTGGCAGGCCCTGGGGCTGACCGGCGCGGTAGCACTGGTCAAGGGTTCGCGCTCACTTTCCATGGAAACATACGCCAACCTCCTGAGCAGGGAGCTCGGCTGCAAAGCGGGAACCGAGGAGAAGAAGTAATGATTTACAACATACTCGCACCGCTCGCCTCTGAAGTCGGCGTACTCAACGTTTTTCGGTACATCACGTTCCGCTCAGTCTGGGCACTGCTCACCGCGCTGATCATTTCGATCCTGTTCGGACCGGCCATGATCCGCTGGCTCCAACGCATCAAGTGCGGCCAGTACATTCAGGAAGATGGCCCCAAGCATCAGGCCAAGCAGGGCACCCCCACCATGGGCGGCATCATGATCATCATATCTGTTGTCGTATCCACTCTGCTCTGGGGCGACCTGACCAATATTTATGTCTGGCTGACCATGCTGGTCTTCGTCGGGTTCGGTGCCGTTGGATTTGCCGACGACTACACCAAAGTCATCAGGCGACAGAATGAAGGGCTTTCCGCCAAGTCCAAGTTCTTCTGGCAATGTTTGGTGGCCGGTGCCGCACTGTATTTGCTCATCCAGCAACCGGCCTACTCGACAGAGCTTTCCGTGCCGTTCTTCAAGAACTTCAATCCCGACCTCGGCTGGTTCTACCTGCCCTTCGCCATGATCGTGATGGTGGGCGCGAGCAACGCCGTGAACCTGACAGACGGACTGGACGGACTCGCCATCGGTCCCATGATCGTAGCCATGGCCTGCTTCGCCATCTTCATCTACGTGTCGGGGCATGCGCAGATGGCGGAATATCTCGCCATCCAGAACATCCAGGGCATTGGTGAAGTCACCGTATTCTGCGGGGCAATGGTCGGCGCCGGACTCGGTTTTCTCTGGTTCAACGCTCACCCGGCACAGGTCTTCATGGGCGATGTCGGATCGCTGTCCCTGGGCGGCGCGCTCGGCTTCGTGGCAGTCCTTGCCAAACAGGAACTCCTGCTGGCCATCGTGGGCGGTGTCTTCGTCTTCGAGACCCTCTCGGTCATCCTGCAGGTGGGGTATTTCAAGCTCACCGGCGGCAAACGCATCTTCATGATGGCCCCGCTCCATCACCACTTTGAACTCAAAGGCATCCCGGAATCCAAGATCATCGTCCGGTTCTGGATTCTGTCCATACTCATGGCCCTGATGGCCCTGTCCACACTGAAACTGAGGTAGTCCCGTGAATCGTATCGTCCGCAAATTCATTGATGAGTCCATCCTCTCCGGCAAGCAGGGAGTGGTCGTAGGAGCAGGCAAATCCGGCCTGGCCGCCGCCCGTCTTCTTGATGTGCTGGGCGCGCACGTGCGCGTGGTGGATCGCAATGAAAATGTATCCGATACCGTCCTGGGCGATCTCAAGGGCAAGGCGGAGCTGATCACGGGTGAACACGAGAAGTCGCATTTCTCCGATGCCGACATCGTCGTGCTGTCACCGGGCGTACCCGTTAAAAAGATGGCCCATGCGCTGGAAGACGTGCCTGCCGTCAATATCGTGGCCGAGTTGGAATTCGCATCATGGTTTATCGAAGCGCCGATCCTCGCCATCACCGGCACCAATGGGAAAACGACGACCACCACACTGGTCAGCGAAATATTCGAGCACGCAGGTCGCAAGGTTTTCACCGGCGGCAACATCGGCACACCCCTGTGCGAGTACCTGCTGGACATGGAACCGGCAGAAGTCATCGTGCTGGAGGTCTCCAGCTTCCAGTTGCAGAACTGCCGCCAGTTCCAGCCGCACGTTGGCGTCCTCCTGAACTTTGCAGCCAATCATCTGGACTACCATGAATCCATGGAAGAGTACCTTGAGGCAAAGCTGATGCTCTTCAGCCAGATGACTGGTGAAGGCACTGCGCTGATTCACGAGTCGGTCAAGCCCGTTCTGGATGAGAACTATGATGGACGCGGATTCACCAACGCCCATGTCGAATGGTTCGGTCCCACCGACCGTTTCGAAGCCCCCTATCTCCCGGGCGAGCACAACCGCTCCAACGTGGAAGCCGCCTGGCAGGCAGTGAAACGTTTCGGCATCACCGAAGAGCAGGCAGCCGAAGCCATCAGGAATTTCAAGCCCCTGTCCCACCGCATCGAGCCGGTGGAGGAAATCGACGGGGTGCTGTACGTGGATGATTCCAAGGCCACGACACTTGATGCCGTCATGGCCGCGGTCAACGCCTTTGATCGTCCCATCAGGCTGCTCATGGGCGGCGTCTGGAAAGGCGGCGATGTGGAAGGCTTTGCCAAGGCAGTCAAAGACCGCGTGATCCACATCGGACTGTTCGGTGGCAGCCGCGACATATTCGAGCCGGTTCTGTCCAAGTCCTTCCCGGTCACCTGGGACGAAACCCTCGGTCAGGCCGTACAACGGCTGACTTCCGATGCCCGCAAAGGCGATGTGATTCTGCTCTCCCCGGCCACGGCCAGCTTTGACCAGTACAACAGCTATGGTCATCGCGGTGACGACTTCAAACGCGCCGTGAAGGAGCTGACATGAGCAGTCAGTTGAATGCCAAAAAGCATACTGCCCCAATGGGCAAGATTGATCCCTGGCTGCTGATGATCACCCTGCTGCTTTGCGGTTTCGGATTGATCATGGTGCTGTCTTCCAGCGGCATCATGGCCGAGCGCGTGTATGACGACAAATATTTCTTTTTCAAACGCCAGGTGATGTTCAGCTGCGTCGGCATTGCCGCCATGCTCATCTGCATGCAACTGCCGCGAAAGATCCTCTACGGGCTGACCTATCTCTGGGTAGCCGGGGCCATCGTGCTGCTTGGCCTGTGCCTCTCGCCTCTGGGCGTCAATGTCAACGGAGCCAGCCGCTGGATCAATCTCGGGCCGGTCAACCTCCAGCCTCTGGAATACGCCAAGGTCGCACTGGTGCTGTATCTCGCGTACTTCTTTGCCAGAAAGCAGGACATGGTCCAGACTTTCTCGGTGGGCTTCCTGCCGCCGTTCATCGTCACCGGATTTTTGTGCGGTCTGCTCCTGCTCCAGCCGGACTTTGGCGGCGCAGTGGTGCTGTCCGGTTTGCTGTTCTTCATGTGTCTGGTCGGCGGCACCCGCCTCAGCTACCTGCTGCTCTCCATGATCTTTGCCGGTGGTGCAGGATGGCTGCTTATTTCGTCATCCCCCTACCGCCTCAAGCGTTGGACCGCCTTCCTTGATCCCTTTGCTTCGGCGCAAAACGAGGGCTACCAGTTGGTCCAGTCCTTGTACGCCTTTGGATCGGGCCGTATCTTCGGCACCGGCATCGGCGCAGGAAAACAAAAGCTGTTCTTCCTTCCCGAAGCGCACAACGACTTCATCATGGCCGTGGTCGGCGAGGAATTGGGCTTCGTCGGCATGTCCCTGTTCTTCATTGCCATCGGCTTCTTCCTGTGGCGCGCATTCCGCGTCACGTTCCAACAGGAAGACCTGCAGGATAGATTCACCGGCTTCGGCGTCACCTGCATCATCGCTCTGGGTATGATCCTCAATCTGGCCGTGGTGCTCGGAACCGTTCCGCCCAAGGGCGTTGCCATGCCGTTCATCAGCTACGGCGGCTCCAGTCTGACCGTTTCACTCATCTGCGCAGGCATTCTGCTCAACTTGTCAAGGACGGCAAAACAATGAGCATGAATCGCGTCATCATCACCACCGGCGGAACTGGCGGCCACATCTTCCCGGCTCTGGCCCTGGCAGACGAGCTGCGCCGGCGGAACCCGGATGCGGCAATCCTGTTCATGGGCGGCTCCGGTCCCGAAGGCGACCTCGCCCGTGCGCACGGTATCGAATTTCAGGAACTTCCGGCCAAAGGTATTGTCGGTCGCGGCATTTCCGGCCTGCTCTCCGGCCTCGGCTGGCTCGCAACCGGTCTGCCCAAGGCAATGAAAGCGGTTCGCGATTTCAAGCCGGAAGCCGTTATCGGCTTCGGCGGCTATGCCGGTTTCTGTCCGGTGTTCGCGGCAGCCCTGCAAGCCATCCCGACCGCTGTTCACGAACAGAACTCTGTTCCGGGCGTCACCAACAAGGTACTCGGCAAAGTGGTTCGCCGTGTGTTCCTCAGCTTCCCGGACGCCAAGGGTGTTTTCCCAGCCGGAAAGACCCGCTTGGTCGGCAATCCGGTTCGCGACGCAATCATTGCTGTTGGGGACAAGCGAAAAGACCGCGCCGCCGGTAAGCGAATTCTGGTCCTTGGCGGCAGTCAGGGCGCACGTCCCATTAATGACGCCATCATCGACGGTTTGCCTCTGCTCATGGAAGCCGGAATTGAGTTGGTCCATCAAGCAGGAAAACAGGATTTTCAACGTGTTCGCGCCTCCTATGAAACCGCCAAAGCGGACCCGGCGCAGGTTCACGGATTTATAGACAACATGGCGGACGAATACGCCAAAGCCGATCTGGTTATTTGCCGGGCCGGTGCAACAACGGTTTTTGAAATAGCGGCAGCAGGGGTACCGGCCATTTTCGTGCCTTTCCCCCACGCAACGCATGATCATCAAACAATGAACGCCAAAGCCATGGTCGACATCGGCGCAGCCGTCCTTCTCCCGCAAAAAGGGATGTCCGGGGACAGCCTGGCCCATATGGCGATGGAGTTGCTCGGCAACCCCGGTCGCCTCTCAACCATGGAAACAGCGGCTCGCGGTTTCGCAAAGAAACACGCCGCCGCCGATATAGCTTCGGGTTTACAGGAAATGATCGCCTGATCGGGCGGTCGAAGAGGACAGTATTATGGCAGCAGCACAGGGACCTTATCTCACAGTCAGCGGCGAAGCATGCCCCGCCATGCGCGCCCGGGTGAACAATATCCACATGGTGGGTATTGGCGGCTCCGGCATGAACGGCATTGCTGAAGTGCTCATCAACATGGGATTCAACATCACCGGCTCCGATCTCTCTGCGTCGTCCGCAGTACGACGCTTGGAGAAACTGGGTGCCAATGTCTTTATCGGACACGGTGCCGAGAACGTCGGGGAAGCTGACGTGCTCATCAAGTCCACTGCCATTCCGGACAAGAACCCTGAGATTGTCGAAGCAAAAGAGCGCGGCATCCCCATCATCCCGCGTGCCGAGATGCTGGCCGAACTGATGCGCCTGCGCACGGGCGTGGCCGTTGCCGGAACCCATGGCAAGACGACCACCACCTCCCTGCTCGCCACCATTTTTACCGAAGCGGATCACGATCCGACCGTTATCATCGGCGGCCGCCTGTCCATTTATGGTTCCAATGCCCGTCTGGGTGACGGCGACTATCTGATCGCCGAAGCCGACGAATCCGACGGCTCATTCCTGCTGCTCTCCCCCATCATCACCGTGGTCACCAACGTGGACAAGGACCACATGGACTTTTACGACGACCAGCAGGCCATTGACGACTCGTTCACCCAGTTCTTGAACTCCATTCCGTTCTACGGCATGAACGTGGTCTGTGGCGACGATGAAGGCGTGCAGCGCCTCCTGCCGAACATCAAGCGCCCCTGCCTGACGTACGGCCTCGGTCCCAAGAACAAACTGCGCGGCGAAATCATTTCCACCCACTTGCGCTCGCTCTTCAAGGTCTACCTCGATGGCGAAGAATGGGGCGAAGTGACCGTGGCCCAACCCGGTATACACAACGTACTCAATGCCCTGGCCTGTATTGGCGTGGCACTGGAAGCCGGACTGGACAAGGAAGACATCATCAACGGCCTCGCCAACTTCGGCGGTGTCGGACGCCGTTTCGAGCGTCGAGGCGAAAACAAAGGCGTCATCGTTGTCGACGATTACGGCCACCATCCCGCAGAAATCAAGGCGAACCTCGAAACGGCCAAGGCATGCTACCCGGACCGGCGTCTGGTTGTGGCGTTCCAGCCCCACCGTTTCACCAGAACACAGGCCCTGTTCGGCGAATTCTGCGAAGTATTCAAGGACGCCGATCTGTTGCTGCTTACCGAAATTTATCCGGCCAGCGAATCACCCATTCCGGGCGTATCCGGTTTGTCACTGGCTCAGGGCATCAAGCAGGTTTCAGAAACCAAAGTGGAATTTTTCCCCGACTTTGACGAGTTGGAAAAGACCCTCAAGGACACCTTGCGTCCCGGTGATCTGTTCATGACCCAAGGGGCCGGTTCCATCTGGAAAATCGGCGAGAACTGGCTCAATCAGGACGATGAAACCGAGAAAAGTGAGGGATAGAGAATGTCGCTGGAACTCATAAGCCATCCTTCTCTGAGCGAGAGAACGAGTCTGGGCCTTGGCGGAACCGCCGAGGTTGAAGTGGTGGTGCGCAACGAGCACGACCTCGACGAGCTGAGTGAGTTCCTGACCACCAAAACCCTTCGCCCATTCGTCATCGGCGAGGGAACCAATCTGCTGGTATCCGACACGCCGCTGGACATGGCCCTCATCCGCATTGATGCCAGCCACGGTCCCAAACGCGTTGAAAAGATCGACGACAAGCTGATTGTTGGTTGCAGCGCGGACCAGCGCCTTCCCGGTCTGCTTGGTTGGGCGCAAAAAGCCGGACTGACAGGCATGGAAGGCCTCACCGGCATTCCCGGCAGCATGGGTGGCGGCATCGCCATGAACGCCGGTTCATACGGCACCGAGATCAAGGATGTGCTTCACCGCATCCGCATCTGGACTCCCGGTGCGGGACTGATCTGGGTTGACGCTTCGGACTGCGAGTTCGGCTACCGTCACTTTTCCTGTCCGGTCGTTCCGGGCAAAGGCCTGATCTGGGAAGCCGAGTTCATTCTCAGCGAATCCACGCCGCGCAAGGTTCAGGCTGGCATGAAGGATGTCTACTCGAAAAAACGCGCCACCCAGCCGGTCACGGCACGCTCCGCCGGATGCGTGTTCAAGAATCCGCCGGACAAATCCGCCGGACTGCTGCTGGATCAGGCTGGCATGAAGGGTGTGACCCTCGGCGGCATGGGCTTTTCCGACATCCACGCGAATTTTCTCGTCAACCACGGCGGCGGCACGGCAGTCGAAGCCCTTGAGCTGCTCGATCAGGCTCGGGCCGCTGTCCTGAAACGATTCGACGTTACTCTGGAAACGGAGGTCATAGTACTGTGAGCACGCTGACAATGGGCAACAAACAGGGCCGACTCAAGGTTGGCAACAAGCGCAACAACAAATTGCGCCGGACAAAAGGCAAGTCGGTTCCCAAGCTGACCAGTGCAGGCCAGACCATCGTGCGCATCATCATGCTGCTGCTCACGGTCTCACTCGTGGCCGTGCTTGGTGTCGGCCTGCTGTACGGGTACCGCTATATCACTTCCCACTCGTATTTCGAGCTCAAGGAAATCCATGTGACCGGCAACTCCCGCCTCTCACAAGGCGACATCACCACCATCGGCGATGTATCCCTCGGGCTGAACTGCCTTGAGATGAACGTCGGCGAAGTTGAGCACCGGCTTTCAAAAAATCCGTGGATACAGACTGCCACCGTCCGTCGCGAGTTCCCCAACCGATTGCGCATCAGCGTTACGGAAAAGGTCCCGGCATTCTGGATCAGGCAGGGTGACGGGCTGTACTTTGCCGACGCAACGGGCACGGTGATTGCGCCGATGCATCCCGGCGAGATGGCCTCGCTTCCGATACTGGAAGTAGCTGACTCCATCGATGATGGCGCCGGCGTGCTCAAAGGAATTTTACGCAAGATAGAAGAAAAACAGACACCGTTCACCCAGGCGCAGACCGCCTGGATCAAACTGACCTCGGCCCATGAAGTGGAGATTTATCTCGACGGCCATGCCGGGGGCAAAGGCCTGATGGTACGACTCTCCATGGACCGTTGGGAACTGCAACTGGAACGGCTCAAGATCGCCTGGCGTGATATGATGCGCCGCGGCGAATTCAAGCAGGCGGCAATCATTGCAGCCAGCGGTGACAAGATTTGGGTGAAAAAACGACCGGCATAGGCCCGGGCAACAATAGAGCTACAAGGCAGGCAGAACGGGTTCACATATGTGAGGGGAAGCCCATCACATAGACCAAACCGATTCACCGGCCGGAAATATTACAGGGAACAACAGAGGAGTTATTATGGCCAGAAATGATCTTATCGTCGGCCTGGACGTGGGTACGACAAAGATATGTACCGTGGTGGGCGAAGCCAGTGAGAATGGCGTCGACATCATCGGCATCGGCACCTCACCGTCCACAGGACTCCGTCGCGGCGTCGTGGTCAACATTGAAAAGACCGTACAGTGCATCAAGAAATCTCTCGAAGATGCCGAGCTGATGGCTGGTTGCGACATCCGCTCCGTCTACGCGGGTATCGCCGGAAGCCACATCCAGGGATTCAACTCCCACGGCGTTATCGCGGTCAAGGGCGGCGAAGTCACCCAGCGCGACGTGGACCGTGTCATTGAGGCGGCCAAGGCGATCGCCATCCCCATGGATCGCGAAGTGCTGCACACCCTGCCACAGGAATTTATCGTGGACGACCAGCGCGGCATTGCCGATCCGCTGGGCATGGCCGGTGTTCGTCTGGAAGTGAAGGTCCACATCGTCACCGGTGCGGTCACTTCGGCCCAGAACATCATCCGCTCGTGCAACCGCTCCGGGCTGGATGTTTCCAACATCGTGCTTGAGTCCCTTGCCTCCAGTCAGGCCGTCCTTTCCGCCGAGGAGCGGGAAATCGGTGTTGCACTGGTGGATATCGGCGGCGGCACCACGGATATCGCCATTTTCTCCAAGGATTCCATCAAGCATACATCCGTACTGGCACTGGGCGGGCACAACCTGACCAACGATATCGCCTACGGATTGCGGACGCCCATGATGTCTGCGGAAAAAATCAAGATGGACTACGGCTGCGCCATGGCCGACCTCGTCACCTCCGATGAAATCATCGAAGTGCCCAGTGTCGGCGGCCGTGAATCGCGCAGGATGAGCAAACGGGTTCTCGCGGAAATCTGCGAGCCACGCTGCGAGGAAATTCTCGCACTGGTGGACCAGGAGCTTATCAAGTCCGGTTTCAAGAACATGATCGCGGCGGGCGTCGTCCTTACCGGCGGCACCACCATGATTGACGGCATGCAGGAGCTGGCCGAGCAGATATTTGATCTGCCGGTTCGTATCGGCGTGCCGGGTGAAGGCATCGGCGGCCTGACAGAGGAAGTCCGGTCACCGGCGTATGCCACGGCTGTGGGTCTGCTGCTCCACGGAGCAGAAGAGGAAGGCTTGCAGCGGGTACGCCCCTTCAAGATTCGCGACGATTCCGGTTTCGACCGCATCCTGTCGCGCATGAAGAAGTGGTTTACCGACATTGCATAGAGGATTGAGGACTACGAGGAAACAAACGTTAAACAGGGAACGTTTTAGGAGGACACAGTAATGGAATACTTTGAAATTGAACATGAAAGCAATGCCAAGATCAAGGTCGTCGGATGCGGCGGCGGTGGCGGTAATGCGGTCAACAACATGATCCAGTCCGCGCTCAAGGGCGTGAAATTCATCGTGGCAAACACCGACCACCAGGACATCAACAAGTCGCTGGCCGAACACAAGATTCAGATCGGTGAAAAACTGACCAAGGGACTCGGCGCAGGTGCCAACCCGGAAATCGGTCGCTCTGCCGCCATGGAATCCGTGGATCAGATTCGCGAAGCCCTCGAAGGCTCCGACATGGTTTTCATCACCGCGGGCATGGGCGGCGGAACCGGTACCGGCTCTGCTCCCGTAGTCGCCGAAGTCGCCCGCGAACTGGGTGCACTGACCGTCGGCGTCGTGACCAAGCCCTTCTACTTCGAAGGCAAACGCCGTTTGCAGCAGGCAGAAGAAGGCACTCGTGAACTGGCTGATGTGGTGGATTCCATCATCACCATCCCCAACGATCGCCTGCTCCAGCTCGCAGCCAAGAAGGCATCCTTTGCCGACATGCTGAAAAAGGCTGATGAGGTGCTCTACTACGCGGTCAAGGGTATCGCTGACCTGATCACCGTGCACGGCCTGATCAACCTTGACTTCGCCGACGTCAAGGCCGCCATGCACTCATCCGGCATGGCATTGATGGGCACCGGCATCGCTTCCGGCGAGAGCCGCGCCAAAGAAGCCGCCATGAAGGCCATCACCTCCCCGCTGCTGGAAGATGTTTCCATCGAGGGAGCCAAAGGCGTGCTCATCAACATCACCTGTGGCCCGGACATGCTCATCGACGAGGTCTCCGAAGCCGCTGACATTATTTACAAGGAAGCTCACGACGACGCGGAGATCTTCTTCGGAACCGTCTTTGATCCGGATGCAGGCGACGAGATGCGTATCACCGTCATCGCCACCGGTATCGAAACCGCTGCCGAAGAACCGGAACCCGCTTTGTCCAAAGCCGAACAGCAGAAGCTGCTGCTCCTCGGACCCCGCGGTGTCAACAGCACTCCGGAACCGAGAGCCAACAAGCGCCCGGGTCATCAGCGCGTCATCAACACTGACCGCAATATCCCGGCATACCTGCGTAAAGCAGGTGGCGACCTGGATACCACCGAGCTGCCCAAGCAGCCCATGGCAAAACGTGCCGTTGGTGGTGCCGCCCCAGGTGAGGAGGAGTTCATCTTCGACGATGCCGAAGAGAACTTCGATGTTCCTGCCTTCATTCGCAAGAATGTCGACTAGAACTCGATCCTTCTTTGACTTGTAGCAACTGAGTATTAATCAGGTCGTTCACGACGGCTCCGCTGAGAGCTGTGGCGAACCGAGGAGCGGAGTGCGCACTATTGGTGCGTCTGCACACCCGATACGTCACACCTGTGGACCACGCGACGACCAATGCGCGAGAGGATACCCTCATCGGCAAACGAGCCCTGTATTATGGCGTCAGGGAGCCAGAAGCTCCCGCCCTCGGTGGACGGCTGCCCGTAGCGATAGCTGTACCCGGCGGAGAAAAGAACGCCCTTTCGACCCTTGGATGGCAGTCTGTGTATCGGACGCTTTCCGAGGATCCCGGCCTGGCCGTTGAACGTGTCTTCCCGGACAAGCTGGGATTGACCGATGGCGGTGATCCGAAAACGCGCGAATCAAATAGCCCACTATCCTCATTCCCTGTAACCGCCTGGAGCGTCACGTTCGAGGAGGACTTCCTCACCCTGCCTCGGACGCTTCAGGCTGCGGGCGTTCCGCC
>MDTD01008010.1_pt1 | contig 14641 bp, 13 predicted proteins | sample 811221 | NCBI WGS metagenome assembly MDTD01 (sample SAMN05326646, study PRJNA326480) | marine metagenome | isolation source: seawater | place: Pacific Ocean: South West | collected 2011
CATGTACTTCATCGGGGACATGGTCGAACCAGGTGTCCATGGCACACATCCGTCATTGACAGATCTTGACAACGGCGACCTCAAGTTCACGACCGATTTCAGATCCTGCTACGCGGAGGTTCTCGACAACTGGATGGGTGCCGACAGCAAGGACATCCTCGGTCGCAAGTGGAAACCCACCAAGATCATCAAGAAGACATGAAACCATATTGGTTGATGATCGTCCTGGGGATCCTGACGGTCTGCCTGGCGGGATGCTGCGCCGAATACATCGAACCCGTCACTCAGGTCGTTCGGATCGATGGCATGCACTGCGAGGCATGCGAAACGAGCATCGAGGAATCCGTGACGGTCCTCGAGGGCGTGCATGCCTGCGAAGCATCCTTCGAGAAGGGAAATGCCGTGATAACAGCGGATGATTCGGCCGCGATGGAGCGAGCCGTCGATCGCATCCGCAAGATGCAATTCACCGTTTCAGCACCCGATCGGGAATGACTGTTCAATTCCAGCAAGGGCAGCCTACACTGTTGCCTCATGAACATCATCAACTGTCTCATACTGGTCCTGACCGTCCAGGTCGGCGATGCGGAAAATGACCAACGCCATCCCGCTGCCTGGCATTCGACCATCAATGAACTCGGCGCTCCCGCCGGCGCGGCCTTTCTACCCGATGGCCGCATGCTCGTCACCGAGCAGCATCGCCACACCGTTTCAATCATCAACCCGAATGACAACGTCAGCAGCGTCTGGATCGAATCGGGCACACTGCATCAGCCACATGGCATCGATGCGAATGATGTCGGGGTGATTGCTGTTGCCGACAAGGGCAACCACCTTGTCCGCTTCTTCAATTCGGAGGGGACACTCGCTCACACGATCGACGGCCGTCGCTTGTCGGGAAAGCGGTTTCGATCGCCGATGGATGTCGCTCTTTCCAATGCGAATCTGGCCGTGGCGGATACCGGCAACAATCGAATCGTCGTCTTCAATCGGAATGGAAGCTATCGATGGAGCACGGATGAAATCGAGAATCTGGACCTCCGGGCACCTGAAGGAGTCGATGTCGACGACCTTGGCAATGTCTTCATAGCCGACACCGGCAATCACCGTGTCCTTGTTCTCGACAGTGATGGCAACCTGAAGAGGACATGGGGCGATTGGGGACGTTTTCCAGGGCTCTTTTCCGAACCATCTGGCATCGAGCGCCATGGCGATCAAATCTACGTCGCCGATCGACTCAACCACAGAGTGCAGATCTTCGACACCGACGGTGAACTCATTTCGTGGTGGGGCATGCATGCCGTCGTCCCCAGGCAGGGAGAAGGTCATATCCACTACCCATCCGACATCGCCATCGATGCCTCGGGCAATCGAAGCCTCGTCTCCGAACCATTCGAGAGAAGAGCACAGACCTTCAAGCCCGGACCCCCTTCCCGCCCGCTCCGGTCGAATACTCGTGCTCCCAGAGGACTTCAGTCGCATTTCGGCGCGCAAGTGGACGCAGGCTCGCGTGGACTCGTCACATGGGAACCCGAGGCCCGCAGCCTTCCAGTCTTCGTCATGGACAGGGATGTGCCGATCCATGTGACGACGTTCGGAACACCCGGTGAGGGGCCTGGTCGAATCGGCAAGATCGCCGACATCAGCTGGAATCAACGGGGCGACGTGATCACCATTCTGGATTCGGAGAACAACACTATCCAGCATTGGAAAGTGAGTCTTCCCCCTGCCGACAATCCCCGGTTCAATCCCGAAGCCGCCGTGCTGCTCAGTTCTTCCTCACTTCCGAAGCTTCCGGACGGTTCATTCCTAAATCCTCTCTCCGCGGACTATGACGATGACGCGACCCTGCATGTCATCGACGGAAACGAGGATCAGATCTACTCGTTCAGAAACCGCGAACTGATTCCCTGGAAGATCGATTTCGATCCGGTGGCCATTGATGCCCGAGCCGGAACAATCGCCGTCGCTGATGGGAGAACCGGCCAGATCCATCTGTTTGACAATGATGCTCAGCCGCAGCGGAGCATCGGTCCCGCACCCGATCTTTCATCTCCAAATCCCGGAGGTGTCGCCATTCTTGGAGACGGCTCGCTGTTGATCTCAGATGCGGGATCCGACCGCCTGGATCATTTCTCCCCTGATGGTGGACATCTCGGAACACTATCGACATCGGGTGGTGACCATGGAGAGATCTGGATGCCAGGTGAGATTGCAGAAGATGCCAATGGGCGCATAATTGTTCTGGATCAGGGCAACCATCGCATGCAGGGATTCGAACCTGATGAAGGATGGGTCCTGACATTCGGACTCGGCAGAGCCATGACCCCAGAACGTCTGAAACGGAGCAAACAGCCATGAAACATCTCGCCCTTTCAATCTTCACCCTCTGTTGCCTGCTGAGCATCGGCGGCTGCTACAACTCGGGCATGAAGACACTCGTGGCGCCTCCGGTTGCCAGAACACTGGCATCCAACGACGGGCAGTACACCTTCTACTGGGTACCCAGACCGGACCCCATCCCACTCAATCGTTTCTACGCCATTGATGTTCAGGTCATGGACATCGCCGGAAACCTCATCACACCCGAGCAGGCGAGCCTCACGGTCGACGCCGGCATGCCTCAGCATGGGCATGGCATGAACCATGTTCCACGAATCAAGACGACCAAGGATGGATGGACTGCCGAGGGGATGCTGATGCACATGCCCGGTGACTGGCAGATCTATTTCGATCTCGAGATCGACGGCGTGTCCCATCGCGGCCAGACTCCGATGAATGTTGACTGATGATGGCTGCACTCGCAGTCATCCTGTCCTGCCTGCTGGCAACGACGCCCTTCACGGATACCGAACGACGCCGAATCGCCGGCCTCTCCGGCTCATTGGAGTCCACACCAGACACCACCAACAAGGTCTGGAACGATCCGGCAGCCGCCTTGCTCGGCCAGCGACTCTTCTTTGACACTGGGTTTTCTCTGAACGACCAGGTCTCCTGTGCGACCTGCCACGATCCCGCCACCGGCTTCGCCGACGGCAAGCCGCTTCCAACCGGCCTGGCCAAGGGCAGCCGCCACACACCCTCTCTGCTGAATGTCGCAGGCCAACGTTGGTTCTTCTGGGATGGGCGAGCCGACACGCTCTGGTCCCAGGCGTTGCATCCATTCGAACGGGCGGAGGAGTTTGGTTCCAACAGACTCGCGGTGCTGCACCGTGTCCATGACGATCCTGTCCTCAGGCGAGAATACGAATCAGTCTTCGGACCAATGCCGCCACTTGACGACCATGTGAGGTTTCCAAGCGACGCAAGCCCGGATGCCGAACGGGATTCGACCGTGAGCACAGCCTGGGAAGCCATGTCGAAGGCCGACCAGCAGGCTTGCAACCGAGCGTTCTCGAATCTGGGGAAGGCCATTGCCGCCTATGAACATCGACTTGTGCCTCCACCAAGTCGATTCGACGAATTCGTAACAGCCATGCTTGCCGATGATTCGGAGGCGATGGCCGAATATCCCGAGGATGCCCGCCGCGGCCTGCGTCTGTTCATTGGCGAAGCCGGCTGTCGGCAATGCCACTTCGGCCCCTTGCTGAGTGATCTGGAATTCCACAACACCGGAATCCCACCTGGACATGGCGGACTTCCCAAGGATGCAGGACGCTGGGAAGGGATCAAGTTGCTGCAGGCCAACCCCTTCAGAGCCAGCGGCCAGTTCTCCGATGATCAGGAGAGCATACGAGCGCTCTCGACCGACTCACTCGCCAGAAACAGCGAGTTGTGGGGCGCGTTCAGAACACCATCGCTCAGGAATCTGAATCAGACGGCCCCCTACATGCATCAGGGACAGTTCGAATCCCTCCGTGAGGTGCTGGTCTTCTACAACACGCTGGAAGAGATGGTGGTGCTGGATCATCATCAGGAAACCGTACTGCAGCCCCTTGGATTCACCGAAAACCAGCTGGATGATCTGGAATCCTTCCTCATGACCCTCTCAAGCCCCGAACTGGCCCCTGAACTCACCAGAAAACCTGGGGTCGAGCCAACTGGTTCATCCACCGAAAAGCAGGATTAAGTGGCATTAAACAGGCATTTCCCGGGATCGTTCTCGCCCATTTCCACGTATTGACTACAGTGAGGTACTGAGAGACCGTGAGCCCGTCCATTCCCCGGGGCCCACGAACAGAACTTGAGAGGAGTTCAGAGGTGCACAAGCTGCAGATCGCTTCCGCTTTGATGTCTGTTACCGCCATCGCCGGCTTTGCGATGGCCCATCAAGACGATCCAAAACTGCGTGATCGTCGACCCCCTGTCCAAGCAGATGCATTCCGCGCCGACGTCCATGGAGTCGGCACCTCCGGTACCACACGCGGGTTCACCTCCGATGGTGTCACCCTGCAGAGCTGGCTGTCGCTCTCCGCACTTGGTGGATACAGCACCGGCAACGACTGCTGGGGCTATGTGTCGCCAAGTGGTCGCGAATACGCGATCGTGGGCGTGAACTCAGCCACGATCTTCATCGAAGTGACCAATCCTGGCAATGCCCAGATCGTCGCGACCATCAACGGCGTCGACAGCCTCTGGCGCGATGTCAAGGTCCTCAATGAATATTGCTATGCGGTCTCCGAAGGTGGCGACGGCATTCAGGTGATCGACATGTCGAACATCGACGATGGCGCCGTGCAGCTGCTGGGCACCGTGAACAGCGGCAACACCACGGCCACTCACAACGTCGCCATCGACACAGACAGCGGGTTTCTCTACAGACTGGGAGGTGGAAGCAACGGATTCCGCTGCCACGATCTCAACGCCAACCCGGTCAATCCGCCATTCGTCGCCTCATGGAGCGACAAGTACATCCATGATGCGCAGTTCATTACCTACCCCCCGGGCTCACCCTATGCGGGCAAGGAAATCGCATTCTGCTTCGCCGGCTTCAATGGCGGCTTCGAGCAGACCGGACTCACGATTCTCGATGTCTCGGACAAGTCGAACATCATCGAATTGGCATCGCTGGAACACAGCAACAACTACTACTCCCATCAGGGCTGGCTGACGGATGATCTCCAGTACCTCTATCTGAATGACGAACTCGATGAGGACAACACTGGATCAGTCACAACGACCCGGATCCTGGACGTGAGCGACCTCTCGAATCCAATCGAGGTGGGAACCTGCACGACCGGCCTGAACACCATCGACCACAACCTCTACGTCAGAGGCAACAGGATGTATCAGGCCAACTACCAGAGTGGACTACGAATATTCGACATTTCGAATCCGGTCTCGCCCGAGGAGATCGCCTGGTTCGACACGTACCCAGAGGGCGATCAGGCCGCCTTCAACGGGATGTGGAACGTCTACCCGTTCCTGCCAAGCGGGACGGTCTTCTGCAGCGACCTGGAGCGGGGCTTCTTCGCCTTCCAGACAGCTCAGATCGAGATCTCCCTGATTTCCGATCTTCCTGAACTGCTCTCGCCTCAAGGCGAATCGATCGAGGTTCGTGTTCGCGGTCTCAGTGGAGGCGTACCCGACGAGGATTCATTCGCACTCTTCGTTGATGATGGCACCGGACAGCAGACTATCTCGCTGGCCCCGACGAGTGATCCGGAGATCTGGCGAGCCAATTTTCCGAATCTGACCTGTGGCAACGTCGTCTCCTGGCACATCGAGGTATCCACCGTGGGGGGACAGCAGATCTCCCTTCCAAGTGGCGGCGCCGCGAGCCCATATGAGATCCTGTCCGCCGATGGAACATCCGTCTCGTTCCAGGACGACTTCCAGTCCGATCAGGGCTGGACCGTCATCAATGGCGCCACGGAAGGGAACTGGCAGCGAGCCGTACCGGGCAATGGCGGAATCCGCTGCGACAATCCTACAGATGGAGACGGATCAGGCACCTGCTACGTGACTGGCAACTCCACGAACGAAGATGTCGATGGTGGCACCACCGTACTGACATCGCCATCCCTCACCTGCACGCCGGGAAGCGCTGTCTCCTACTACCGCTGGTACAACAACGGCAGCACGTGCTCTGGTGCAGACCCACTCAACGACGTCATGGAAGTCGACATCTCCTACGACGGCGGTACCACCTGGTCCAATCTGGAAACCATCGGACCGGTCGAGCAGTCGAGTGGCGGCTGGTACAACCCGAGCTTCGTCCTGACTGACGTGCCCAATGGCAGCATTCGTCTTCGATTCAGCGTCGGGGATCTTGCCAGCGGATCCGTCATCGAGGCCGCGGTCGACGGCATCACCATCACCAAGGTCGACTGCGATGATCTGGACACCTGCCTCGCCGACTGTGCCAACGATGACGGTATCGTCGATGTGGAGGACATCCTGCTCATTCTGGGCCAATTCGGCGGCTCCGGAAGCTGCGATATCGACGACAGCGGAATCATCGATGTCAGCGACATCCTCGAACTGATCTCCGCCTACGGACCATGTCCATAGTTGACCCCCCCGCTCATGGTGAGCGGACTCGGATAGCATGTTGCAAGGGCCGATCCCCGTGGATCGGCCCTTGTTCTTGAACTCACGACGGGAATGTTCTTTCTGAACCATGGGTTGCGGCACATGCAAATCCTGTGATGGCGGTCCATGTCAGGGACTGCTGCCGGAAGCGGAGCTTCCGACGAATCTGCCACTGGTCGTGTACGACGGTGACTGTAGTTTCTGCAGACGTTGGCTCAAGCGATATGAGTCGATATGCCCTCCGGGCCGATTGGCCTGGTCTCCGTACCAGAAGGCGGCCGGCACGTTTCCGGGAATTCCCGAAGCCGAATTCAAGAAAGCCATTCATCTGATTCATCCCGATGGGCATCACACCAGAGGTGCACAGGCCGTCTTTGAACTCATGAAGATGGTCGATCTGAGAATCTGGCCACTGCTGCTCTACAGATATCTTCTCCCATTCAGATGGATATGCGATGTGCAGTACTCCCTGGTGGCCAACCATAGAACCGGTGCGAATCGTCTGGCGAGACTGGGCTGGGGGGCCATCGAAGTACCATCGACGACGCTTCTGACAAGACGGATCTTCATGCGACTGTTGGGAGTCATCTTCCTGCTGGCCTTCCTCTCTTTCGGATGGCAGATGGACGGCCTCATCGGCAGCAACGGCCTGCAGCCGGCCGATGAGCTGTTGGCATGGCTCGATGCCAGAGGTGTCTCCAGCCCTTCACTTCTCTGGCTGTCATATCCCGATGGAAACATGCCGGCCCTGACGACCGTTCTCTGGTGGACAGGCACGATTGCATCCGTGCTTGTCGTGCTTGGCCTCCTGCCCATGCTGACGCTGGCTGTCGCGTGGGCCACCTATCTCTCATTCGTCAATTCTGGCGGACTCTTCATGTCCTACCAGTGGGACATGCTTCTGCTTGAAATCGGCTTCCTCTCGATCTTCTGGGCCCCGTTCTCTTGGACACTGAACGGCAAGAGTGTCCGACGACCCTCCACATTGATCCGATGGATGTTCCTGTGGCTCCTGCTGCGATTCATGTTCTTCTCGGGATGGGTCAAACTCGCATCCGGAGATCCGACATGGGCGGATCTAACGGCCCTCGACTACCACTACTGGACGCAACCATTGCCATGGTGGCCAGCGTGGTATGCATGGCAACTTCCACTGTGGTGGCAGAAGTTCTCATGCATCATGATGTTCGTCATCGAGATGGGCATCCCCTTTCTGCTTCTCTTCCCCAGAGTCCCTCGCCTCATTGCCTTCGTCGCACTGGCCATCCTCCAGATCGGGATACTTCTCACCGGAAACTACGGCTTCTTCAACTTGCTGACACTCGTCCTCTGCGTAGTCGCCCTCGATGACAGTCAGTTGCTTCTGCTCTGGCCTAAGCGTGTACGGGGACTGGTTCGAGTCGGACTGCCTCGAAGAGAGACCATTGGTCGCCGGGGTCTCAATCTGATCGTGGTCGCACTTCTCCTGAGTCTGAGCGTTCCCATCAGCATTTCACAACTGAGGTCGAAGAACGAACCTCCCGATGCATGGTCCGCAATCTGGGGGCCGTACCGAATCGTCAACTCGTACGGTCTGTTCAGGGTGATGACGAAGACTCGACCGGAAATTGTCATCGAGGGGTCTCTGGATGGGATGAGCTGGTCCCCCTTCGAGTTCCATTGGAAACCTGGACCGCTTGATGAAGCACCCGGCCTGAGCCAGCCCGACATGCCGCGGCTGGATTGGCAGATGTGGTTCGATGCACTGAAGCTTGAATATGTTCATGAAAGCGGTTCCATCGATCGGCTCGCAAGCAACTTCTCATCAGCTGTGGGAAAACCTGATGTCGAAGTCTTCACCACCGGCCTTGTGACGCCACGGTTATGCAAGGCACTCCTGAAGCAGAATCCACACGTGCTCAAGCTTCTGAAATCCTCCCCATTCACCCCGGAAACGCCGCCCCGGATGATCAGATGGACCATGTACCGATACCGGTTCGCCACATCTGACGAACATGCCCAGAGCGGGAACTGGTGGACGCGTGATTGGCTGTACACCAGCCCATCGATCACCGCTTCCAGACGATAAACCTCGACAACACCCGCCTAAACACGATATTTCCCGAAACATGGCGTGATCGCCGGCCTTTGTCCGATCAGTGGCTTGATGCCCAGACGATCGGATGAAGTCGGATAATTTGGCTTTTTTCATGGATTCACAGTGATCTGGAACACATTTGACCGCAGACCACGTAACGGAGATAGACGAACACACGTACCCAAGACACAGGATCAAGACCATGCCTCGAACATACCCAAGCTGGAAAAACCAATTGAATTCCCTGCTGTGGAGAACCGAGGCCGATTACGAGCTTGCGAGAGGCGAATCCCTGCGAGCTACGAATACTACGGAGGGTGACCTCCACGAACTGTTCTCCTTCGGCTGGTCAGCCGAGGAGGCCGCCAGAGCGATCACCGAGACGCTCGGACTGCGTTGATCCAGGGGGAACTCGCTTCCCCGCACTCCGAGCCAGACTCGATCGAAAGACGAGCCCCCCCGCCTTGCGGGGGGGCTGTCATTCGCATCTTCTGAAGATTGAACAGCCCCTCTAACTGTGTTGAAAACAACGTTTTTACGGCCAAATACCCCTTTTTGAGCTTTTAAAGGGTGATGCATGGACACTCGAGGCCTATTACGGCTGGAATATCGGGTTCTGAATATTCCGTCTGTACCGCCTCAACATGCCAGAAGTTGCCTTTATCCGATTGCATACAACCATAGACCACTTAGGATTAGAAAGTTACGAGGAAGAGTTGAGAAGGAACCCCACTTCAATGTCACCAAGGAAGATGCTGACTATCGCAGCCACGATTGGTCTCAGCACCACAGCAATGGCTGAATTGGCCCAGATCGAACTCGATCTGGCGGATGTCTTCTATTGGGGGAGTTCTGTTGATGCCTTTGACACCGAAAACAGTTCCGCGGGGGCTGAAAATGCTGGGGCGAAGATCATCAGCATCGAATGGACCGGACTCTCCCTTGAGACCTACGACAACATAGGTCTCCCAAACTTTGGCAGTGAAGCCATGCTCGGCCTTGAAGCAACCAATGAATCCGGAGATTCGGAACAAATCTGGTTCTTCCCATTCCCGAACGCGAATTATCAGGGAACGCCGGCGAACCCGATCGAACAGCCTGAGGGTGAAGTCTACTCATTCGATCTCTCCAGCTTCGAACTGGAACTTGACGTCAACGGTTCAATCGCCGCACTTGTCACCAATGCATGGGATGACGGCGCTGGCGCACCGGCAGGCAAGTGGCTCAGCGGAACGGTCACCGTGAACTACGAATCCGTCGCCATTCCGGCTCCGGGCGTTCTTGCCTTGCTTGGCCTGGCAGGACTCTCGAGCGCTTCCAGAAGGCGACGACACTAGAAGCAGCACCTGCTCGGTCACCGCCCCCTACTGTTCCTGCATTTCAACCGTCCCGGAAAGTGTTCCCAGATTGGGTGAACCGTCCGGCTGTCCGTCCCCAATCGGATAATCATTCCCAAGGAAGGTTGATTGCGTATAGGGGTCGGGCTTCATCGGCGCCTTCTGGTAACCGCAGCCAGCCGCCAGAAGAAGAACTGGAATGACGCACAGGGACAGGGACTTCAATTTTCAGACCTCCATTGGATTCGTAGATTGGAAGATTCTCACCTTCTCCACATCCAAAGGTACTTGATCTGCCGGCATGCCGTCAGCATCCAGAATCTGCGGGGTCAGGGTTGGAATCGCTCTCTGATGCCCATGTCTGGAAATCCAGAGCACAAGGCTCGACAGCGCAACGAATCTAGGCGATGCTTCCCTTCACATGATCGACCATACGACTCCAATCACCATTGTGGGCGCAGGCGCCTTGGGACAGGCCCTGGCATTGGGAATTCATCGCTCCGGCAGAACCATAGACCGCATTGTCAGTCGATCAGAACACCGAGGCGGCAGTCTCGCCGAATTGGTGAATGCGAAACTGGTGTCCACATGCGAGGGGATCAACTCCTCAGCAGTCATACTCTGTGTCCCCGACGATGTCATCAACGATGTTGCCAGTCAGCTTGATTGCCCCCCGGGTTCGCTTGTGGCACATTGCGCGGGCTCCAGAGGACTGGATGTACTGGAATCATGCCGCCAGGATCACACGCATGTCGGATCCATCCACCCGGTCATGGTGCTGGCCCGGGGTGGTCGTGGACCTGAAGCGATGCAAGGCGCCACCGCTGCGATCGAAGGTGATGAGGTTTCGGAACCATGGCTTCAACAACTGGCTCGCGATCTCGGCATGCGACCGGTCGCCATCCCTCCGGAACGCAGGGCCCTGTATCACCTATCTGCGGCTCTGGTGGGCGGGCTCATGACCGGGCTTCTTGCTGCCTCGGCGGATCTCTGGAAACTGCTGGATTTGGATCGCGCCACAGCTGTCGATGCGCTGGCGCCAATGGTTCGTGAAGCCGGCTTGAACCTTCAGGAGCTTGGCGTACCCGGCGTCGTGATGGGACCAGCCGCCCGAGGGGACATAGGCACTATCAGGAAACATCTGGAGGAACTGGAGTGCCACGCACCCCATCTGCTGCCGCTGTACCGGGAATTGGCTCTGCTGAGCATTCCATACGCCACCGAACGGGAGCAACTGGATGCCGCTTCCGCCGAGGACGTTCACAAGGCACTGGATTCCAGCGAGGGGTGATCCTCACAACCGAGATCACTCTTCTCCTTCACGAATGATGCGAACCTCCGGCTCGAATTCGATTCGCTTGATCGGTGCAGGCTTGCCCACTCTGGTGCCACAGGAGCCACAAGTGGAAAGTGCCTCATCAGCCCAGAAAGCCTCCATGGCACTCGCGAAGTGGTCCACGATGTCCTCGCAGTCGAACTCCTGATCATGAACCAGTTCGTGGCAATTCGGACAGTAGAACTGCTGGTGCTCGGTCTCTCCCGGGGGGCGTCTTCGTTCGACGACGACTCCTACCGTCCCAGGCGGTCGCTGGGGAGCATGGGGAACGCCGGATGGAATGAAGAATGTCTCGCCTTCACGGATTGGCACATGCTTCAATCCATCATCATCACGAATGATCACGACCATGTCGCCCTTGAGCTGGAAGAAGTACTCCTCGGAATTCGTCATGTGGAAGTCGTTGCGGGCATTCGGCCCACCGATGACCATCACGAAGAAGTCCTCGCCGTCATACAGGTACTTGTTCCCCACCGGAGGCTTGAAGTCAGCAGCATTCTCCGCGATCCATGAAGCCAGATTCACCGGCAAGCGACATGTATTCAACTCGAGGGCCATGAAAACGCTCCTTCCATATACGGGCATCCGAACACGCACCCTACCTGATTTAAACGACTCTGCAATGTTTCTATGAAGGTTGAAACTCATTAATTAAGCCACTGGGGGCAACCTTTTACGAAATGTTTCCGTAGCTAATAAAAGGCCCGGATCCAGCGCTCGGAGACCCTGGCCGATTCTCTCTTGGAGGGGGAGAATTGAGGAGTCGAATGAAAATAGATGCTCGATTGTCAGTCATTGCCGCTGGAGTCCTTGCCAGCACGGTCATGGCCGGTGGCAATGTGAACCTGCTCAGCAACGGCTCGTTTGAGGAGCATGTCGTCAACGGCAGCTGGAATCTCTTCGATGATCTTCCAGGCTGGAGTCTTCTCGATGGTCCCGGCATCGAACTCCAAAGAGGGGTCGGCGGATGGGATGCCTACGATGGCGAGCAATGGCTCGAACTCGATTCCGATCAGAACGGGCCCGGCGGCGGCTTCATCAATGGTGAAATCGGATCCTCGAGCATCACTCAGGAAGCCCAGACCGTGGTCGGCCAGTACTACATGCTGACACTTGGATTCTCGCCAAGACCGGGAGTCGAGGACAATCATCTCGCCATCAGCTGGAACAGCGACCTCATCTACGAGGTGGAAGCCAGTGGAGTCGGTCTTCAGAACACCAGCTGGCAGGAGATCAGCATCCTCATTCAGGCCGACAGCACATCATCCTTCATCTCCCTGGCTGACCACAGCTTCAACGACACGCTCGGCACATTTGTCGATGGAGTCAGCCTGGTAGCTGTACCCGCACCGGCGACTCTGGCATTGCTGATGTTGCCTGCTCTCAAGAGACGACGACGACGAACATAAGAACTCTGCATTCGATGAATGCGAATCCATGAGATAAGCCCCGATCCCTTTCAGGAGCGGGGCTTATCGGCTGTTCGGTGACAACCATTGCTGGTCTGGTTTTACCCTTCCCTAGGTATTTGTCATACGCTTCTGGATTCCACCGGAAACGGCAGAGACGCGTTTCCGCGTTTGAACCATTTCCGGAATCCACCAGGAACTCCAGCCATCGTCCAGATCGTGGGGTCGATCTCCTCGTGTTTCCACGATTCCATCTGCTTCGCCGTGTTGCCACGCCTCTGCCTGACTTCCACGAATCTAAACGACGGTTGCATCATGCAATGCCGGCGGCATTCATGCAAGCACTTGGCAACAAGTGAATGGAGAGTGGATAGCGAGTGGATTGCCGGCTCGATCAGTTGACGCCAAGCGATCGCGAGAAATCAGCAAGAACCTTGTTGGGACCGACGTAATTTCCGTTCACGTAGCTCTTTGCGACGGCCTCTCCAGCTGGATTCAACCAAACAAGATTGGGAATGCCTCGATCTCCATAGGTCTGCTTCAGACCACTCGCGTTCACTCGAGCCAGAGGAACCGCATAGAAATCCATGTCGTAGTCCTTCATGTACTTCATCTGATCCGCAACCGAGCGGTCGGAGCTGACGAAGACGATGGTGAAGTTCTTGGCTTCGGCGTTCGTGTCGAAGAACTTGACCAGTGTGGGTGTGAACGCACGGCATGGCGGGCACCATTTGGCGGAGAAGTAGAGCAGCACGTTCGCCTTATCCTTCAATACCTCGCTTGAGACGGTTTCACCCGATGAATTGACGAGTTTCGGCCCGATCATCGAGATCAGCCGACTGTTCAGGCCATTAGAGTCGCCTGTAGCGGGCGATGCGGGAGCAACCAAATTCTGGATGACTTCGGGAAGCTTGAATTCATCCTTGGTCAGTTTCATCACTCTGGAGAGTGATTCGACTCTGACATTGTTGCGAACCTCTCCGTTGCTGCGAAGCTCAAATCCAGCGGGGAATGGCACGCCACCTCCTTCACCGTTGGGAAACATACGGAATTCCGTGACGACAATCTCCATGATTGTGTTGGAGGACTTGAAATCCAGCCCTTTGAACAATCCCGTCTCCAGATCGAAGAAGAAGTTCATCGGATCACCTTCGGCTCTTGGAAGCCCGATCACTCGCCAGCACATCGTGCCGGCGAAATCCACCTTCGCCACGGTATTCAACTTCGACATCTTCTTCTCGATATCGAACAGTGACAGTGGATTGAACACCACTTGATTCGCAACGGCGATGGAGGACTTGATCAGATTAGGACTGGCGATCGTCCTCGAGCCATCAGCTCCCTTGCTCTCGGCGTACTTCCATGTCACGGAACCGTCGGAACCAAGAATCTCCATCCGCCCGGCATCGTCATCTATCGACAGCGAGGCGCGAAAACGCCACGGCATTCGTGAATCGAATTCCGCAGTCACGGCCGAGTCCCCATTTCCGGAGGACACACCCTTGTAGAGATACGCGGAGGTCCCGAACAATCGAGCCGCGTCATCCCCCGCCCAGTTGCTGAAAAGACTCTGAGGTGATGGCTTGCCCTCAACAGGAGCCGGAGGAGTCTTGGGCTGACCCGTCGCCAGGGTGGATGCGATGAGAACCAGAGTGGCTGCGATTGATCGAATCATGACAGGGGTTCCTTTGGTCTGTAATCAACTCCACTATAGGTCCGAATCCAGGCTCGACACATCCATGAAGCCCGGTTTGAAGACCTATGAGAGGGTTTTTTTGGTTTTCTGGACAATCAAACTGATAGATCACGCCGGTCGACAACGAATGCCTAATGAGTGGCACGTACGAGTGCCGAATTCCAGTCATTTCAAGTAGGGCTTTCAAATGAACTATCTGACCAATAACGGCCGGCACGCGATGCTAAGCGCGCTGGCGATACCGATCGTATCCCTCTTCTCGAATCCGGATTGCCTGGCGACCACCTCACCACGCCCTGGTACTCATGCACC
>MDTD01134590.1_pt1 | contig 14641 bp, 7 predicted proteins | sample 811221 | NCBI WGS metagenome assembly MDTD01 (sample SAMN05326646, study PRJNA326480) | marine metagenome | isolation source: seawater | place: Pacific Ocean: South West | collected 2011
CAGTTTATTAATAGCATTCAAATCTTCTGCATGAGCAAATGTATCATCGAGGTTTGTAAGCAAAGACATAAAAAAAATCCGATACCAGAGACTGATATCGGATTTTGAAGTCTTAAAACGATCGGTCAACCGATCAGGAAAATATTCTTAACTGATCGGCATTACGCTTAGTGCGGGCTTTGTTTTGCTTTCTTACTTTTGTGTTCTGGCTTCCATTTCCTGTGTTCACTTATAACTTCTTTTACTTTGCGCACCGACAGACGCGGAAAAACGCGCACTAATGTAAGAAGTATTGCTCTGCGAGTTGTTGATGAATGTCGGCAAAATCAATTTGAAGCTCGTCGATATAGTTGTGCAGCGCTCGTCCTCGAAGTGTCGCAACAGGCTGCTTTTCTAAATCACTAATACTGTGGTCAATTCGCTCTATCATCGCTTCATTGTCGGGCAAGTTGAGGAACAAACTCTTTAGTTTGTTCAAGCAGAACAACACACTTCGCGGAAACTCCTTGCTATGTAGCATAAATAACAACACATCGCCCGGACGTATGCGAACGCCCATTTTCTGGCGATACATTTGGTAGCCGCTCAGGCTTCTAAGTACACTCATCCATAAGATGTTTTCGAATGGCAGGTCACTCATGTCTTCGGTAAGGGTCGATGAGCGAACGTCAATTATCCTTGATGTCATATCAGCCCGCTCCAATGCCGCACCAAAGCGCCAGAAGAAATAGCCTTCATCGTGGCTCATGCTGGCATCCATGGTTCCAAACATTAGTAAACACTGATTGATTACCTGTTTTAAACTTGCAAAGCGCCCGCGTTTACTTAGAAAGCTTGTACTGTTCTCTTTTACCGATAAGTGAAGTGCGTTCAGCGTTTCCCACACTTCTCTTGGAATAACGTCTCTGATTGTGCGCGCATTATCTCTTGCGTATTGAAGCGAATTCAATATGGAAGACGGATTGCGTGTGTCTACCGTCAGGAACTTAACGACATTCTTCTCGCTGTATTCATTATAAATGGCTTCAAATGGCTCGCGATTTCCTGTTATGTCTAGCAATGGCTCCCAGCCTGGCGAAAACCCTTTGGGTAAGTCCATCAGCAGGAGGTTGTTAACATTAATCAAGCGGGCGAGATTTTCAGCCCTTTCAACGTAGCGCGCCGTCCAATAAAGCGTTTCAGCAACTCGTGATAACATGTCAGTCCCTCCTAATCCACAATCCAAGTATCTTTACTACCACCGCCTTGTGATGAATTGACCACGAGGGAACCTTTAACAAGGGCAACCCTAGTGAGGCCTCCCGTTGTAACATAGGTGTGAGTACCTGATGAAAGGATGAAAGGGCGAAGATCCACATCACATGTCGCCCTTCAATTGTAGAACCGTCAATAGTAGGGACGGTAGACAAATTCAAGGTAGGCTGTGCTATCCAGTTTCTGGGGTCAGCCTTTATTTGAGCAAGGGTTTCTTGCTGCTGCTTTTTGGTTGATTTTGGGCCAATTAGCAAGCCGTAGCCTCCCGATTCATTGGCAGGCTTTATTACAAGCTTGTCGATATTGGCTTCAACATATTTGAAGTCTTCGGGCTCGTAACAACGGTAGGTCTCTACGTTAGGCAGCTTAATCTCTTCATCCAAATAATAGCGAATCATGTCAGGCACATAGGTGTACACCACTTTATCGTCTGCCACGCCAGCCCCCGGCGCGTTGATCAGCGTTACCTTGCCTTTACTCCACGCTCGCATTAGCCCGGGAACGCCCAGCATCGAATCAGGGTTAAACGCTTCTGGGTCTAAAAACATATCGTCAATACGGCGGTAGATAACGTCCACTCTGCGTAGGCCTTTAATCGTCTTCATATATACGCAGTCGTCTTTTTCTACGGTTAGATCTCGACCTTCTACTAGCTCACACCCCATTTCCTGAGCAAGATAGCAGTGTTCAAAGTAGGCAGAGTTGTAGATACCGGGTGTAAGTACCACAACTTCAGGCTTATCCTGAGGACGCGGTGATAGACTCGACAACATGTCGAACAGCTGTGAGGGATAGTCGTTTACGGGAAGAATATCCATTTTCTCGAACATGTCTGGAAAGACACGCTTCAGCACCGAGCGGTTTTCTAACATGTAAGACACGCCAGAAGGTACGCGCAGGTTGTCTTCCAGTACGTAAATCGTGCCGTCGCTATCTCGCACTAAATCAGAGCCGCAGATATGTGCCCAGATACCGTTTGGGGGAGAAACACCTACGCACTGCTTTCTAAAGTTCACGGACTTATCGAGAAGCGCTTTAGGAAAAACGCCATCTTTAATAATCTTCTGATCGTGATACAGATCGTCGATGAACATATTAAGGGCTTTTACGCGCTGTTTAAGTCCTTCTTCTACGCGTTGCCATTCTTTATTTGGGATAATACGAGGAATGATATCGATGGGCCACGCTCGGTCAATTGAACTTCCTTCACCATAAACCGTGAAGGTAATACCCATTTCTTTCACCACCAACTCGGCGGCGTCTTGCGCGTTTTTGAGTTCTTCTTCACTTAATTGCGACAAATAATCCATTAACGGCGCACCGTGAGGGCGGGGTTTTCCATTTTTATCTATTAGTTCATCGTAAAACTCGGAAAAATTGCAGTGTTCTAGACTCACAGCTTTCGACAACGTCTGACTTTGTTTTTGGCTACTCAAACTACGCTCCTTATTGTCCGCGATTCATATCCACTGAAACGTCTAAAACCTGATTTCCACCACCAAACATAATGCCTTTAAGCGGTGTGATATCTGCAAAATCTCGTCCGACAGCTAACGTAACGTGCTGGTCGTAGGGTTTCAAATTGTTGGTCGGGTCGTAATCAATCCAACCAGAGCCCGGTACAAAAAGCGCAACCCAAGCGTGGGTGGCGTCTGCACCAGTAAGCTTTTCCTGACCCGGTGGTGGAATCGTTTCGATATATCCACTTACATAGCGCGCCGCCAAACCAATACTGCGTAAGCAAGTAAGCGTTAGGTGCGCATAGTCCTGACATACGCCCCGCTTGTGCTCAAACACGTGGCTTACTGGGGTGTTAATCGTCGAAAAGGATGGGTCAAAGGTAAAATCGTTAAAAATGCGGTTCATTAAGTCGTCGCACGACTCCACGATAGAGCGGCCAGGCGTAAACGACATCAAGGTATAGTCTAAAATCGCTTTATTGGCCTGCGTTAAGCGAGTAGGAATACTGAAAAACTGTGCTGCCAACATGCTCTGATCTACTGGGTAGCGAATTTGATCTCTCACGCTTTCCCATTGCGTATTGTGCGCAAATAGACCTTGTAATGGTGCTCCTTGAATTTCAACTTCACTGGTTGCGATGACCTGCATTTCTTCATGCAAAGTGGGTATTTCAAACACCGTTACCGTGTTGTCGAAGTAGTCTTTAAACTCTGCCTGATAGTCAGGTTCAGGCACAATGGTGACACTGGCGCTAATCCTTTTTTGATTGAAGGTGTTTAGCGGTATTAGGCGGGCATGGTTTTGTGTCAGGCTCACCTTGTCGGAATACTTGTAGGTAGTGACGTGACGAATGGTGTACTTCATTTTTTCACCTCACTTTCATTCGGACTACTGGCATCAGGCGCACTGGCTAACGGAGCTGTCGCTTCCTCATCTATTGGTTTTTCGACGATCTGTACAGACGCGGTGCCAATGCCAGACCAGTGCAGTTGTGACGCAGGCTTAGTGTGGCTGAAGTATTGAGTTTGCATCATTTCGCTAAATTTCTGCAGTTGTGATGTCACGCTTTTTAGTAAAGACACCAAGCCCGAAGGTGCCTGATTAGTGTTGATATTTAAGGTCTGTCTGTCAGCCAGCGCGAAGCTTGCTTTTAACTGCAACAGAATTTTCTCAGTGGTACTTAAAAAGCCGGGCTTGGCGCTTACCGGCAAGCTTTCGCAAAGCTCGGTAATTTTTTGGATTTGATGGGCTAATGAGCGCGGGTATTCGGCATCTAAAAGCAATAGCTCTAATCCCGTTTCAATACTTTGAAACGCTCGGTATCGGCGTCTGTGGGTAATAGCGCTCACTTGCGCCACCAACACGATTTCCAGCACGTTTTGTTGCTCAGCTTCGGGAAGCGGAAATTGCAGCAGGTTTTGCACCATAGACACAAGCTGTTTACTGCGCTCTAACCGTCGTCCAATTTCTATCATAAAGGCGCCATTACTTTTAGACAGGCTGTCTTGAATAGAGCCGTTAAACGCCATGGTAAGCCCAATTAATTTATCGAGTGTACTTTGTAATCTGTGCGTCGGAGTCTGCTCGGTAATGGTACTAAATTCGTGATGTTCCTCTTCTAGGCTTTCGATAATGCGCAAGCTGTCATAAGAAAGTAGCTCTCTCACTTGCAGCGCGCTTTGCACCACCATATTAATGCTACTGTAAAGGCCGCCAGCGAAGGAATTATCGTTAATTAGCGATATCACTAATTCTTTGAATCCTCCTTCGTTCACGGTTATTTTCGCTGCGTCTGGCGTAAGGTAAGGGTAAATTAATGCCTGCTGTTCTAACCCAGATTTAAATCGTAACAGGGCATTTCTGTGCGCCTCATCGGGGTAAATGGCAAGCTCAGTGAATTTGTCTATAAATACCCTGACCAACCGAATCACGTTTTCACTTCGCTCTACCGCACAGCCCAACCAAAATAGGTTTTCCGCCGTTCTGCTAGGCAGTAGCCCCTCGACTAGCGCTAAGTCTGCATCTGATTGCAGTGATTTGGGAATAGAAGGCGCACGCTCTTGTGGCGGACCTATGGTTTCAACCCACGTGTCCTTTATTTCTGTTTTGCCATCGGTGCGCGCTGCCTTAGGCGTAAAACACATGGCTGAGGGGAGAATAAAAACTTGCCCTTGTGAGTACAACGCATAGCAACGCATAATGACTGGCTTACTTACCAGCCCTTTATCGTGCCAAAATGGCGTATGCGAAAGATTCACCTTTTTTCGCCAGAATAGGTCGGTTAACGCTACCGTTTGTAGTGTATTTGCAATAGCGTCAGCGTCTTTTTCACCGTCGTATTTTAATTCAGGGTCAACATAGCTTAATAACTCATATCCCGACCAATCACTTTGCGTAAGGTTTTCTGCGGGAAAGGTTTCTTGTTGGCGAAGCAGTAAAGATTCACCATCAAAAAACTCAGCGGCCCTATGCAAATTGTTTTTGATGGCAGGAATTTGAATAGCGCCATTGCCCAAGGGGTTGAGCAATACCACGTTCTGAGTTCGGACTGCGTGAATTAGACCCGGGATTCCGAACACTGAGTAGTCAACTTGTTCCAGTGAATCTAAGAATCTGTCCTCAATCCAGCGCAAAATGACATCAACTTTTCGTAATCCGTCTAAAGCTTTAAGCCAGACTTGTCCTTTCCTCACCGTTAAATCAGCGCTTCTTACTAGGGTGTACCCCATGTAAGTGGCAAGATAGGCTTGCTCAGAATAATACTGATCGTCTGGACCTCTGCACAAAATAACAATGCGCGGGTCATTAATCGCAGCGGTTTCTTGGTCAATAGCATGTTGAAGTTGCTCAAAAAAGCCTGCTATTCGCTGCACACCACATTCAGCAAACTCCTCACTCATTACCCTTCTTGCCACAATCCTGTTTTCCAGCAGCAGTCCAAGACCGCGAGGGAACTGGCAGTGATCGTTCAGCATGAAATACTCGCCGTTTACATCTTGGGCTATGTCAAACGCGCTTAGAAACACACCGTTGTTTAACGAGGAAAGCGTGTGGCTCTCGGCAAGATAGTAAGGATGACGCATCAAGTGGTCTGTAGAGAAAACGCCGTTGGTTAGCGTGTGCCTGTCTGTGTTAAGGTCTAATAGCACTTTATTGAGCAGTAAGACTCGCTGTTCAATGCCGCGGCTGAGCATTTCCCAGTCTTGGCTTGAAATGAGCATAGGCAAGGGATCTAGCTGCCAATTCTGGCGTTCATCGATATCCGCAAAACCACTGTTTCGCATTAGTCGGCGAATTTCATTTGCTCTAAAGGACAGCTCGTCACTGTTAAGGCCTGACAAACGAGAAAATAACGTATTGAGCAGACGTTTGCTCTCATCCGCAGCAGTGCTCGAATTGATATAGCTGCTAAGCCATTCTGGCATGGTGAAATCTTCACTCATAAAATCGATTGTCACTTAAACTATAGTGTAGGAGGCCGGCGCAAATCCAGCGTATTTGGATATTCTTCATTCTCGGCTTCCTCTAAAGGTAAATCAAAATCACTGTGACCTTCATGGTCAACCACATACTGTGTAGCAAAGTGAGGCGACCACTCAGGCATGGAAGACGATGCCACCGACGGGGTATGACCGTGATCCCAGAATCTGGCAATACGCCTTCCTTCTGCCTCAAAAGCGTTCACAGGCATAGTAGAGAAGTTGCGCCCGCCCGGGTGACTAACATGATAGGTAAATCCGCCTAAAGAGCGACCCGCCCAGCTGTCGTAAACATCAAAGACCAACGGCGCATGTACGCCAATGGTCGGGTGAAGCGCTGATGCAGGGTGCCACGCTCTAAAGCGAATTCCGGCTACATGTTCTCCGCGAATATTGGTGGGTTTTAACGGTAATCTGCGGCCGTTACACGACACTATGTAACGGTCTGTATGCATGTTTGAAACAGTGAGCTGGACGCGTTCCAGTGAGCTGTCAACATAACGCGCAGTTCCGCTGCCTGTCGCTTCTTCACCCAATACATGCCATGGCTCAATAGCGCTAAAGAGATCTAGCTTAATTTGACCGACTTCACGGCTACCGCAGCGAGGGAATCGAAACTCGAAAAACGGATCGAACCATTCAAGCTTAATGGGGAAGCCCGCTGCGTTTAGGTCGCTACATACTTCAGCGATATCTTGCCGTACATAGTGGGGCAGCATAAAGCGGTCGTGAAGCTCTGTGCCCCATCGCACCAGTTTCTTCTTGTATGGTTGTTTCCAAAACCACGCTAGCAGCGTGCGCAGAAGAAGCATTTGCATCAAACTCATTCTGGCGTGAGGAGGCATTTCAAAACCGCGAAACTCTACAATGCCCAATCGCCCGGTGGGTGAGTCGGGGTTGAATAGCTTATCGATACAAAACTCTGCACGATGGGTATTCCCTGTCAGGTCAGTCAGCAAGTGCCGAAGGAGGCGGTCAACTAACCAAGGTGAGGGAACTTCGCCATCGGGAATTTGAGAGAACGCAATTTCTAATTCGTAAAGCCTTTCATCCCGCGCTTCATCGACGCGAGGCGCTTGGCTAGTCGGGCCGATGAAAAGGCTCGAAAACAAATAGGAAAGCCCAGGGTGATGCTGCCAATAAGTAATAAAGCTTCGAAGAATGTCTGGACGTTTTAAAAACGGGCTCTCTAGCGGTGTCGGCCCACCCATGGTCACGTGATTTCCGCCTCCTGTGCCGGCGTGCCGTCCATCAAGCATGAATTTTTCTGTTCCTAGTCGACATGACTTGGCCATGGCATAAAGGGCATGGGTATTTTTTACCAGAGTATGCCAATCGGATGCAGGGTGAACATTGACCTCGATAACACCTGGGTCGGGGGTAACCGCAAACTTTTCAACGCGACTGTCGTAGGGCGGAGTATAGCCTTCTAATATCACGGGAATATCAAGTTTATCAGCGATGGACTCAATAGCGTTTAGCAGTAGCGCATAATGTTCAAAGTGGCTTACAGGCGGCATAAATACGCATAACTTTCCATCGCGCACTTCTATACAAAGGGCGGTTAATACTGACTTTTCACCAATATATCCTTTGTGAGACGTTGGGGATGAGAGCGAGCCGGTCATGTCTGCCGGATCCCGTTCTGCTAGCGTATCCGGACTGCCTAAGCTGCTCAACGGGAGGCGGTAACCTAATGGAGAGTCGCCCGGTAATAAGAAGCAGTGCCCTCGTTTAAATGACCATACGCTACTTTGCCATCCGTCAAACACCGTGTCGTAGGCGAGGGGAAGAATAAAGCCCACGGGTTTATCTAAACCCTGCTCCAATTTGGCTAAAAAGCCTCTGCGGGTCATTGCGTGAAGCAGTTCCGGGGCGTCGGGTGATGGGTCTTGTGGCAGGTTACCCTCTTGCCATAAATGATATAGCACGTCTTCATAAGCGGTGACGACAACCTTTTCACTTAAACCTAACACCGTAGCTAGTTGAGTAGCAAATGTTTGCGCCTCGTTTTGTGAGAAAGAGTAAGTGGCGTTGTTGTCAGCAAGTAGCGCTTGATCATGCCAGATAGGCGTTCCGTCTTTACGCCAGTAACAGGCATATTGCCAGCGAGGTAATGGCTCTCCGGGATACCACTTACCTTGTCCATAATGGCGAAAGCCACTATTGCTAAAGCTTTCCACCATTTTCATGAAAAGCGTGTGCGCTAAAATGCGTTTCTCCTTGCCGTCGGCGGCGGTATTCCACTGTTCGCTTTCCATATCATCAATGGAAATAAACGTGGGTTCGCCGCCCATGGTGAGGGTTATCCCTGCATTAACTAACTCTTTGTCTATTTGGCCTCCAAGCCTATCGATAGCGGCCCACTGGGCATCGCTGTAAGGCTTGGTTACTCGGGGTGGTTCATGCAAACGTTGTACGTTGTTGTAGAAGCTAAACGTCGATTCACATTGATCGATGGCACCGGTAACCGGCGCTGCCGACAGTGGTTCAGGGGTACATGCCAATGGAATGTGCCCTTCACCCGCGAAAAGCCCAGACGTAGGGTCAAGGCCAATCCAACCCGCACCGGGTACGTAAACTTCACACCATGCGTGCAGGTCGGTAAAGTCTTTTTCCGGGCCGCTTGGCCCATCAAGTGACTTTTCATCACTTGCCAATTGAACCAGATAGCCCGAAACAAATCGCGATGCCAGCCCTAAATGCCGAAAAAGCTGAACCAATAGCCAAGCCGAGTCACGACACGAGCCGCCCTTTTTCTGCAGAGTCTCGTCGATGCTTTGGACTCCGGGCTCCATGCGCACACCGTATTCTATCAGGTCGTATACCGCGCGGTTTACACCCACTAAGAAATCGACGGTAGCAACAGGTTCTTTAGGCTGCTGATCGTCAATTAACTGCTGAAACAAAGATGATGCTTCTTCTGTCTCAAGGTATGGCGTTAAATCTCTCGCCAGCCTTTTTTCATAAGAAAAAGGAAAGGTTTCAGCGTAAGACTCTAAAAAGAAGTCAAAGGGGTTAATAACCGTCAGTTCGGCAACAAGGTCTACGGTGAACCAGAACTTTTTAGTCTTCTCAGGAAATACCACGCGTGCAAGGTAGTTACCAAACGGGTCTTGCTGCCAATTGATAAAATGATTCTCAGGATAGACTTTTAAAGAGTAACTTTTTATTGGTGTTCGACTATGCGGAGCAGGGCGAAGGCGGAAAGTGTGCGGTGACATACTGATACTTCTATCGTAGTGGTATTCAGTATGATGTGTGATCCCTACAGTGATTGTCATGCTATGGCTCCATTGCCAATTGATATACAAACAGCACAAAAAATCACCTTATATCCAAGTGAGTAAACTTACAAGAAGAAGCGATGGGCAGAAATGTAAAACCCAAAAATTATGTGCTTCAACGGTAATCTCGTTACTCACGATATTGAATAATGTATACTCACCCCAATATATGCGCTATAAAACAGCGCGTGTTTTAAGCGCGACTTTTCCTTCACAGATAGACAATTCACTACTTTGAGAGCACTAAACTTTCGCCACGGGTTTTCGTCCTACATGCCGCTTTTCATGGCATGGGTACTCTCGTGTCTCATCCTTAGTGCAAGCTTCCAAAGTGGTCAAATTAATAATGAAGTTGAAGTAAGTCAGCAGTCACCACTTGCCCAATTTAATTACGCGGGCAAGAGCTACTCGTTACGGTTTACCGGCACTAAGCTAGAAAACAGTGACGATCAAGGCGATGGACCAGAGGCAACTGTTGAATTGACCTTGGGGTTTGTTGTTCTGGCTATTGTGCTGTGTTTGGGTATGGCAAATGTTGTACCCCGTGCTCGCCAATACTACCGCCAACCTTCTCGCGGCCCACCTTTATCCCTGAGCTAATTCTCTTTTTGCCTTAATGCGCTAGCACGTTCGCTTAGCTGCAAATTAAGGCGCTTCAAAAAATTAAATTATTCAGGATTTTAAAATGGCACGATTTTCATTTCGTGGCTTTGTGTATGTGCTCATCGTTATGCTCGGTTTACTGAGCGCTGCGCCCAACATATTGCCACAATCAATTAAACAGCAGTTACCTACGTGGTACACCACGTCCACACTATCTTTAGGCTTAGATTTGCAAGGTGGTTCGCATCTGCTATTAGCCGCAGACACCAACGCCTTGTTTGAAAAGCAACTCAACAGCTTTTCGAGCGACTTACTTAGCGAATTGCGCAGTCAAAACGTGCGCTATACAAAAACGTCTCATTCACTCACTCATAAAGATAGTCGTTCTGGAAGTGTCGTCTTTACATTGCGTAGTGCAGAGGATGCGAGAAAGGTAAAAGACACCGCATATCAAATTTCCGCTCAGCCAAATGGTTCAAGTGCACTTGATGTAGAGATAAAGCAAAGCACCGTTACCCTTACGCTTAACGAGCTATACACCGAACAACTGGTTAAAGACACGTTAAGCCGAAGTGTTGAAGTAGTTCGAAAGCGTTTGAACGAAACGGGGCTTACTGAGCCTAGCGTTACGCTACAAGGTAAAGACGCCATTTTAGTTCAGATGCCGGGTATGTCTGACCCCACTCAAGTTAAAAAATTATTGGGCACTACCGCACAAATGACTTTTCACTGGGCCGCGAACAGCCAGTCTGAGCAGGTAATGAATAAGCAAGATGCGGCGGGTAATACCTATCGCTTAGAGCAAAAAGTGGCGCTAGAAGGTGAGCATATTACTGATGCGGCAGGTGTCTTAAGTAGTGAAAATGGCCAGCCAGTAGTGACGTTCCGATTAGACAGCGCAGGTGCTAAGCAGTTTGCCACAATGACACGTGACAACATCGGCCGTGTGCTTGCTATTGTCCTTGACGACAAAGTGGTTACAGCCCCCGTCATTAATAGCGTGATTCCGGGTGGTCGTGGTGAAATAACCGGTAACTTTACATTGCCCGAGGCGGGCAACACTGCACTAATGCTTCGCACTGGTGCGCTACCTGTGCCACTTAACATTATAGAAGAACGCACGGTAGGGCCAGATTTAGGCAGCGATGCAATTCAAACTGGAGTGGAAAGCGGTGTGGCAGGTGCGTTACTGGTATTGGCATTCATGGTGGCGATTTACGGCAGGTGGGGCGCTATCGCAAGTTTTGCTCTTTGTATCAATATGGCATTGGTGTTTGGCGCATTAACCCTGTTTGGCGCAACCCTGACGTTACCGGGCATAGCAGGTTTGATCCTAACCATGGGCATGGCGGTCGATGCGAACATTTTGATTAATGAACGTATTCGTGAGGAAAGTAAAAAAGGTCGTCCGGCAGCCAGTGCAATAGAAGTGGGTTTTGATAAAGCGTTCGCGACTATTGTGGATTCAAACTTCACCACACTAATAGCGGTAAGTCTGTTGTTTATGTTTGGAAGCGGCCCTATTAAAGGGTTTGCAATTACAATTGCCCTTGGTCTGGTGTCTTCAGTATTTACTGCTGTAGCCCTAACTAAAATGTTAATGCTAAGAGTGGTTAAATCGAAGCACAAGAATACGCAAGATCGCGCGCAGCAGCGCGTTCCTTTGCGCTTTTCATCACCGCTTTTGCGGTTAAGCGATAAGCTTAGCGGTATTAATTTTCTGGCAAAGCGTAAAATTGCACTCGCTGTTTCGGTAGTGCTAACAGTGCTTTCAATCGGCTTGTTTGCTAAACCTGGCTTACATTATGGTGTCGACTTTACCGGTGGCACCATGATTGAGTTGACCGCACCAACCCTTACTACCGATGAGCTAAGGAATGTGATTGAAAGCAATGGCTTTGATCAGATAGCAATTCAAGAATATGGCAGTGAACATCACTATTTATTGCGAGCACCTGTTCTAGATAGCAGTGGCGAGCTTGAAAATAGCAACGCAAAGCAGACTGACGCACTAAAGCGTGCGATTTCGCAAGCCGACAGTGAGGTAAGTTTTGATAAAATTGATATGGTTGGACCCAAAGTCAGCGGAGGCTTTGCCGAGCTATCCATTCTAGCATTGCTTATCGCAGGTGGCGGCATGTTGGTGTATCTGTGGGCACGCTTTGAAGCGCATTTTGCGAGCGCAGCGCTGCTAACCGTGATACTCGATTTAACCAAAACCATAGGCTTTTTCGCGCTTACGGGCATCGAATTTAACTTAACGGCTGTCGCAGCACTGTTGGCGCTCATTGGTTACTCTATAAACGATAAGGTGGTGGTGCTTGATCGCATCCGTGAATTATTGCGTTTAGACCCAAACAAGCCATTGGCAGATACTATTAATGAGGCCGTGAACAGCACGCTAAGCCGCACGGTGTTCACTTCCGTTACCACGCTGTTGGCGTTGTTACCAATGGCTATTTTTGGCGGTGATGCAGTAGAAAGTTTTGCAGTCCCTATGGTTTTTGCTGTCGTGATTGGCACGTCATCGACCTTGTTTATCACCTCTACGCTGCTGTATTTGTTGGGCAGCAGAAGAGAGAAACAAGGTAAAGCGCAGTTAAAGCCTACTGCAGAAGAGATTAAGGCTTCGTTGTCGCACATCCCTTAGGCGGCACAAGTTCCTTAACCCCAATACCTCAGCGTGCTTTCGTACCTCAATACATTGGTGCAAAAACGCGGTAAGGTAGCAGTATTAACAGGAACCCTTGATGCTCTCACGCATACCCGAATAATTTGCGTGAGAGCATCAAGGGCAATAAGGAACGTATAATGTTTGCAGTTGATCACATTATTTTACTCAGTGCAGTGCTTGCCATTTTGGGCGTACTGGCCAGTAAATTGTCCCCGCGCTTTGGCGTACCTGTTTTAGTTTTATTCCTTGGTGTAGGTATGTTGGCTGGAGAAGATGGTATCGGCCGAATCTTCTTCGATAATGCTGATGCTGCGCATGCCATTGGTACATTTGCTCTTATTCTCATCCTATTTGATGGCGGTCTACAAACGTCAAAAAAGTCCATAGCGCAGGCGTGGAAACCCGCCGCGTTACTCGCCACTTTTGGCGTAATTGGTACGGCAGTGATCACCGGTATCGCTGCTATGGTTATTCTCGATTTACCGCTTTATAAGGGCTTATTGCTTGGTGCTATTGTCGGGTCGACAGATGCCGCAGCAGTGTTTTCTGTTTTGCGCAACGCTGGTATACGCATTCCTTCAAAAATAAAATCCACACTAGAACTAGAAAGTGCGTCGAATGATCCAATGGCCATATTCCTCACAATTGGCCTTATAACGCTTATTCAAGACAGTACCACTAAGCCAGTTGACTTACTTTCGCTGTTTGCCAGTCAAATGGGAGTGGGAGCGATAGTGGGCCTTGCCATTGGCGGTATTGCAGTATGGCTTTTCAGACGCGTCACCTTAATGGCCATCGGTTTGTACCCGGTATTTGTGATGTTGTTTGGTGTATTGTCTTTTGGCCTTGCTGCGAACTTAAATGGCAGCGGCTTTCTCGCTACCTTTATTACGGGTGTTATCGTGGGTAACAGCCGCTTTGCTTATCAGCGTAATACGTTTGTGTTTCTGGATGGGCTGGCCTGGCTTGGGCAAATTGCCATGTTTGTTATCTTAGGTTTGTTGGTAACGCCCACCGAGCTGTTTGTTAATTGGAAAGAAGGCCTTTTAATTGCGTTTGTGCTTATTTTTATTGCACGTCCGCTGGTGGTTATGCCGATTTTGTTGCTTTCAAAATTCTCGTTCAAAGCATCGTTGCTCATCTCATGGGTGGGTTTACGCGGTTCGGTGCCAATTATACTCGCTATATTTCCGCTAATATTTGGCATGCCATACGCCGAGCTTATTTTTAATGTGGTGTTCTTTATCGTGCTTATTTCCGCCTTATTGCAAGGTTCCACCTTACCTTATGCGGCGCGTAAGTTAGGCTTAGTGTTGGACGATGAAGTAAAGGAATCGAGCACGCTGGAGATTGTAAAAGTCGCTAAGAGCAAGCGCGAGCTTATAGAAATAGAGGTATCGAAGTTATCACCGGCACTACATAAAACCATTAGCGAATTAGCCCTTCCCGATAATACGGTAGTGGCGATGATTGCCCGTGGTGAAGAAACCCTTATACCTAAAGGAAGTACCAAAATAGAAATGGGCGATCAAATTTTCATTATCACCAAACTGCTCGATAAAAGCGCCGTTGAGCACTGCTTTTACAGCGAGCAGGAATAGGGTGCTATTGTAGGGTACTTCATGTAGAATGCGCCGCGGAGTTGGCCAGGCAATCGCCGCTTTCGTAAGAAAGGGGAGGAAAGTCCGGGCTCCAAAGGGCAGGGTGCCAGATAACGTCTGGGCGGCGTGAGCCGACGACAAGTGCAGCAGAGAGAAGACCGCCTAAGCATGTTTACATGCCGGTAAGGGTGAAAGGGTGCGGTAAGAGCGCACCGCACCTCTGGTAACAGAGTGTGGCAAGGTAAACTCCACCCGGAGCAAGACCAAATAGGATCCCTTAAC
>MDTD01075157.1_pt1 | contig 14636 bp, 12 predicted proteins | sample 811221 | NCBI WGS metagenome assembly MDTD01 (sample SAMN05326646, study PRJNA326480) | marine metagenome | isolation source: seawater | place: Pacific Ocean: South West | collected 2011
CGGCCCGGTGATGAGCATGGGCACGCCCGAGCAGCAGAAGCGGCTGCTCGGGCCGTTCCGCGACATGACCGAGCCACGCTGGGCCGCCTTCGCGATGACCGAGCCCGGCGCGGGCTCCGACGTGGCCCGCATTCAGTCCCGGGCGGTCCGGGACGGCGACGACTGGGTGCTGAACGGCGCCAAGCTGTATTCCGCCAACGCCGACCGGGCCGACTGGATCGTGGTGTTCGCCACCGTGGACCCGGCCCTCGGCCGGGCCGGACACCGCGCCTTCATCGTCGAGCGCGGCATGCCGGGGCTGTCCGAGCCGAAGCCGGAGAAGAAGATGGGCATCAAGGCCTACGCCTCCGCGTCGTTCACCATGAACGACCTGCGCGTGCCGGCGGACAACCTGCTCGGCAGCGAGGCGCGCTACGAGTCCCGCGGCGGCGGCCAGCGGCCGGGCGCCGGCTTCAAGGGCGCCATGCAGACCTTCAATGCCACCCGCCCCGCCATCGCCGCGAACGCCGTCGGCATGGCCCGGGCGTGCCTCGACGAAGCCACCGCCTTCGCCCGGGACCGGGACCGGCTGACCGGGCGGCATCGGGACCGGCTGGAGCGGATGCGCCGGCGCATCCGCGCCGCCTGGCTCATGTGCCTCAAGGCCGCCTGGCTCGCGGACCGGGGCGAGCCCAACATGGTCGAAGCATCCATGTCCAAGGCCACCGCCGCCGAGGTCGCCATGGAGGCCGCCAGCCTGGGCATGGAGGTGCTCGGCGCGGTGGGCGCCCAGGGCGAGCACCTGATCGAAAAGCTCTACCGGGACGTGAAGGCCATGGACATCGTCGAGGGCACGGGCCAGATCCAGCGCATCGTCATGGCCCGGCACCTGGTGAACTATCCGCGGGACGCCTGACCGGGACCACGGAGGGAGGCAGCGACATGACGGATCTGAACGTCGAGCACCACGGCCACGTCGCCCTGGTGGAAATCGACCGGCCGCCCAACAACTTCTTCGACGCGCCGCTGATCCACGGCATCGCCGACGTCTTCGAGGAACTGGACCAGGAGCCCGACGTCCGCGCCCTGGTGCTGGCCAGCGCCGGCAAGCACTTCTGCGCCGGCGCCAACTTCGGCGACGCCGGCGGACAGGCGGAGCGCCGCAGCCGCCGGCTGGAGGACGGCAACCCGCTGTACGACGCGGCGGTGCGGCTGTTCGCCTGCCGCAAGCCGGTCGTGGGGGCGATTCAGGGCGCGGCGGTGGGCGGCGGCTTCGGGCTGGCGCTCCTGCCGGACTTCCGCGTGGTGTGCCCCGAAGCGCGCTTCACGGCGAACTTCGTGAAGCTGGGCTTTCATCCCGGCTTCGGCCTGACCTGGATGCTGCCGCGGCTCATCGGCCCGCAGCGGGCCTCCCTGCTGTTCACGACCGGCCGACGCATCGATGGCGAGACCGCCAGCGCCTGGGGGCTGGCCGAGGTGCTGACGGAGCGCGAGCGGGTGCGCGAGGCGGCCCTGGCGCTGGCCACGGAGATCGCCGGCAACGCGCCGCTGGCACTGATGTCCGTCCGGGCCACGCTGCGCGCGGGCTGGGCGGAGGCCATCCGCCGCCAGACCGATCACGAGTTCGCGGAGCAGTTCCGGCTGCAGCAGACCGAGGATCACCGGGAAGGCGTGCGGGCCGTGGCGGAGCGCCGCCCGGGGAACTTCAAGGGACGCTGACCGCGGGCGTCGCCGGGCGTATTCAGCCGCCGGCTCTTTTTCCGCCGCAGGCGCTGACTAGCCGCCGGCGCTTTCGGTGGCGGGCGCTGCTCCTTCCAGGTCGTTCTGGCGGATCATGGACCGGACCTCGCGGACGTAGACGTCGCCCCGCTCGGAGTAGCGGCCGAGCCCCCGGGCCAGCTCGCTGCCCCGCAACGGCCGGTCGGCGGCGCGCAGTTCGGCGCGCACCTCCCGCAGGGGCTCGTAGCTGCGATGGGTATTGAGGTTGCGGACGTAGCTGGCCACGGCGTCGCGCACCGTATCGAAACTCCGGACCTCGTGGGTCCGCCCTGCCGGGCGGTTGCGCGGCACCAGACCGCAGCCCGGCTCGAAGCACCACTGGCCGAACAGGTTGTTGGCCCGGCGCGCGAAGCGCGAGCTGCCCCACCCCGACTCCTTGGCGGCCTGAACCAGCACCAGGCTGCGGGGAATGACGTCGACCCGTTCGAGCAGCACGTCGATCAGCGCTGCGGTGTCGTGGGCGGCGGCGTCGACCCGGTACTCCCGGGCCAGGCGATCGAGAAACCGCCGGGCCATCCAGCCCGGCGCCTCCCCGGCCGCCCGGGCCTCGGCGATCTCCAGCAGCCGTTCACGCTGCTCGCGGATGCGCTCGTTCTCCGCCCGGATCACCGGCGTGAGATAGTCGAAGAAGCGCTGCTTCTTCTCCGCGACCTGGTCGATCTCGTGAAACGGCGGCAGCGGCCCGGTGCCGGGACCCCGTTCGGTCACCCCGACGCAGACGGTCCAGACCAGCACCGCCGCCGCCGGCACCAGCAGGGTGCCGTGACGCCGGATCCGGCGGCGCAGACCGGGCAGCGGTGCGGCCATGGGGCAGTACTCCTCGACGGAACATTTAGTTCACTAAACGAATGCCACTATAGGAATCTCCGCGCCCTGGTTCAACCAGTCAGGAAACCTGCATTAATTCCCCCATGCAATCCGCGCCGGCATGCCGTCTACTGGCATACGGACGTTCCGGGAGACCGCCGTGCAATCCGACATGCCGAGCCAGACCGCCATGGCCGCCGCCTTCCTGCGGGCCCTGCACCCGGTGGTGGACGCGCCGCCGGTGTTCGAGGACCCGCTGGTGCGGGCATTCCTGCCGGGCTACCAGCAGCGCTTTCTGGATCGTCTGTCGGCCCTGGCGCCGCGCTGGCGGCGGTCGTTCCGCCAGCGGCGTTCGGCCCTCGGCAGCATGCGCGCCCAGATCGTGGTCCGGTCCCGCTACGCCGACGACGCCCTCGCCAGCGCGCGGGCCGCCGGCGACGTGGCCCGGCTGCTGGTGCTGGCCGCGGGCCTCGACACCTCCGCCTGGCGCCATGCGCCGCTGCCGGTCACCGAAGTCGACCATCCGGCCACCCAGCGCTGGAAGCGGGAGACCCTCGTCCGCCGGGGCCAGGCGCTGCCGGAGACCCTGCGGCTGCTGCCGGTGGATTTCGAGCGTCAGCGCCTCGAGGACGAACTCGACGCGCCCGGATCGCCCCAGTTCGTGACCTGGCTCGGCACCACCTACTACCTGTCCCGGGACGCCATCGCCGGGACCCTGCACGCGCTGGCGCAGCGATCCGCACCGGGCAGCCGGCTGGTGCTCGACTACTGGGAGGAAGCCCCGCCGGGCAGCCGGGACGGCGTGCTGCTGTGGGGCACGCGGCTGGCCACGGCGCTGCAGTTCGAGCCCATGCGCACGTTCCTGACGCCGCAGATGCTGGCCGGCCTGGTGAGCGGCACGGGCTGGCGGATGGCGGAGGCGCTGGACGCCGATGCCCAGAACCGGCGCTATCTGGCCGACCGGGACGACGACCTGACGGTACCCGCATTCGCCCATCTGGCGCTGCTGGAACGGACCGGCTGAGCCGCCCGGCGCCGGGCGTCAGAGGGTGATTTCGACCCTGGGTCCGGCGTCGGCCGTCTGATCGATGCGTTCCCGGCACAGGAACAGACGCTCCCGGTCGATGCCGCCGGGCCCGCTCAGATAACCCACCACCCGGCTGGTACGCAGCCCGGCCAGTTCCAGCATGGCGGTGTCGGACACCTCCGGCGCCGGCGCATCCGCCGGGCCGGCGGGGTCCCCGGACGCGCCGGCCTGCTCCGCGCTGCCCTGCGCTGCGCCGTCCGGCGCGGGCGACGCCTCGACCGCCGCGGCCGCCTCGGCGGCCCGGTCCGCGGCCATGGCCTCCCGGTCCGCTGCCGTCACGACGCCGCAGATGGTCAGCGACAGCCCAGGCCGCTCGGTCAGCACGCCCGCGAGCTTGTCCAGGTACGCCCGGGCCGTGTCGTCGAGCGCGTCCCGGCCGGGCGCCATCGCCACCGGCTCGAACCGCGGGCGTGCCGCCTGGGCGGCCAGGTTGCCCACCAGCATGAGCGTGCCGAGCGGCTGCAGGGCGTTTTTCACGTAGCTCATGGCGGCGTTCTGCAGCGCCTTCTGCATGGCCTGACGGACCACGTCGCCGGTGCCGAAGCTCGGGTTGCTCAGGCTGCCGGTCACCGGCAGCGCCAGGCGGATGCGATCCTCCCGGTCGCGCAGCAGATCCAGCGCGACGTCCACCGGCATCGCCATGCCCTGGGCCAGGAAGCCCTCGTCGCCGCTGTCCGACTTGCCGGCGAGCTGCAGGCGGTCGATGGTCAGGTCGTTGGTGACGTTCAGCGCGTCGCCGGCCAGGGCGACCTGGGAGGCGCTGCTGAGGCGCCCCCGGAAGATGTTGTAGCCGGGCACGTACGGCGACAGGGGCGGCAATTCGAGATCGTCGAGGGTGACGCCGACGTCCACCGTCATGGGCGAGCCGAACGCGCCCACCGTGCCGTCGGCGGCCAGCCGGGTGCGCTGCGGGTCCCTGGTCTCCAGGCGCACCGCCATCGGCTCGGCGCCCGCGGTGTCGACGCCCGTCACCTCGAGCTCCAGGGTGTCCAGCAGGAAGCGCGCCGGCGGCGTCACCGACCGGTCCTCGAACGACAGCCAGTCCGACCCGGTCACCGTCAGCGCGTCGATCGACACCCGCAGCGGCGTGGCGCCCGCCCCGGCCGCGGCGGAAACAGCGCCCGCGGCGGAGTCAGCGCCCGCGGCGGAACCAGGAACCGCGGCGGAACCAGGAACCGCGGCGGAACCAGGAACCGCGGCGGAACCCGCCAGCGCGGCCTGCAGCGGGCCGATCCGCGCCAGGGTTCCGTCCGCCTCGCGGACCAGCGTCACCACGGGCCCGTCGACGGCGAGCTCACCGACCGCCAGACGCGTCCCGGCGTAGCGCACGCCGGTGGCGCTCAGGCCGGCCATCGCCAGCACCGGCGGCCCCTCGCCCGGCCCGGAAGGACCCAGCAGGCGCAGGTCGGTGAGGTCGATCCGGTCCAGCGTCACGTCCTCGGGGCCGGCGACCGTCACGTCGCCCAGGCGCAGCCCGCCGAGCCGCAGCAGCGCCATCGGCAGGTCGCCGCGGTCGACGGCCAGGCCCGCCAGCGCCAGGCCGGCGTTGACGTCCAGCGTCGGGGGCGAGGCGTCCTCCACGGCGGGCGACAGCGCCCCACGGCCGGACCAGCGCAGGTCGTCCAGCCGGACGTCGAGGGGGCCGCCGCCGGCCAGCTCGGCGGGCAGCGTCGCCGCCGCGCCGACGAGCTGCCAGTCGCCGTCGACGGTCACCAGCGGCCCGTCGTCCGGCGCAGGCACGGCCAGAGACACCGTGCCGTCCCAGCGCAGCGCCTGCTGACGGCCCGTCACGCCGCTGTGCTCGAACGCCGCGTCCGTCAGGTTGACCGGGCCGCTCACGTCGAGGCGCAGCACGCCGTCGGCGCCGAGGCGGCCGCCGAGGCTCAGCGCCAGGCCGACCCGACCGCGGATCGACCGCAGCCCGGCCAGCGCTTCCAGCTCCGGCGCCACGCCCGCCAGATCGAAGTCGGTCAGGGTCAGCTCGCCGGAAACGGTGGGTTGATCCGACCAGGGCGCCACGTCGCTGCGAAGCGTCAGCGGCGCGCCGTCCACCGACAGGTCCAGCACCAGCTCCGCGCTTTCGTCGCCGAGCCAGGAGTAGTGGCTGCCGACCCGCACCGCGCGAATCTCCACGGTGGTGTCCAGCACGCCGTGCCGGTAGGTCAGCGCCACGTCGCCGAGGTTCACGAAGTCGGAGCCGAAACCCCAGGGCGCAGGTTCCGCGTCCGGCGCCGCCGGGGCCGGACCGTCGTCCGGGGCCGGAGTCCCCGCCGGCAGGCGGACGGCGCCGATCCGCACGCCGTCGTCGCCGACCGCCACGTCGATCCGGGCGCCTTCCAGACGCAGCCGCTCGACGTGCACGCGGCGCGACACCAGAGGCCACCAGCGCACGTCCAGCTCGGCCAGCGCGACCGAGAACCGGGCCTCGGGACCGTCACCGGCTTCCAGGGCTTCGACCCGCAGCGCCCCGCTGAACGGGTTGAAGTCGATGTCGCCGATGGTGGCCGCGTCGGCGCCATGGTCCCGCAGCCAGCCCTCGGCCACCCGGGCGGCCACCACCGGCAGCGCGATCAGCACGATCGCCAGCAGCACGGCGATGCTGCCGCCGATCAGCAGCGCCCGGCGCGCGCCGGGGCGATTCCTCAGGTATTCGGCGACGGCGGCAGCGCCGCGATGCTCGGTAGTCGTCATGGTCCGATCATACGGTGGCTTCGCCGGTGGCGGTCAACCGGCGCCGGGGTCTTTCAGGCAGCGCCCGGGGCGGCATCCCCGGCGGCACGGCTCGCCGCGTTGCGCCGGTCCAGCTCCCGGCGGATCTCGCCGTGGGCCTGCTCGTCGAGGCTGAAGCGGCTGAACAGGGCGGCGCCGATCAGGTAGCACACCAGCGGGAACAGGCCGTACAGGGTCACCATGGCGATCTGCACCGTCATGGTCTGGGGCACGTTCGGCACGAAGCCGACGAACTGCAGGACGAACCCGGTCAGCAGCAGCATGACGCCCATGCCGCCCTTGTGCACGAAGTTCCAGGCGGCGAAGTAGGAGCCCTCCTTGCGCTCGCCGGTGACGTACTCGTCGTAGTCGATGACGTCGCCCTGCACCGACGGCGAGATCGTGCCGCCGGCGCCGGCCGCCAGCCCGGCGAACACCGCGGCGACGGAGATGTAGATGCTCTTGGCCAGCAGCGAGTCGATGAACGGCAGCGCGAACATGGCGCCGAAGGACACGCCGGTGAGCAGCATCGAGAACATCCACAGGCGCACCTTGCCGAAGCGGCGCGACAGGGGAATCCACAGCGGCACCGAGATCGTCGACGGCACCATGTAGCAGAGGATGAACAGCGGGGCGAGGCCGGGCGCACCGACCACGTACTGGGCGACGTAGAGGGTGAGCACGCCGATGGCCGCGCTGCCGATGTGCTCGATGAACGCCACCACGATCAGCAGGCGGGCATGGGGGTTGTGCCAGACGTCCTTGAAGGCCTTGAACGGATTGGCGTCGATGCGCCCCTGGTACTCGGCCGGCTCGCGGAGCTGGATGCCGGCGAACACGATCAGCGCGCTCATCACCAGCGAGGTGCCCACCGCAAGCTGCAGCGCCAGGCCGCGCGCCTGCTCCGGCCCCTGCTGCTCGGCCTGAATGAGAAAGTAGAAGCTGACCAGCGAAAGAATGGCGCCGAACGTGTAGAACGCGTGACGCATGCCGAACAGCCGGCTGCGCTCGTGATAGTTGGTGGACAGCTCCGCGCCCAGGGACAGGTGCGGCACGAAGAACACGGTCATCGCCGAATAGAAGCCGATGATCGCCACCGCCATCCAGGCGATCAGCGCCCCGCCCTCGAGGGCGTCCGGCGGCGCGAACACCATGATGAAGGCTCCGGCGATGGGCACGATGCTGGCCACCAGCCAGGTCCGCCGGCGCCCCCAGCGGCTGCGCGTCCGGTCGGACAGATAGCCGACCAGCGGGTCCGACACCGCATCCCAGATGCGCGACGCGCTGAAGATCAGGCCCATCACCGCCGGCGCGATCAGCAGCACGTCGGTGGAGAACTTCATCACGTACAACCCGAGCAGGAGGTACATGTAGCCGGCGCCAATGGCCGGCGCGCCATAGGCCAGGACCATGCGTCCCGGCACGCGGTGAGCGTCTGGTGACTGCGGCGCGCTCGCCATGGTGCCGCGGATCAGGCGTTGCGGATGGTCAACCCGCCATCCACCGGCAGCGCGACGCCGGTGGTGAAGCCCGCCGCCGGCAGCACCAGCGACAGGGTCATGTGCGCCACTTCCTCGGGGTCGGCATAGCGCTTGAGCGCCACCCGCCGGCGGGCGAACTCCTGCTTGGCCTCGTCGGGAATGCCCTGGGTCATGCCGGTGTGGATCGGCCCGGGGCAGATGCAGTTGACGGTGATGCCTTCGCCGCCGAGCTCCACGGCCAGGGACCGGGTCAGGCCGATGACCCCGGTCTTGGCGGCCGTGTACGGGCTGCCGTACTTGGTGGCGCCGAGCCCTTCGGTGGAGGCGATGTTGACGATGCGCGGATGCTCCGCCTTGCGCAGCCAGGGCAGCGACGCGCGGATGGTGCGGGCATGGGCCGTCAGCAGAATGTCCAGGGAGCGGGCCCAGTTGGCTTCGAACTCGTCGCTGTCGATGGGTGCGAACAGGGACACGCCGGCGTTGTTGACGAGGATGTCGATGCCGCCGAAGTGGTCGACGATCTCCGCGAAGGTATCGTTGATGGCGTCGGCGTCGCCGAGGTCGAAGGCCCAGCCCCGCACGTCGCCGCCGGCGTCGGCCACTTCCCGGGTCACCTTCTCGAGGGACTCCGCGTTCACGTCCAGGGCGGCGACCCGCGCGCCCTGGTCGGCGAACACCCGCACCGTCGCCCGGCCCATGCCGCTGGCAGCGCCGGTCACCACCGCCACCTTGCCTTCGATGGACCGGGAGAATGTCGTCAGGCTCATGATGTCGCTCCGTCGTTCTGCTGTTGTGCGAGGGCCTGCACGAACGGCCCGTAGTCCGGCCCGCGGCGCAGGTGCTGACCGCCGTCCACGGACATGACCGTGCCGGTCACCCAGCTCGCCTCGGGACCGCACAGATAGCGCACGGCGGCGGCAATGTCCGCGGTGACGCCGGTGCGGCCCAGCGGAATGTTGTCGATGTAGGACTCGTAGACCTCGGGCGTGGCGAACAGGCCGGCAGAAATGTCCGTCTCCACCAGTCCCGGGCAGATGCTGTTCACCCGTACCCCGGCCGGCCCGAGCTCGTCGGCCACGTTGCGCACCAGCATGTCGATGCCGGCCTTGCTGACCACGTAGGCATGCATGAACCGGTGGGTGCGCACCGCCGCGATGGAGGAGATGGCGCACATGGCGCCGCCGCCCGCCCGGGCGATGGCCTCGCCGGCGTGCTTGAAGGTGTAGAAGGTCCCGGACAGGTTGGTCTGCAGCACGTGCTGCCAGGATTCGTCCGTGGTGGCCGCCAGCGGCGCGATGGCGCCGGTGCCGGCATTGGCCACGGCGATGGTCAGCGGCGCACGGTCGTTCGCCTGTGCGATGGCCTCGGCCACGTCCGCTTCCCGGGCCACGTCGCCGGCCACCACGTCGACGGCGCCGAGGCCGTCCAGCTCGCGCTTCGCGTTCTCCAGCTTCTCAACGCTGCGGCCCATCAGCGTGACCCGGGCCCCGTCCTCGAGCAGGGCGCGGGCCGAAGCCAGTCCGATGCCGCTGCCGCCGCCCGTGATGAACGCGTGCTGCCCTGCCAACTTGTCCGACACGTAGGACTCCCCCTGTCTCCCCCCTGCTGCGGCGGCCCCGGAAATCCGGCCCGCTGGGGGCTGCCAATTGCATTCCCGGCGAGTATCCGGATAACGTTTACCGCGTTCTACTTTTACTTTCCAGATGGATCAGGTATGGCCGAAGCAGCCCGTTACGACACCTTTCACGACGACGACATCATCTCGCCGGAGCGCTACGGGCGCGTGGGCCATCCCCACGACGCCTTCGCCTGGCTGCGGGCCAACGATCCGCTGCGGTTCGTCGAGCCCACCAGCTTCCGGCCGTTCTGGGCGGTGACCAAGCACGCCGACGTGGTGGAGATCGAGAAGCAGCCGGAAGTGTTCGCCAGCGAACCCCGGCCGATCCTCCAGCCCGAGGTCAGCCAGCCGGAAATGCGCGAGGAGATCATCGCGCAGATCTTCGAGCGGCTGTCGGACTCGCCCAAGCTGCTGGAGGTGATGGCCACCGCCGGCGAGCAGGGGCTGATCCGCTCCCTGGTGCAGATGGACCCGCCGGACCACACCAAGTACCGCGCCCTGGTGCAGCCCTGGTTCAAGCCCTCCAACATCAAGCGCCTCGAGGATCGCCTCGGCGCCATCATCGGCGAGATCCTGGACGACATGGCCGAAGACGGCGGCGAGCACGAGCTCGACTTCGTGCAGGACATCGCCGTGTGGCCGCCGCTCAAGCTCATCGCCGAGCTGCTGGGCGTGCCCCGGGAAGACGAGTGGCGGATTCTCAAGCTCACCAACGAGCTGTTCGCCGGCGAGGACCCGGAGATGCGCCGGGCGGGGGACGACCCGCTGTCGGTCTTCGAGACCATCAAGGATCTCTACGACTACTTCACCCGGCTGACCGAGGAACGCCGCGCCAACCCCGGCGAGGACCTGGCCTCCTACATCGCCAACGGCCGCATCGACGGCGAGTACCTGCCGTACAAGGAACTCATCTCCTACTACATCATCGTCGCCACCGCCGGCCACGAGACCACCCGCACGGCGATCTCCGGCGGGCTGCATGCGCTGCTCACCCACCCCGAGCAGTTCGAGGCCCTCCGGCGCGGCGCCGACGACGAGGAAACGGTGAAGCTCGCCGTCGAGGAGATGATCCGCTGGACCACGCCGGTGGCCCAGTTCTCCCGCACCGCCACGCAGGACTACGAACTGCGCGGCCGGAAGATCGCCAAGGGCGACACGCTCGGGCTGTTCTACGCCTCGGCGAACTTCGACGAGGACGTGTTCGAGGCGCCGTTCGAGTTCCGCATCGACCGCAAGCCCAACCGCCACCTGGCCTTCGGCACCGGCCCCCACCAGTGCCTCGGGCTGCTGCTGGCCCGGCTGGAGATGCGCATCTTCTTCGCCCAGCTGCTGCCGCGCATCCGCCACATGACGCTCGTGCGCGAGCCCGATCACCTGCGCGCCAGCTTCGTGCACGGCTTGAAGCACCTGCCGATCCGCGTGGCGCTGCAGCCGCGCGCCGCAGGCTGAGCCGGTGCACCCGGCGCTGGCGCCGCTCGGGGAGCGGTTCGTCGCCTACCTGTCGGACCGCTGGCAGGAACCGCTCACCCTGACCGGAATCGAGCAGATCCCGGGCGGCGCCTCCCGGGAGACCTACCGGGTGCGGGTGGACGGGCCGGGCGGCAGCCGCGGGCTGATTCTGCGGCGCGATCCGGTGAGCAGCCTCATCGACACCGAGCGCGCCCTGGAGTACCGGACCTACCAGGCCGTCCACGGCACCGCCATCCCGGTGCCCGAGCCGCTGATCCTCGAAGAGGACCCGAGCCATCTGGACCGCCCGTTCTCGGTGATGCGGGAGATTGCCGGCTGCGAGAGCGCCGTGGCCGCCCTCGCCCAGCCGCCCTTCGACGGCCTGCGCGAGCGGATCGGCGAGCGCAAGTGGTCGCTGCTCGGCCAGCTCGCCGCCATGGACCCCGGCCAGCTCGGGGTCACCGGCTTCATGGACGTGCCGGACCATCCAGCCCGCCGCGAGCTGGATTACTGGGCCGGCGTCATCGACGCCGACGCCCTGCACCCCCAGCCCGTGGCCCAGGCCGCGATCCGCTGGCTGCGGCGGCACCTGCCGGCGCCCTCGGCGCGGCGCTGCCTGGTGCACGGCGACTACCGCTCGGGCAACTTCCTGTTCGACGCCGAGGGCGAGATCCGCGGGGTGCTGGACTGGGAGATGGCCCACGTCGGCGATCCCCTGGAGGATCTCGCGTGGTCGCTGGACCCGCTGTGGGGGTGGCCGGAACGGACGCTGGCCGGCGGCCTGCTGCCGAGGGAACAGGCCATCGCCATCTGGCAGCGGGCCAGCGGCATCGAGGTGGACCGGGAGGCCTTCCGCTGGTGGCAGGTGTTCGCCTCCCTGAAAGGGCTCGCCATCTGGATCTCCTCCACCGAGGACTTCGTCAACGGCCAGTCCAAGGAGCCCATCCTGGCCGTGGCCGGCTGGGTCATGACCGATCGCCAGAACCGCATCCTGCTGGACCGGCTCGACCCGGCCTCCACCCACGACTACGCGGAGCCGCTGCTGTGATTCCCCAGCCTTCCAGAGCCCTGGCCGATCTGGCCGGCAAGCTCGTGAACGACATCGCCCCGGAAACGTCCTCCACCTATGCCGCGGCCAACACCGGCATGATCGCCATGCTGCTCGGCGCGCTGGCCCAGGACGCGGAGCGCGCCGTGGCCAGCCGCATGGACGACATCGACGAGATGCAGCGGCTGTTCACCACCCTCGGCCGGGACTGCGACCCCGACAACGCCGAGGCCCGGACACGCTACGTGGGTCGTCAGCCGGCCTCGCTGCGCCTCGGCGACGTGGATGCGCTGCACCAGGACGGCATGGCGCTGCTGATCGCCGTGCACGCCTGGGCCGAGGATCACGACCCCGACCTCGACCGGTCCATCTGGCGGCTGCTGCACCGGCACACCGAGCGCAACCGGCTGGACCTGGGCTGAACCCGCCGGCGGGCTCAGCCGGCGGCATCCGCCTCCCGGGCCCGCAGATACAGCCACAGCGGCAGCGCCAGCGACAGTCCGACCAGCAGGTTCGCGGGTATCAGGAAGACCGCGCGCCGGCCCTCCCCGCTGGCGAACAGCCACACCCAGAACACCACCGAGGACAGCACCAGGTCGGCGGCCGCGCCGGCGGCCACCGGATGGCCGAACATGCCCCCGAGGAAGGCGCCCGGCGCCAGTCCGGCGGCGGCAAAGTGCTGCGCGAAGAACAGGTAGGGCAGCACGGTCCCCAGGACCGCGAGCAGCAGGTAGAGGGTCTTCATCGGCGGTCTCCATCGGCCTGTCAGAGGGCAACGACGTTACCCCGACCTGCTCATTGCCCCAATTACCCCAGAGGTAATGGGAAAGGCGTCGCCAGTGGGTAGACTCTACCCAGATCAAGCGGACACACCCCATGAGCACCACGTCCCCCACCTCTCCGGAATTCGGCCACCTGCTGCGCCACTGGCGCCAGCACCGGCGCCTTTCCCAGCTCGCGCTGTCCGGCCGCTGCGGCATTTCCCAGCGCCACATCAGCTTCCTCGAGACCGGCCGGGCCAGGCCGAGCCGGCCCACCGTGCTCGCCCTCGCGGACGCCCTGGACGTGCCGCTGCGGGAACGCAATGCGCTGCTGCAGCGAAGCGGTTTCGCCGCCGCCTACGGCGAGGGCGCGCTGGACGACCAGGCCATGGCCCTGTTCCGCGAGGCCCTGCAGCTCGCCCTGGACCATCACGAACCCTACCCGGCGCTGGTGCTGGACGGGCGCTGGAACATGATCATGGCCAACCAGGGCGCGCTGCGGCTGTTCGGCGAGTTCGTCGACATCGCCGAGGCGATGCGCGAGATCGGCGCGCCGGCGGAGTATCAGATGGTGCGGCTGTGTCTCCACGCCGAAGGCCTGCGCCGCGCCATCGTCAACTGGGAGGAGCTGGTATTCAGCTTCCTGCAGCGCGCCCGGCGGGCCCTGCTCCAGAACCCCAACGACGAGTCGCTGCCGGCGCTGATCGACGAGATCCTCGACACCCCGGGCGCACCCGGCGCCTGGCGCGCGCCGGACTGGACCACACCGCCGGCGCCCACCGTGAACATGGTCCTCGAGTCCCGGGGCCGCCGCTATTCCCTGTTCACCATGCTCGCCCACTTCGGTGCGCCCCGGGACGTCACCATCGAGGAGCTGTCCGTCGAGACCTTCTACCCGGCGGATGCGGCCACCCGGACCTGGCTGTGGGATCTGGCCGCGGCCGCTGCCTGACCGGCGGCCCTCGGGGACGCGCGCTGGAGCCGTTCCGGGGCGTCGGGTAAAATTCCGCGTCCCGCCTGCAGGGTTGTCTCCACACGGCGGGGCACATAGAATGCGCGCCTCGCGATTCCGGCAATGGATCCCGGCAAGGGATTCCGGCAAGGGATTCCGGCAAAGGATTCCGGCAAAAGAAAGCGCGCCTCGCGATTTCGGGTCGTTAGCTCAGTTGGTAGAGCACCGGGCTTTTAACCCGTTGGTCCTGGGTTCGAGCCCCAGACGACCCACCACTTTCCCGATCGTGACGCGGCCGTACCGCCCTTCGAACAGGGCCCTCCCAGTACACTAGAATGACGGGGCCACTCCTGATGACAGGCCCGTCGTGATCGGTGACAACAGCGCCCAGATAAGCATCCTCCTCGACCGCGTCCGCCAGCGGACCGACCCCGACGACCCGCTGCTCGAGGAATTCGTCCGGCTCTGGTGGTCGCGCATCCCCGAGGAAGACCTGCTGCCGCGGGATGCCGGCAACGACTCGGCGGCCAGCATCGAGTGCTGGCAGGCGTTCCGGACCCGCGACCCGGACGCCACCGAGGTCCACGTCTCCAACCCCTCCGCGGCCCGGGACGGCTGGCACTCACGCTATACCGTCGTCCGGGTGATCACGCCGGACATGCCGTTCGTGACCGACTCGGTGCTGATGGCGCTGTCCCACGACGGCCTGGTGACCCACCATCTGGGCAACGTGGTGCTGTCCACCGAGCGGGACGGCGACGGCACCGTCCAGGCGCTGTCCACCGACCGGAGCTGGCCCACCCGCGAGGTGTTCATCTACGCCGAGATCGACCGCCTGCCCGACGCGGAGCTGGCGGACCTGGAACACCGGCTGGAAACCGCGCTGGGCGACGTGCGGGCGGCGGTGGCGGACTTCCCGGCGATGAAAGCGAAGCTCGCGGAGCTGCGCGAGGGGCTGGCGGCCGA
>MDTD01150421.1_pt1 | contig 14636 bp, 10 predicted proteins | sample 811221 | NCBI WGS metagenome assembly MDTD01 (sample SAMN05326646, study PRJNA326480) | marine metagenome | isolation source: seawater | place: Pacific Ocean: South West | collected 2011
ATTTGTTAGACGCCTTGCCTTAGGGAAGTCATTTTTTTTAATGTAGGCGAGTGCCAGACCGTAGCTTATCGCGTCAGAATTTAAGGCGCGCTGCCTTAATTTTAATTTGAAGTTTTCTATAGTCCTATCTGGATTCTGATTTAACGCGACCGAAGCGCGGGATTGCATCAATAGGTATTCCTCGCTTGGAGGGTAATGTTTCAGCGGTGCGTTCATGGTTCGATTGCGAGCATCGGCGATTCGTTTCTCTGTGACTGGATGAGTTAATAAGAATTCAGGTGGTCGGTTAATTGAATGACGGCTGATGGAAAGCATGGTCTCAAACATTTTTGCGGCTGCCCTAGGATTCCTATTAGCAGCCTTCATTGTTTGTAAGCCGATTCTATCTGCTTCCTGTTCGTTGCTGCGGCTATACCTAAGGCTGCCCTCCATGGCTGCCGCTTGAGAGACCGTCATCGCAGCAGTCCCTGCATCCGCTCCGGCAGCTGCGGCGATCGCCAGACCAGCTAGTAGGCCGCCCATGGACAATAATGAGGTTTTTCGCTGCGCTTCAATCCCCCTCGCAAAGTGGCGTTGACTCAGATGTGCGAGTTCATGGGCAAGAATAGATGACAGTTCGTCTTCAGTTTTTGCATGAATAAAAATACCAGTATGGACGCCAATGATTCCACCGGGCACTGCGAAAGCGTTTATTGTGGGATTGTTTACTATTATTAGCTCTAGTCGAGGGTCTTCGAGTTGGCTGTAGCTGGCTAGATTATTCAGCAATTGCTCAAGGTACTGCTTTAAGATAGGATCTTGATATTCTTTGATCCTGCTTCTAAATGCTTTCAACCATGTTCTGCCGATTAGGTATTCTTGTTCGTGCGATACTATACCTGAAGTCGCATCCCCAAGCTTTGGCAGTTTTATGTCTGAGCTTTCGGCAACGTTTACGGGGACCTTTAGAAAAAAAACTAAAAAAAAGATAGTTAGTAGCTGCTGCTTCCGTCGTGAATTACACATAACAATATTTAGATAGCTCTTGGAGACTTGGGACTATTACTCTATCGTATAATAGGGCAAACTTCGACTGAACATGGCGGTCGGAGATGGATTTAAAATTTGATGTAAAAATGTGACGAGCTTAAACATGAATCTAAGGCTGGAGTGGCGTAATGAGACAAGTTTTTGATAATTGGTTTGAAAGGTACTTCGGAAGCGAGGAAACGATACTATTATCGATATTACTGATTTCGTCTGTGGCTGTTGTCGTTTTGCTAGGAGCTGTCCTCGGACCACTTTTCGCTGCGCTGATAATCGCTTTTATTCTCCAGGGCTTGGTCAATAAATTACGGTCGCGTGGGCTGTCAAAAACATTATCTATCGCATTTGCATATGCGATTTTTATGCTTGTCATGCTGTCTGTGGCTATTGGCGCCGCCCCGATCATTGGCAGACAAACATCAGTTTTGCTAAGCGAGCTGCCTCTGATAGTTAGTCAATTACAAGACCTATTAAAGCAATTGCCAGAGAGATATTCTGAATACCTTACAGCAGAACAAGTGAATATCATCTGGTTAAGACTATCAAATGAGCTTGGGGGAGTTATTGAACAGTTACTTTCATTGTCGATAAATAGTTTCCCGGGATTGATCGCTTTAATGATTTACCTTTTTTTAGTGCCTTTGTTGGTCTTTTTTATGTTAAAAGATCACAATTTATTAATTGATTTAGTTCTTGGGCTCCTGCCACAAAAGCGTCCTGTAATGCGAGCGATTTGGGCGGAAATGGATATTCAAGTTTCGAATTATATTCGGGGAAAAGCCATAGAGATACTTGTGGTAGGGATGGCTTCTTTTGTTACATTTCTTTGGCTAGACCTTAAATATGCAGCATTATTAGCACTTCTTGTTGGTTTGTCAGTATTGGTTCCTTATATCGGTGCAGCCATCGTCACAATTCCCGTGTTGTTAGTGGGATATGCTCAATGGGGGTTCGACGTAAACTTTCTATGGCTTTGTATAGCTTATGGGGCCATCCAGTTTCTAGATGGTAATCTACTAGTCCCAATTCTGTTTTCGGAAGTTAACAATTTGCATCCAGTTGCTATAATTACAGCCGTTTTGTTATTTGGAGGTATATGGGGTTTCTGGGGAGTATTTTTTGCTATTCCTCTTGCGACCTTCGTTAAAGCGATCTATAACGCGTGGCCTCGCCCAAGCTCAGAGTAAACTTTTTGGATGTGGTGCTATAAAGCAATGTCTGTTGTCTAGTAAGAGCGATTAATTGTGCGAATTATGTAAGCGGTTTGAAATTGGCTGCCCTGTATTTTATGAGAAGCTGGGGTAAATTCGGCTTTATTGTCTCATTTTTAAACGGTCCGATCTGTAGTGTCATCCCAAAGCTTTGGCCGATATGAGTCATTGTGTTCACAAAGTGGCTATATTTTGCGCTATAAGATGTAGTATTTTTAGATATAGAGCTTTCGCCCTGGTGCGCATGTTAGCTTACAATTAGGTGTTTGGTTTTTTTTCATAATATGGAGGCGCCATGTCAAATGATCACGACCCCATTGAAACTGAAGAGTGGATTGCTGCATTTAACTCTGTTTGCAAAAATTCTGGGAAAGAAAGAGCAGCATTTCTTTTAGAAAAACTGCGTTCACACGCGCAAGCCAGTGATGTGAGAGTGCCAAAAGCCTCGACGACAAATTTTTGTAATACCATTCCGTCCGAACGTGAGCAGCGTTTGCCCGGCGATCTTTTTATGGAAAGGAGAATAAGATCTTTGATTCGTTGGAATGCCCTTGCGATGGTAATGAGGGCGAACAAAAAGAGCGCTGGAATTGGCGGACATATTGCCAGTTTTGCTTCGGCTGCCACACTTTATGATGTTGGATTTAATCATTTTTTTCGAGGAAATCGGGGCGATCAATTGGGTGATCTTGTCTATTTCCAAGGGCATAGTGCTCCTGGGATGTATGCACGTTCATTTTTGGAAGGACGCTTCACTGAGGAGGAACTAGATAATTTCCGAAGAGAAACGGGGGGTGAAGGTTTGTCCTCTTACCCTCATCCTTGGTTAATGCCTGACTACTGGCAGTTTCCCACTGTGTCAATGGGATTAGGCCCTATTCAAGCGATATACCAAGCGCATGTTATGCGCTATCTATCGGCACGTGGGTTGGTTCGTCGGGAAGACAGAAAAGTCTGGGCATTCATCGGCGATGGGGAGTGCGATGAGCCAGAAACTCTTGGAGCGATAGCACTCGCCGGAAGGGAGCAACTGGAAAATCTCATTTTTGTCATCAACTGCAATTTGCAACGGTTAGATGGGCCCGTTAGAGGGAATGGAAAGATAATACAAGAACTTGAGGGCGTGTTTTGTGGGGCTGGTTGGAATGTTATTAAGGTTATTTGGGGGAGGCATTGGGACACTCTGATAGAGCGTGACAAATCAGGATTATTACTGCAACGAATGAACGAAGTATGTGATGGTGAGTTGCAAAATTATAAGTTTAATGGTGGCGCATATACCCGAGAACATTTTTTTGGAAAGTATCCAGCTCTGTTAGATTTGGTATCAGATTTGTCGGACGAGCAGATAATGTACCTTAACCGCGGCGGACACGATCCATATAAGGTTTATGCAGCCTACTCAGAGGCATGCGCTTCCTCTGGCCAGCCGGTGGTCATTTTAGCTCATACGGTAAAAGGTTATGGGTTAGGTACTGCAGGCGAAGCGGCCAATGACACACATTCTATTAAAAAATTAGATTTGGAAGGTTTGAAATCATTCAGGGATCGCTTTGGTATACCAATAACGGATAAAGAATTAAATGACGTGCCATATTATCGTCCTCCGAGTGATAGTCCGGAACTGACTTACATGCGCAAGCGTCGAGAACTTTTGGGTGGCCCGCTGCCGAGACGACAATCAGATTTTGGCAGTATGGACGTACCCAAGTTAGACGCCTTTCAATCTCTGCTTCAAGGGACCGGAGATCGCAGCATTTCTACGACTATGGCTTTTGTGAGAATTTTATCGGCTCTCATTAAAGACATAAACATTGGCAAGCATATTGTTCCTATTGTTCCGGATGAGGCGCGGACGTTCGGGATGGAGGGTATGTTCCGTCAACTCGGGATCTATAGCTCTGAGGGTCAAAAATACACTCCGCATGATCGCGAACAAATACTCTATTATAAGGAAGATAAAAAAGGAGTAATACTTGAAGAGGGTATTACCGAAGCTGGTGCAATGTCCGCCTGGTTAGCTCTTGCGACAACATACAGCACTTATAGTTTCCCGATGATTCCTTTTTATATTTTTTATTCGATGTTTGGCTTTCAGCGAATAGGAGATCTTGCATGGGCTGCTGGTGATAGTCAAGCTAGAGGTTTTTTGATAGGCGCCACTGCTGGAAGAACAACTTTGAATGGAGAAGGATTGCAGCATCAAGATGGTCATAGTCATATCCTCGCAAACACAATCCCGAATTGTCGTAGTTATGATGCGACTTTTTCCTACGAGTTGGCAGTGATTATTCAGAAAGGCTTAAAAAGTATGTTTAAAGACAAGGAAAATTACTTTTATTACATTACAACGATGAACGAAAATTATCCCCAGCCGGTGAAGCCTGATGGCGTTGATAAAGGTATTGTCAAAGGTATGTATCTCTTTGCAAAGTATGAGCAAAATGATCTTAAGGTTCAATTAATGGGCTCAGGTACTATTTTTAATGAGGTTATAGCAGCTGCTGAGATATTAAACTCGGAATTTTCGATTGGATCAGATGTTTGGAGTCTTACGAGTATTAATGAACTAGTGCGAGAAGGCCAGGCTGTTCATCGCTGGAATACTCTTCATCCGCTGGAGGCGCCTAAGACATGCCACGTCGAAAAAATGGTGAGTAAGTTAAAAGGTCCGTGTATTGTTGCAACTGATTATGTAAAAAGTTATGCGGATCAGTTAAGAGCGTATTTGCCGTTACCAACACACGTCTTAGGCACCGATGGATATGGTCGTAGTGATAGCCGCGAGGCTCTGCGTAAGTTTTTTGAGGTTGATCGCTATTTTATAGTTGTTTCAGCGCTTAAAGCACTCTCAGATATTGGGAAGTTTGACAAAGAGCTGGTCAGTACTGCTATTGCTGATTTCGGTATTGATCAAGAGAAAGAGAACCCCTTATTTTTGTAGAGTTTACAATTATAATCGTGGATGAGAGAGAAATTCTGCAGAGGCTCGGAGTATATGACGTTAGAAACTATTTTAGTACCAGATCTCGGCGGAGTCGATCAAGTCAGGGTTATCGAACTATGCTTTAAACCAGGCGACATGGTTGAGGAAGAGGATTCGCTAATCGTGCTAGAATCGGATAAAGCAACCATGGATGTGCCGTCTTCATCCGGAGGAGTTCTTCATCGGTTTTTAGTTCGAGAAGGTGATGAAGTGTCGACCGGGGATATGGTTGCCGAATTAAAAGTAGAGAGCACATTATTGGCACCATCGCCTGAGTCAATGAAGGAAACTGCTTTATGTGAGTCAGATTCTGGTAACGATGAAGATGACGCGCAGTGTGTTGTTCATGGAAGAAATGATATAGATAGCGATAAAACGCCGTCTGCGAGAGGCGCCTCCTCCGTCAGCCCCCAAAGCACGCCTAAAATGCCACAAGAATTGGACTCACCCAACGCTAGTTATAAAGAGGATGCAGGAGTATATGCAGGTCCTTCTGTGAGACTCTTGGCTCGAGAACTTGGTGTCGATCTGTCGCGCGTTGATGGATCGGGGCTTCGAGGTCGGGTTACTCGTGAAGATCTTAACAATTTTGTTCAGCAGCAACTCTCCACTAATTTCCAAGAATCATTTGCGAATAACCAAGGCTACGTAGAGAGGCCGATTAATTTCGCCGAATTTGGACGAATTGAAAAGCATAAGCTAACAAAAATTCAGTCAATTACTTCGAAAAGGTTGCAAGAGAGCTGGGCAAAAGTGCCACATGTGACACAATTTGATGACGCAGAAATTACAGAGCTTGAAGAGTTTAGAAAGTCTTTGAATATCCAATCTAAGACTGAAAACTCGAAGATAAACTTGACCGCTTTCCTCATCAAAGCGGTTTTCTTTTGCCTTAAAAGCAATCCTAAGTTTAATCGGTCATTGGTTGATCAAGGTTTGTCTTATATTCAAAAAGATTATTTTCACATTGGCATTGCAGTTGACACTGAAAAAGGATTACTGGTCCCTGTAATTAGAGATGTAGATTCAAAAGGCATCCTCGAGCTCGCTAACGAAATCGGTAATATGGCTGTTAAGGCTCGGAACGGCATGCTCTTGCCGGATGAGATGAGAGGTGGGTGTTTTACTATTTCAAGTTTAGGCGCGATGGGAGGATCTGGTTTTACTCCAATTATCAATCCGCCAGAGGTGGCGATATTGGGTGTTGCCAGAGCAAAAGTGCAGCCTTTTTGGGACGGAGATAAGTTTATTCCAAAATTATACCTCCCTCTGGCACTTTCATATGATCACAGAATTATTAATGGTGCTGATGGCGGTGCCTTTATGAATGATCTGGTTCGAATCTTAAGTGACATTCGTTTGCTAGTGCTTTAAAAAGTTTTGCTGTCTCAAACTTCAGGGGAGGGAATTGTTTTGCGTTATCTTCATACTATGGTCCGAGTGAGTGATCTATCGGCATCCTTGGATTTTTACTGCGGTGCTCTCGGTTTGAAAGAGTTTAGCAGAAGCGATTACCCAAAAGGTCGCTTCACATTGGTTTTTCTGGGCGCGCCTGATGATCTGCCAATACCGGCGGATAAAAAATCGCCATTGATCGAGCTGACTTATAATTGGGAGAGTCAACCTTATGAGTGTGGTCGAAATTTTGGACATATTGCTTTTCAGGTAGACGATATCTACTTAACCTGTAATAAATTGATGGAGTGTGGGGTGGTTATTAATCGACCACCGAGAGATGGTCGAATGGCGTTTGTAAGATCTCCAGATGACATATCAATCGAATTGCTACAGAGGGGACAGGCGCTTGATATTGTCGAGCCCTGGAGTTCGATGACTAATGTTGGAGAGTGGTAATCAGGTTTGTCGGAAAGGCAGCAGTTTGCTTGCCTCCTTGATATGGTGATCGATAGCCACAGCTTCTTCTCTTAAAAAGTGTTTGATCGCGCCCCGAAAGTCGGGGTGTTTAATCCAATGCAGGGAATGGGTTTTCCTAGGCTCGAATCCTCGTATAATTTTATGCTCTCCTTGTGCTCCAGCGTCAAATCGTTGCAAGCCCATTGCTATGGATAACTCGATTCCAGAGTAATAGCAGAGTTCGAAATGCAAATAATTAAATTCTCTAATACTTCCCCAGTATCGGCCATACAAGGTAGTTGCATCATAAAAATAAAGAGCACAAGCAATGGGTTTTTGATCAATTCGAGCAACTGCCATAGCAATCTGACCAGGCATCGATTTTCCGATTTGCTCAAAAAACTTAGACGTTAAGTAGCCGTTGCTGCCGTTTCGCTTTGCATAGGTTAACTGGTAGAGGTGATAAAAAAAATTCCAAATTTCCGGAGTGATTTCTTGACCAAATAAGGTTTCAGTTTCTATGTTTTGTGCTTTTATCTGAGATCTTTCCCGTCGTATCATTTTTCTTTTTCTTGAATTAAATGTGGCGAGAAAATCATCGAATGTCTTGTAACCATAATTAAACCAGTGATACTGAACGCCAAATCGATGAAGAAGATTCAGGCCGGCGAATGCATCTACCGAACTATCATCCGGAAATAACAAGTGCCAGCTTGATGCGTTGTATATATCAGATTTTTCGTAAACTTTTTCCAGAAATAATTTTGATTGTTGCCCAGTAAGATTTGTTTTATGTCTTGTCCTGGGGCCAGAGGATGGTGTGAATGGAATTGCCGAGAGGAGCTTTGGGTAATAATTAAAGCCATGATGATGATATGCGTTAGCCCAAACATAATCGAAGACGTACTCTCCCATTGAATGCGCTTTGAGATACAATGGCATGAAACCACCACCGGCTTGATCTTCAAGGTGGATATGAATTGGCGACCAACCACTTGATTGTCCGACACTGCGGCTAGTCTCTAGCGCATCAAGAAACTCATTCCTTAAAAAAGGATAAGGTAATTTCACGAGTTTATCACGTGTGCTTAATTCGTCTGTTTGTTGTTCTATTGGCATAAGGTAGTCCGAAACTGTGACACAATCTCATTAGAGAAAAAGTTAAAAAGTTTTGCGTAACGATATTGTTATATCAATCTTGTCGAATCTAACTGCGATATTTAGGTGATGACCGATTCTTCGTCTAGAATTCTCCGCGTTTATTCAGTGCCAGTCAACATACTTTAAGAATCAATGATCGATAAGTTATGATAGCAGGGAAAGACGAAATAAACATTCACGCTGGGCGAACAAATGGAGCTATAAGAAATGATTGTCAAACCTCGAGTCCGCGGTTTTGTTTGCACCACCGCGCATCCGATCGGGTGTGAAAAAAATGTTATAAAACAAATTGATTATGCAATCTCCAGAGGCTCCAGTGCAGGCCCTAAACGTGTATTAATAATAGGTTCGTCGACGGGCTACGGGTTATCGGCAAGGATAATGGCGGCATTTGCATATCAGGCGGCCACACTTGGAGTCTTTCTTGAAAAAGATAGCACCAATGGTCGTCCAGCTTCTGCTGGTTGGTACAATTCGGCTGCTGTGCATTCGTATGCAAATGACCAGAGTCTTTATGCTAAAAGTGTTAACGGGGATGCTTTTAGTCAAGCTGTTAAACAGCTAACGGTGGACACAATAAAGGCTGACTTGGGGCAAGTCGATTTAGTTATATACAGCATCGCTTCCCCGAGAAAGACTGATCCAGTAACACATGAGATTTTTAATTCAACTTTAAAACCGATAGGTAAAGAAGTATCTATGCGCGGTATAAATACGGATAAGGGTATTGTGCAAGAGTTCACATTATCAGCGGCTAGCGAAAAAGAAATTTCTGATACTGTGGCGGTGATGGGTGGCGAGGACTGGATACGATGGATCGATACGCTGTCTGAAGCAAATGTTTTGGCGCCCGGTGCAAAAACCACTGCATTTACTTATATCGGCGAACAGATAACATGGGACTTATATTGGCATGGAACAATCGGTCGCGCAAAACAGGACCTTGATGAAAGCGTCTTAAAAATACGAGACAAGCTTGCTGCCATAAATGGTGATGCTAGAGTTGCGGTTTTAAAAGCTGTGGTAACGCAGGCTAGCGCGGCTATTCCAATAATGCCTCTCTACTTGTCTCTGCTATTCGAGGAAATGAAGAGTGAGGGTTCCCACGAAGGATGTATTGAACAGATAGACAGACTTTTCGAAGAATGCCTATATAACTCCATGCCGCGCGTTGATGCGGAGGGAAGATTTCGGGTGGATAATCTTGAACTACAAGCACATATTCAAGAAGCTATAATAAAAAAATGGAAAATAATAGATGATCATAACCTTAATAGCCTTGCAGATTTTGAAGGCTACAAAACTGAATTTATGAACCTCTTCGGATTTAACGTCGACGGTGTAGATTATGAAGAAGATGTGGAAGTTGACGTAAAAATCAGTGGTCTCTTGTGTTAGGAAAATCATTATTTGCTCGCATATTTATAAAAATTTGTATTTGAGTTGATCCTTTTGAGTATGCGAACTATTCAATTTAGGACTGCTCTGCTTCACCCAAAGAACTGGGGGAGTTGGTGTTTATTTGGCGTCTGGTGGTTAATTTCGCAATTACCATTTTCTGCCTTATTGTCTCTTGGCGAGTCTATTGGATTGCTGGCTTTCAAATTTACGTCTTCTAGAAAAAGCATCGCAGAACGCAATATTGAGCTATGTTTCCCTAATTTAAATCGGCAAGAACGGCATAAAATGGTTCGGGATAACTTTATTAACCTTGGTATCGCCTTAATGGAAATAGGGATTGCATGGTGGTGGAGCAAGAAGCGTTTCAGCCGTTTAGTAGAGATTGAGGGCGCTGAAAACTTGACTAATGTGTCGAAAAATGGAGTGCTGTTGCTCGGCATTCATTACACTACCCTAGAGATTGGGGCCGCTGCAGCCACAACTGCATATGATAAGGTTGACGGAATGTATCGGGCGCATGGTAATCCTGTGTACGACTTTTTGCAGGCGAGAGGTCGAGTTAGCAAGAGTTGTGGCAATAGCAAGGTATTCGAGCGCAAGGATGTGAGAGGATGTCTCAAGGCGCTCAGGAATGGACGCGCTTTGTGGTATGGCCCTGACCAAGATTACGGCTTGGGTAGCGGCTTATTTGCTCCATTTTTTGGCATTCAAGCAGCCACTGTTAATGCCACCGCCCGTTTCGCTCAAATGAGTGGTGCAGCCGTAGTTCCGTTTACGCATATTCGCTTGTCCGGGACCAAAGGATATAAAGTTACCTTCTATCCTGCATTGAACAATTTTCCTGTTGGCGATGATCTTGAAGATGCTACCGCTATAAATAAACTTATCGAAGAATTTATTCTCCTCAAACCGGAACAATATCTTTGGGTCCATCGGCGATTTAAAACTCGTCCTGAAGGGGAAAAAGATTTTTACACCTCATGAGACTAGAGTTAAAATTGGCACCAACGTGAGAGGGATTGTTTGATGATTACTGGTAGTTTGGTGGCCTTGGTTACCCCGTTTCGTGTTAATTCACATGATATCGATTGGGATTCGCTTAAATCATTGATCAATTGGCATGTGGATCAAGGAACAGATGGTATCGTAACAGTTGGGACGACCGGGGAATCGGCGACCCTGAATTTTGACGAACATTCAAGCGTGATAGATTTTGTTGTGCAATATGTGAATGGGCGTTTGCCGGTCATCGCAGGAACAGGCGCGAATTGTACAAGAGAAGCTATAGCACTTACGCGAACAGCAAAAGAAGTCGGTGCGGATGCGTGCCTGCTGGTTACTCCCTATTATAATAAGCCGACGCAACATGGTCTTTACCTGCATTTTAAGGCGATTGCCGAGGAAGTCGATATCCCTCAGATTCTCTACAACGTTCCTAGTAGAACGGCTTGCGACATGTCGACTGATACTGTGCTTGAACTGGCGAAACTGGCTAATATTTGCGGAATTAAAGATGCCACTGGAGATCTTGAGCGAGGTGCTGCCCTAATATCGCAAACGCCGTCTAGATTTTCAGTTTATTCCGGGGATGACATGTCTGCCAGACAATTAATGATCGCAGGGGCTCATGGGAATATCTCGGTCACGGCAAATATTGTGCCCAAACTGATGTCTGAAATGTGCAGAGCTGCGCTATCGGGTGCCGATTCTGAGGCCGACAATATTGATCAAAAGCTAAGGGCTTTGCATTTGGCGCTTTTTCTGGAATCTAATCCTATTCCTGTAAAATGGGCATTGTCTAGGATGGGGTATATAGAAAACGTGTTGCGTCTGCCTCTTACCCCTATGTCTGAATCTAATGGTTCTGCAATTGAGACCGCAATGCGTGATGCCATGATTGATTTTGATTAAAATCTGTTTGGGTTGGTAAACAATATGAAAGCTTTTAAAGGTTTTGTGATTGCTCTGTTATGTATAAGTTTGACTGGTTGCGGTTGGTTGGGTTTGAGAGATCGATCGAATGATTATTTACTGTCCGAAGAAGTCGAGCCAATTACTATTCCTGATGGACTGGACAAATCAAATATCGGTCAGATATATCCTATTCCGCCGATATCGGGTCAAGAAAATTTGACTTATGACTACGAAGTTCCGCGACCCCAGCCGGCTTCGATAAATAATTTTGAACAAGTAGTGAAGATCCAAAGCTTTGAGGACAGACGCTGGGTGCTGATTAACTTGGCGCCCAGTGAGGTTTGGCCTCGTGTTAGAAATATTTTAAGTCGCAACGGCATTCCCACTGCCATCGCGGACGGTACATCGGGCATTATTGAGACCGCTGGTATTACTTTTAAGTCGGATCAGGATCACAGCCACAGATTTAGATTTATTATTGAGCCGGGAGTTCAACTTAACAGTACCGAAATTTCCGCATTACACCAGCAAAACCCAGTATCAGCCGAAGATATGGTTAGTTGGCCAGCACTCTCCGATAATGATAATCGAGAGGAGGATATGTTGGAGATGCTTGCTAATGACCTAGCTTCGACAACCAACTATTCGCAGGTTTCTCTCTTGGCCCAAAAAATCGGTGGTGACGCAAAAGTAGCTATTTCGGCCGGTGACGCGGAGGAAGCATACATTAGCATCGCCCTTACTTACGATCGATGTTGGGCATCAGTTAATTATTCGGCATCGCGCGGTGGTTTTTCAATAGTAGACAAAAATAGGAGCGAAGGCCTTATCTATGTAAATTATACGCCTGAGTTAGATGAAGAAGTAGGTTTTTTTAAGCGTTTGTTTGGTGGTCGAAAGAAGCAAAAAATTCTCGAATCAAACTATCAAATTCTCATGGAGCGCACTAATGGTTATGTAAAAGTAAAGCTAAGGGATCATAATGGCGAACAACTTGTTGATTCGGAATCGCTGCGTCTGTTGGGTTTGCTGCGCAGCAATCTCTCTTAGGATCTTGGTTTATGAAGTTTGCTTCTCTTGGGAGTGGTAGCGGGGGCAACTCGACCATTATTAAAACTAAGTCAACGTGTATTATGGTTGATTGCGGATTTTCGCTTAAACAAACCATTAGTAGGTTGAATAATTTGGGTTTGTCGGGGAATGAATTAGATGCCATTCTTGTGACGCATGAACATCATGATCATTGGATGGGCGTCATGGCGTTGGCCAAAAAGTATAGTCTTCCAGTATTTCTCACTGTTGGCTGTAAGCGAGCCATCAGCTATAAAACTACAGAACTATTTCGCTTGATTGAAAATCATCATCAATTTAGCATCGGAGATTTAACCATTACTCCTGTGCCAATTCCTCATGATGCGGCGGATCCCGTTCAGTATATTTTTGCATATAAATCGTTATGCCTCGGGGTCCTTACGGATTTAGGGCATTTTACGAAATATATAGTTGAGCAATATAAAGTATGCGATGGTTTGCTATTGGAAGCTAACTATGACAAAGAGATGCTTCGATCGGGACCTTACCCTTCTCACCTTAAAAGGCGGATTGACAGTAAATGGGGGCACCTTGAAAATAGCCAGGTAGCCGAATTTTTGAATGCAATTGACCAGACCCGGCTGCAGCAACTAATATTTGGGCATATCAGTGACAAAAATAATAGCATCGACCGAATAGTGGAGAGTATAGAGAATACCTGCATTGATCAAAATGCTATACATTTCGCCCATCAGGATAAGACAATTGGATGGCTCGAGTTGAACTAAATAACCTTGCAATATTTATAGAATTTATCAAAAAATACAAGTTGTAAAAGCACTAAGATGGGGTTAGCACGATAAAGTGTATAGTGCAATAAGTTTTTGCTCTTTCCTCAATTTTTTCCCCAAGGGACATTTTATTGTCCACAGATACTTGATGTTTCTTATAAAACTGTCAAAAAATCGTCATAAGTCATTGATTATTTGTTTGAATGAACATAAGTAACTGATTTTAAACATCTTTATTAATTGGTCAATAATTGATCAATTTAAGTCGGGACCTTTGTTTTACAGGTCTCGCATCGCACTTTAAGTCGATTATACACAAAGTTATCCACAATATATGTGAATAAATTTTTTGGATGGTTTACACAGCTAGAGCGGTTATAGTAACGATCCCCTTTTCATATTATCGGTTTCTGATTATGTTTTTTATTTTTAAGTTAGACAAAGTAAATATAACAAATCGTTTGATAACTCTATGAATTTGTTAGCTGGTGGGCACTTCGATAGCATTGCTTTCATTCTATGCACTAATGTTCAATTGTCAGCTAAAGCTAGAGCGTTATCGGAACGGCTAAGCTTGGATTATAGAAGTGACTTTAACGAGACGGATGTTGATGAGTACCTTAAAAGGGGTAGGCGCTATTATATTGAGTTTGGAGACACACTGGTTTGTTTAAAGTGTTTAGGGTTAAAGCAACATGGACCAATTTTTAGTGATTTTTTAAGCAAAAATTTGGCCTATAGGCGTTTTTCAGGTGGGATCAAAAAAGAAGCGATTGCAAAAGCTATTGGTGTGAACAAGAACTTTAGACCTCATGTTACAGATTTAACAGCTGGTTTAGGAAATGACGCCTTTATCCTTGCCTCATTGGGTTGCCTCGTCACGCTTGTAGAGCGTAATCCAGTTATTTATAGCTTGCTTGAAAACGGTTTTGAGCGGGCAGCGGATTATGGGACTTTTGATTGTGATATCAAAGATATTGTGAGCCGCATGACGATTATTTTTATGGATGGAGATAGCTTCCTTAGCACTTATGCCGATTCAACTGATGTAATTTATCTTGACCCGATGTACCAAAAGCGTCATAAATCCGCGGCAGTGCGAAAGGAAATGCAGGCATTTCGAAGCATTGTAGGTATGGATGACGATGCGCCTAGTTTGCTTAGATTGGCCCTTAAAAAAGCCCGATATCGCGTGGTAGTGAAACGACCTGTAAGGGCTCAGTATCTTGACAACCATCTGCCAAGCTATTCAATTCGAGG
>MDTD01187994.1_pt1 | contig 14636 bp, 13 predicted proteins | sample 811221 | NCBI WGS metagenome assembly MDTD01 (sample SAMN05326646, study PRJNA326480) | marine metagenome | isolation source: seawater | place: Pacific Ocean: South West | collected 2011
AAAATGATGAATGAACTCAAAGGCAAAGTAACTTTCAATGATGTTGCTGGTGTAGAAGAGGCAAAAGAAGAGGTGGAAGAAATTGTTGAATTTTTAAAAGATCCTAGAAAGTTTAGTAGGTTAGGTGGAAAGATACCAAGAGGGGCATTATTAGTTGGACCACCAGGCACTGGTAAAACTTTGCTAGCAAGAGCTATAGCTGGAGAAGCAGGAGTACCTTTTTTTACAATTTCTGGATCAGACTTCGTTGAAATGTTTGTAGGAGTTGGAGCTTCTAGAGTAAGAGATATGTTCGAGCAGGGTAAAAAAAATTCTCCTTGTATTATTTTTATTGACGAAATAGATGCAGTTGGAAGAAGTCGTGGTGCGGGCTTAGGAGGAGGCAATGATGAAAGAGAGCAAACTCTCAATCAGCTTCTTGTTGAGATGGATGGTTTCGAAACTAATGAGGGAGTGATTATAATCGCTGCAACAAACAGACCAGATGTTCTTGATCCTGCTTTATTGAGACCAGGAAGATTTGATAGGCAAGTTGTAGTATCAAACCCTGATATTATTGGAAGAGAAAAAATTTTAAAAGTTCATGTCAAAAAGATTAAAATTGCTCCTGATGTAAATTTAAGAACGGTTGCAAGAGGAACACCTGGATTTTCAGGAGCAGACTTAGCGAATTTAGTAAATGAATCTGCTCTATTAGCTGCAAGAAAAAACAAGAGGATCGTTACTTTAAATGAATTTGAAGAAGCAAAAGATAAAGTCATGATGGGAGCTGAGAGACGTTCAATGGTTATGACTGAAGATGAAAAAAAACTAACTGCATATCATGAAGGTGGACACGCCTTAGTTTCATTTAATATGCCAAGTTATGACCCAATTCACAAAGCAACGATAATACCAAGAGGTAGAGCTTTGGGTATGGTAATGAATCTTCCAGAAAGAGATAAACATGGTCATTCAATTAAATATCTTAAAGCAAGATTAGCAGTTTGTTTTGGTGGTAGAGTGGCAGAAGAAGTAATTTTTGGAAAAGACAATATTTCAACAGGAGCAGGTGGAGGAACAGGATCAGATATTAATCAAGCGACACAACTCGCTAGAGCTATGGTAACAAAATATGGAATGAGTGAAGAAATGGGACCAGTTGAGTATGGTGAAAATCAAGAGGAAGTATTTCTTGGACGATCTGTGACCCAAACACAATCAGTTTCAGAGGAAGTAGCTCAAAAGATTGATAAAGAAATAAGAAAATTAGTTGATGAGGGTTATAATAAAGCTAAAGAAATTTTGACTGAAAAAATTGATGATCTCCATAAAATTGCTAAAGCGCTTATCACTTATGAAACTTTAACTGGTGAAGAGATTGAAAATATAATAAATAAAAATATTTATCCTGCTGATAAACAGGATTTAAAAGTAGACGATGACAAGAGTTCTGCAATGGGTGCAATGGGACTTAAACCAAAAATTGTTCATTAGTTTTAATGCCTAGATATTACACAAGGGCGTGTAATTTCTATTATGGAAATCTCTCAAAGAACTTAATTATTAAGAAAAAATCAATACCATTAAATCAGATGAAAGAAATTTCATTTGATCAAATTGAGATATTAACTAGAAAATCTAAAAAAAAAATTTTCATCAATCAAATTAAAAATCTACCTAAAACACTTAAAAAAAAAATAAATTTTGACTTAAAAAAAATAAAAGCTAGAAAAAAAAATTTTTCAAATTTAAATTTTAAAAAAATACCCAATATATTAGGTGTTTTAAACTTAACTCCTGATAGCTTTTCAGATGGTGGAAAATTTAATAAAAAGAAAAGAGGCATCAATCATGCAATTGAACTAAAAAATTATGGAGCAGATTTAATCGACGTAGGCGGAGAGTCAACGAGACCAGGATCAAAAGCGATTAGTGAAAATTTAGAATGGCGCAGGATTAGTAAAATTTTAAAATCATTATTAATAAGAAAAATACCAATTTCTTTAGATACTAGAAAATCTCTGATAATGAAAAAAGGAATTAATTTAGGAGTAAAATTAATTAATGATGTTTCAGGATTAAATTATGATAACGAAACTATAAATGTATTAAAAAAATATAAAGTTCCATTTGTAATTCAACATTCTCAAGGACTTCCAGAAAATATGCAAAAAAAACCAAGTTATAAAAACGAGTTATTAGATATATATGATTTTTTTGAAGACAAAATAAAATTACTCAGATCAAAAGGTATAAAACATAATAATATAATTTTAGACCCTGGTATAGGTTTTGGAAAAAATTTGAAACATAATATGAGTCTGATATACAATATTTCTATTTTTCATTCACTTGGTTTTCCTATACTTGTGGGTAATTCAAGAAAAAGATTTATAAAGGAGTTATCTGGAAAAAATGATAGTAGGTCACGAAATGGGGGAACAATAGCTTCATCAATTTACTTAATGATGCAAGGTGTTCAAATTTTAAGAATTCATGATGTAAATGAAACAATTCAAGGCTTAAAGATTTTTAAAAGTATTATAAATAATTAATGACAAAAAAATATTTTGGTACTGACGGTATTAGAGGAGCGATCAATAGTGAAATTATAAATGGTGATATGTTTTTTAAATTTGGGTTAGCAAGTGGAACATATTTTAAGTCTCAAAAAAAAAGAAAACAAATCGCAATAATTGCTAAAGATACAAGGTTATCTGGCTATACTTTAGAGCCAGCACTTGTATCTGGATTAGCATCGGCAGGGATGCACGTATACACCTTAGGGCCTCTACCTACAAATGGTTTAGCTATGCTTACAAAAGTTATGAAAGCAAATATGGGAATAATGATTACAGCTTCTCACAACCCACATAATGACAATGGACTTAAATTATTCGGACCTAATGGAATGAAATTGTCAGATAAGATAGAAAAAAAAATAGAAGGTTTAATAGAAAAAAAAATAATTAAAAATCTCTCAAAACCTGAAAAATTGGGAAGAGTAAAAAGATTAGAAACAGGAACAAAAGACTATATTAAAATCTTAAAAAAAAATTTTACAAAAGAATTCAATTTAAGAGGTCTTAGAATTGTGATTGATTGTGCAAATGGAGCTGGGTATAAAGCCGGACCTGAATTGTTAAAATCTTTGGGAGCTAAAGTAATAGCGATTGGAGTAAATCCTAATGGACTAAATATTAATAAAAATTGCGGTTCTACATTTCCAGAAAAGATAAGATCTGCCGTAAAAAAATATAAAGCTCATGTTGGTATTTCACTAGATGGAGATGCAGATAGAATAATTATGTGTGATGAAAAAAGTAATATTATAGATGGAGATCAAATTATTGCTGCTTTAGCAACAAGATGGAAGCACAAAAAAATGTTAAAAGGCGGTGTGGTTGGAACATTGATGTCTAATTATGGTCTTGAAAAATATTTTAAAAAAAATGGTATAAAATTTATACGTGCAAATGTTGGTGATAGATACGTTAAAGAATTGATGCAAAAGAATAAATTCAATTTAGGTGGTGAACAGTCAGGCCATATTATCTTAGGAAAATTTGCAACTACGGGAGATGGCTTACTTGTTGCCCTAGAATCTCTGTTTGCTTTAAGAAAAGGGAAAAAAGCTAGTGAGTTTTTTAAAAAATTTAAGAAAACTCCTCAGCTTTTGAAAAATATAGAGGTGAGAGATAAGAGCATCATTAATAAACCAGAAATAAAAAAATCTATTAAGTTAGCTTCAAAGTTGATTAGAGGTCATGGAAGAATTCTTGTAAGGAAATCAGGAACAGAATCAAAAATAAGAATAATGGGAGAGAGCGAAAATAAGTCACTTCTTCACAAATGTATAAATATTATTTCAAAGAGAATTAAATAATTTGAAAATTAAATCAAAAATTCTAATTATAGCTGGATCCGACTCATCTGGAGGTGCAGGTATTCAGGCTGATATTAAAACAGCAACTTGTTTAGGTGTTTATGCTATGACCGCAGTGACAGCAGTGACTGTTCAAAATACAAAAGGTGTGAAATCAGTAATACCAATCCCTCCAATTGAAATTTATAACCAAATAACTCATTCAACGAAAGATATTAAGCCTAACGCCATAAAGATTGGAATGCTTCACTCAACAAAAGTCATAAACGAAGTTTTAAAATCACTGAATGATATGAGAATTAAGAAGATTATTTTAGATCCTGTGATGGTAGCAAAAGGAGGCTCTAAACTAATTACAGATCAAGCCATTCAATTAATGAAAAAAAAATTATTAAAGAAAGTTTCCTTAGTAACACCTAATCTTCCTGAGGCTGAAATTTTAACTGGCGTTAAAATAAATTGTAAAGAAGATATGATTTTTGCTGCACACAAATTAATGCAATTTGGTGTATCCAATGTTTTAATTAAAGGAGGTCATTTTAAATCTAAAAGGATTCACGATATTTTTGTTAATAAAAATGAAATTAGAGTATTTACTAATAACAGATTTAATACGAAAAATACGCATGGGACTGGCTGCACATTGTCAACTGCTATTACATCATTTTTTTCATGTGGAAAAACCCTAAAGAAATCTTGTGAGTTAGGAATTAAGTATGTAAATTCTGCCATATTAACAAACCCTAAAATTGGTAAAGGACATGGTCCGATAAATCATTTAAATTCAGTAGAATTAAAAAAGATATTTAAATAATGAAAAATATTGCAGTAGTTGGGTCACAGTGGGGAGACGAGGGAAAAGGGAAAATTGTAGATTGGTTATCTGAGCAAGCAGATGTTGTAATTAGGTTTCAAGGTGGTCATAATGCTGGACATACTCTTGTTATAGATGGAATAACTTACAAACTTCGATTACTTCCTTCAGGAATAGTTAGAAAAAATAAAATCTCAATAATTGGTAATGGCGTTGTTGTAGATCCGTGGGCTTTATTAGATGAAATACGAGAAATTGGAGAAAAAGGTGTAGATGTAAATTCAGAAAATTTTATGATTTCTGAAGCTGCAAATTTAATATTACCGTTTCATCGAGAAATGGATGAAATAAGAGAAGATGCTGCGGGTAAAGGTAAAATTGGAACAACAAGAAGAGGAATTGGGCCTGCGTATGAGGATAAAGTTGGTAGACGTTCTATTAGAGTAATGGATCTTAGATCTGAAAAAAACTTAGACCAAAGATTAGAAACAGTATTGCTTCATCATAATGCTATTAGGAAAGGGTTAGGAAAAAAAATATTTGAAAAAAACCAACTTAAAAAAGATCTTTTAAAAATAGCTCCAAATATTCTGAAATTTTCAAAACCAGTTTGGCTAAAAATTGATCAGTTCAAAAAACAAAAGAAAAAGATATTGTTTGAAGGTGCACAAGGTATTTTATTAGACGTTGATCACGGTACATATCCTTTTGTAACTTCGTCAAACACGGTGGCTTCAAGTGCCGCCACTGGAACAGGATGTGGACCTAATTCAATCAATTATGTATTAGGTATAACTAAGGCATATACGACTAGAGTTGGTGAAGGGCCATTTCCTACAGAATTGATTGATGAAATTGGTGAATTATTAGGCACAAGAGGTAAAGAATTTGGAACAGTGACAAGTCGAAAAAGAAGATGCGGATGGTTTGATGGTGTTTTAGTCAGACAAACAATCAAAGTTTCTGGAATTAATGGTATTGCTTTAACAAAACTTGATGTCCTAGATGAACTTGAAGAAATTAAAATGTGTGTTGAATATGATCTAGATGGAAAAAAATTAGATTATCTTCCTGCTGCGGTTGAAGATCAATTAAAGATTAAACCTATATTCAAAACTTTTGATGGATGGAAAACGCCAACTAATGGAATTAAAAATATTGATGATCTTCCAGATAATGCTAAAAAATATATATTTGCAATCGAAGATTTTATTGGAGCAAAGATATCTAGTATATCCACTAGTCCCGAGCGTGAAGATACAATTTTAGTAGAAAACCCTTTTGAGATTTAATTTACAGGTAAAAGATTTTTAGATTTTGCCAATAAAAGCATATGCTTTTGTAGTTTTTCAAATGCTTTGTTTTCAATCTGTCTTACTCTTTCACGACTGATTTTAAACTTTTTACTTAGGTCTTCTAGAGTAGTTGGATTATCATTCAATCTTCTTGAATACAAAATTTCTTTTTCCCGGTCATTTAAAATCTTGATTGAATTTTTCAACAAATCTTTTCTTTGTTTCATTTCTTCTTGATGTGCAAATTTTAGGTCATGGTCTAGTTCTTTGTCTACCAGCCAATCTTGCCATTCATCACCATCTTCACCTACTTGTGCATTTAGTGAGAATTCTTTTCCAGACAATCTTCGGTTCATCGAGATTACTTCTTCTTTACTCACATCAAGTTTGTTTGCTATTTCATCAACATGTTCATTTCTTAGATCACCTTCAGATTGAGGGGCAATTTGATTTTTTATTTTCTTAAGGTTAAAAAATAATTTTTTCTGAGCTGTAGTAGTACCGATCTTTACCAGACTCCATGATCTTAAAATATATTCTTGTATTGATGCTTTAATCCACCACATAGCATATGTTGCTAATCTAAATCCTTTTTCTGGTTCAAACTTTTTTACAGCTTGCATTAAGCCAACATTTCCCTCTGAAATCATTTCATTAACTGGAAGACCGTAGCCTTTGTATCCCATAGCAATTTTTGCAACTAATCTTAAATGGCTTGTTACAAGTTTTTCAGCAGATTTAATGTTACCAGTCGTTCTCCAGTTTTTTGCCAGCATATATTCTTCCTCAGCATCTAACATAGGAAATTTTTTTATTTGGTCCAGATATACAGATAGCCCTCCTTCGTTTGAAAGAATTGGAAGATTATTGTTTAAAGTAGAACTCATAGACAGTTTATCTAATTAATATTCTATATTTTTCAATATTTTATTTTCAAGCATTTCTTAGCGTTTTTAAAATTATTTCAAGTTCTTTTGGTAAAATTGAGTCAAAAAACATTTCCTTTCCTTTTTTTGGGTGAAAAAATCCAATAGTTTTTGCATGAAGAAATTGTCTTTTTAAACTTAGAAGGTTTTTTTCGAGAGACTGATCAATATTTTTAAAAGTTTTAAATTTTTTCTTGTATTTATCATCTCCAACAATACTATTACCTAAATAATTCATATGAACTCTTATTTGATGAGTTCTGCCAGTATCTAATTTACATTCCAACAGACTGAATGTAGGAATATTTTTATTTTCAAAAAGTTCCAATGTTTTATAATTTGTAATTGCTTTTTTACCTTTTAGTTTACTTACTTCCATCATTTGTCGGTTTCTGGAACTTCTTTTAATCAATGTTTCAATTTTACCTTTAGAAGGTCTTACTTTGCCCCATATTAATAATTGATAGACTCTAGTAATCGAATGTTTTTTAAATTGATTAGATAGATGTTCATGGGCTTGATTATTTTTAGCTATTACAATCAGTCCAGAAGTATTTTTATCAATTCTATGAACTATCCCTGGTCTTAGTTCATCCCCAATGTTTGAAAGAGAACTTTTGTTATAGTTGATTAACGCATTTACAATTGTATTATCAAAATTTCCTGCACCTGGATGCATGACTATTCCAGCTGGCTTGTTTATTACAAGCAAATCATTATCTTCATAAACAACATCTAATTTATACTTATATGGTTTAAGAGATGCTTTTTTGGGTTCAGGAATTGTAAGATCTATAACATCACCAATTTTAACTTTTTTTGAAGGATCTTCTAAAGCTACATTATTTAGTCTTAATTTTTTATCTAGGATTAAATTTTTTATTCTTGTCCTGCTTAAGGTTTTTTCTTGGCTATGGATAAAAACGTCAACTCTAAGCTTTTTATCTAGCTCTTTTACTATCAAATTTATTTTTTTTTCCATAAAATGTTATATTAATATTAAACGCGCTTGTAGCTCAACTGGATAGAGCGCCTGACTTCGGATCAGGAGGTTCTGGGTTCGACTCCTAGCAGGCGCGCCATTTATTCACCCATATTTATCAAAGTTCCTTTTATTCTAGCTTTTATAAAAGAAAGATAAAATAAACCTATTCCACAAGAAAGATATATGATGTTTAAAAAATAAGCATATTTTAAGTTTTCATAATTTATCAAATCATTAAGAAGAATATTTCTCGTTTCATCAAAAATATAAACCAAAGGTAACCCCTTAGCTATGATTTGAAAAAAATTAGGCAATATTTCTATGGGATAATATATACATCCCAAGGGAGCCAATAAAAATAACGATGACCAAGCGATATTCTCAAATGATGGACCAAACCTGATTAAGCCGGCACTTACAAATAAGCCAAGAGTAATTCCAAAAATATAGAGACTTAAAAAAAGTAAAAGCAAGGGCAATCCAAGCTTTAAAATGGAAACACCAAAAAGTGGTGAAGTTAGCATAATTGCTGGCACTAATCCTATTAAAGTTCTAATTAATGCAGTGAAAATTAGTGATAAAATTATTTCTTTTAATTTTAATGGTGCGATAAATAAATTTGTAAAATTTCTACTCCAAATTTCTTCTAGAAAAAGCATGTTGAAACTTATACTTGATCTAAATAAAATATCATAAAGTATTGCACAAGTTAAAATAACTCCAAGAGTGTTATTATAGTAGTCACTGTACAATGAAAAAAATTTTGAGATAAATCCCCATAAGATTATTTGAATTGTCGGCCAATAAATAAGATCCATTATTCTTGGAAAAGATCCTTTTATTAAATAAAAATGTCTCAAAAATAAACCATACATTCTATTTAAGTTCATAATTTTTCTCGTGAAAGCTTTAAAAAAACTTCCTCCATATTTTTTCTTCCATGTTTTTTTACTAATACTTCTGGACTACCTTTGTCAATAATAACACCTTTTTTCATCATTAACACAGATGAGCAAAGTCTCTCAACTTCATTCATGTTGTGTGAGGCTAGTAAAATTGATGCTTTTCTCTCCTTTTGATAATTTTCGAGAAAACTTCTAATAAAATCTCCAGTTTCAGGATCTAATGAGGCAGTTGGCTCATCTAGCAAAAGAACAGAGGGATCGTTTATAATAGACTTTGCTAGGCTCACTCTATTCTTTTGACCTGAGGAAAGCTCTCCTGTAATTTTGTTTATGATTTCATGTAACCTAAGTTTTTGAGATAAGGACTCAATTTTCTCGTTAAGATTTTTTACGTTATATAATCTTCCATAAACTTCAAGATTTTGCTTAACAGTTAATTTTTTTGGAAGTTCAATGTATGGGGAGATGAAATTAATTTCATTTAATAAGTCAACTCTTTTCTTTTCAACATCATTTCCATTAATTAAAACTTTTCCATTAGTTGGTTTTAATAAACCTAAAATCATACCAATTGTTGTAGTCTTACCGCAACCATTTGGACCAAGAATACCAATAATTTCATTTTTTTTTAAAATGAAAGATATATTTTTAACTGCTTCTTTTTCATTATAAACTTTTGTTAAGTTAATTACTTCTAATGGAATTTGCATTAAAATTTTGACGCCCTCAATAATCTATCATTAATAGTTTTTCCCAATCCTTTATCAGGAATCTTAGCAACAGCAATAGATTTGTATTTACTTTTTTTGATCTTTCTTAAAATATTATATAAATTTTTAGCAGCTTCCTTTAAATCTCCTCTTTTAGATAAGAAAAAATAGTTTGGTTTATTTTTCTCAATTTTTTTAAAAAGTAAATAAGCCTCATTATCTTTGGCATTTTTTGCATTTAATCTGATCGGTATGCCAGGAGAATAATGGAGCTTCAGTTGACCAGGTGCTACAATTTTTGAACTATTTAAATTAATTTTGATTCTTTTTTTTAAAACTTTTTGAATGCTTGAAACCTCTAACCCTCCTAATCTTAAAATCTTAGGTTTATTTCTCACATCTATAATTGTAGATTCTAAACCAATAAATGACTGTCCACCCTCTAATATATATTTCAATTTTTTTCCAAAATCCTCTTTGACGTCATTTGAATTAACAGCACTGACTTTTGATGATAAATTGGCACTTGGCGCTGCTAATGGAAATTTAAGATTTTTTAATAAACACCTTGCAATAGGATGTTTTGGAAATCTTATTGCAACTGAATATTTTTTGTTGGTAGCAATTTTTGAAATTTTTGACTTTTGTTTCAATTCTAAAATAAATGTGATTGGGCCAGGACAAAATTTTTTATAAAGTCTAAAAAAATCATCATTTAATACACAATCTTTTTTTGATGCTTGATAGTTAAAATAATGAATTATCAATGGATTATAATTTGGTCTTTTTTTTAATGTAAATATTTTTTTACAGGCTTTATCAGAGTATGCATTGCCTGCTAATCCATAGACAGTCTCAGTAGGTATAGCAATACACTCATTTTTATTAAGTAGTATTTTAGCTTTTTTAATATTTGAATGGTTAATTTTCATGTATTATCTCAGAGTATTATATGAAAGATAAAAATTTAACAAATAATTATGATTCTTTATCCCTTGAGGAATTAACTAATGAGGTAAATAAGATAATTGAAGAATTAGAGAATCAGAAAGATTTAGAAAACTCATTAGAAAAGTATCAAAAGTTATTAAAATTAAACAATATTATTGAAAAAAAATTTCAAAAAGATGTGAAAAATATAAGTAACAAAACAAAAGAAAAATTATCAAAAATTGCATCAATTAAAAATGATAAATAAATTAAACAAAATTGCTAAAGATACTGACATATTTTTAAAAAGTTTTATTAAAAGACAGAATAAATCAGAATTAATCACTCCTATGCAATATGGTTTATTTTCTAAAGGGAAGAAAATAAGATCAAAAATTTTGTTAGATGTTGGGTCATTGTTTAATTTAAACTACAAATCGTTAATAATAATAGGTTCTGCAGTGGAGTGCATACATTCATACTCCTTAATACACGATGATTTACCTTGCATGGACAATGACGAAATTAGAAGAGGGAAGCCATCAACTCATATCAAATTTGGTGAGTCTACTGCGGTGCTGGCTGGAAATTCTTTGTTAACCATGGCATTCGAAATTTTGAGCCATAAAAATTTAAAGATTTCTGAAAAAATTAAAATAAAATTAATTAACAAGCTTTCTGAAAGTTCAGGTCATTTAGGCATTGCCGGTGGCCAATATTTAGATTTAAGTTTTGAGCATAAAAAAGTATCGAAAAAAAAAATTATAGGAATGGAAATAAAAAAAACAGGAAAACTTTTTAGTTTCTGTTGTGTGGCTCCTTTAATTCTTAGAAATAAAACAAAAAAAGAAATAAGTAAGTTTGAGAGAATTGGTGCAGATATTGGGTTATTATTTCAACTTGCTGATGATTTAATAGATCATAAAGGAAGCTTATTGATTGCGGGAAAAAAAACAGGTAAAGATAAAAAAAAAGGTAAAGCGACTTTAATTAGTTTACTAGGATACAAAAATACTATTAAATATGCGAATAACTTAATTTTAAAGATAAATACTAATTTGAAAAAATATGGTTCAAAGTCAAAAAATCTCTCTGAGACTTTAAATTTCATATTAAATAGAAAAAAATGAAAAGAAACTATCAATTTTTAGATAAAATAAACTTTCCATCAGATCTAAAGAAAGTAACAGAGTCTCAATTACAAAAAGTAGCTGATGAATTGAGAGAGGAAATGATAGATGTAGTTTCAGTTACTGGTGGACATTTAGGAGCAAGTTTAGGCGTTGTTGAGCTTACTGTGGCTTTACACTATATTTTTAATACACCCAATGATAAATTGATTTGGGATGTTGGTCATCAATGTTATCCCCATAAAATTTTAACTGGTCGTAAAGAAAAGATAAGAACATTAAGACAAGGTGGAGGTCTCTCAGGATTTACAAAAAGGCAAGAAAGTGAGTATGACCCCTTTGGAGCAGCTCATAGTTCAACTTCAATTTCTTCAGCTTTAGGTATTGCTGAGGCTAATAAATTGTCAAATAAATCAGACAACGTTATAGCAGTAATAGGTGATGGAGCTATTAGTGCAGGAATGGCGTATGAAGCGATGAATAATGCTGGGGCATCAAAGACAAAAATGATTGTCATACTTAATGATAATGACATGTCTATTGCTAAGCCAGTTGGAGCTATGGGGACTTATTTAGCTAAAATTTTTTCCGGTAAAATTTATTTTAGTTTAAGAGAGACTATTAAATTAATTACCTCAGCATTTTCAAAAAGATTTAGTGCAAAGGCTGGAAAAGCTGAGGATTTACTGAGATCTGCTGTAACAGGCGGAACACTTTTTAGTTCATTAGGTTTTTATTATATTGGTCCAATAGATGGGCATGATTTAAATTCACTATTACCGATTTTAAAAAATGCTAGAGACACGAAGCATGAAGGGCCGATTTTAATTCATATCAAAACAAAAAAAGGAAAAGGATATTCGTTTGCTGAGGAGGCAAAAGATAACTATCATGGGGTATCTAAATTCAATGTAAAAACTGGGGAACAAGTAAAAAGTAGCAATAAAATAGCATCTTATACCAAGGTGTTTGCTAATACCTTAGTTGAACATGCTAAAAAAGATAGCAAAATTGTAGCAATAACGGCAGCAATGCCCGATGGAACTGGTTTAGATATTTTTAGAAAAGAGTTTCCTGAGAGAACATTTGATGTTGGAATAGCAGAACAACATGCGGTTACATTTGCAGCAGGTTTAGCAACAGAAAATTATAAACCATATGCAGCAATCTACTCAACTTTTTTACAAAGGGCTTACGATCAAGTTGTACACGATGTTGCGATTCAAAGCTTACCTGTAAGATTTGCAATAGACAGAGCTGGCTTAGTTGGTGCAGACGGTCCAACACATGCTGGAAGTTTTGATACAACATATTTATCGACTCTACCTAATTTTATTGTTATGGCTGCAAGCGATGAGGCAGAATTAGTAAGAATGATTAATACTTCAACAGAGATAAACGATAAACCATGCGCTTTTAGATATCCTAGAGGATCTGGGTTTGGCACAGAGTTACCCTCAATTAATGAAAAATTAGAGATTGGAAAATCTAAAATCATTCAAGAAGGAAAAAAATTAGCAATTCTTAATTTTGGAGCAAGATTAAATGAAACAATAAAGGCATCAGAAAACTTAAAAAAAAAAGGAATATATATTACAATTGTAGACGCAAGATTTGCTAAACCACTAGATGAGAATATTATTTGGCAACTAGCTACAACTCATGAAGCGATTTTAACTATTGAAGAGGGTTCTATTGGAGGATTTGGATCTCATGTGGTCAATTTTTTATCTAAAAAGGGTTTAATGGATACAAATTTAAAATTTAGATCCATGACTCTTCCTGATATATTTATTGATCAAGATAAACCAGAAAATATGTATAAAGTCGCTAATCTAGACTGTAGTTCAATTGAAGAAAAAGTATTAGACGTTCTTAATTCAAATATCGTTTTACAAAAAAAAAAATAACTAATCTAGTCACATTGGGCTTTGTTCATTAGATAATGATCTAATAAAACACAGGAAAGCATAGCTTCACCAACTGGAACTGCTCTTATACCCACACATGGATCATGTCTCCCTTTGACTGAAATGGTTGTATTCTTACCAAATTTATTAATAGTTTTTCTACTTTTTAATATTGATGAAGTAGGCTTTACAGCAAAAGAGACAATTATTTCTTGCCCTGAAGAAATTCCTCCCAATATCCCACCAGCATTATTTGAATTAAACTTATAACTTTTTTTATTTTGAAAAATTTCATCAGAACTTTCTTCCCCAGATAATTGCGCAGAACTCATACCAGAACCAATATTAACTCCTTTCACAGCATTAATGCTCATCATTGCAGATGCAATGTCTGCATCTAGTTTTGAGTAAATAGGAGCACCCAAGCCTGTTGGAATACCGTTTGCTCTTACTTCGATGATTGCCCCACAAGAAGACCCAGCCTTTCTAATACTAAGCAAATATTTCTCCCATAATTTTATCATTGATTTATCTGGACAGAAAAAAGGATTTTTATTAATTATTTTTTCATTCCATTTAGATGTATCACAACCAAGAATTCCAATTTGTGTGACGGCACCAGAAATTTTAAATTTTTTTCCTAATTTTTTCTCCAATACTTTTTTTGCAACAGCTCCAGCTGCTACTCTAGCTGCAGTTTCCCTTGCAGATGATCGTCCTCCCCCTCTATAATCTCTAATTCCATATTTTTTGAAATAGGTAAAATCTGCATGACCAGGTCTAAACTTATCTTTAATATTACTATAATCTTTAGAACGCATATCTTCATTGTAGATTATTAGCGATATAGGAGTGCCGGTGGTTCTTCCCTCAAATACCCCAGACAAAATTTGAACTTTATCTGACTCTTTTCGTTGAGTAGTGAATTTTGATTGTCCTGGCTTTCTTTTGTCTAATTCTTTTTGAATATCCTGTTCTTTTAGCTTGATTAGTGGCGGACATCCATCAATTATACAACCTATGGCAGGACCATGCGACTCTCCCCAAGTAGAGAAACGAAAAAACTTTCCAAAAGTATTAAATGACATTATTTATATTGTATAGATTATTTTGTTTAAATTATGAATCAAAAAAACTCATTGGGGCTTAATAAATGCTTTTTG
>MDTD01180355.1_pt1 | contig 14635 bp, 14 predicted proteins | sample 811221 | NCBI WGS metagenome assembly MDTD01 (sample SAMN05326646, study PRJNA326480) | marine metagenome | isolation source: seawater | place: Pacific Ocean: South West | collected 2011
GCTAGATAGCAAATAGTTCTGACTGTTTCTCGGTCCATATGATATTATCTATTTTTGATGCGAAATATTAAACTAAAAGCATTTTAAAATGAATTTACAAGGAATATCATAGTGGATTTCAATCTATTTAAAACTGTTCGAGGATTATTTTCTAATGATTTGTCAATAGATCTAGGAACTGCGAACACTTTAATTTATACCAAAGATATCGGGATAGCTCTTAATGAACCATCTGTTGTTGCGATTCGAGAAAGTCGAGGCCAAAAAACAGTTGTAGCAGTTGGGCATGAAGCAAAAAAAATGCTTGGAAGAACCCCAGGCAATATTAAAGCTATTAGACCTTTGTCGGAGGGAGTGATAGCTGACTTCCAAGTTACTGAAAAGATGCTTCAACACTTTATCGGAAAAGTGCATGAGCAAAGGTTTATTAAGCCAAGTCCAAGAGTTTTGGTATGCGTCCCTTGTAGATCGACACAAGTTGAAAGAAGAGCTATCAGAGAATCCGTTTTAGGGGCTGGAGCAAGAGATGTTAAGTTAATCGAAGAACCCATGGCAGCTGCTATTGGAGCGGGTCTTCCGGTTGAAGAGGCGAATGGAAATATGGTTGTCGATATTGGAGGAGGTACTTCAGAAATTGCAATCCTCTCTCTTAATGGTGTTGTTTTTGCAGAGTCAGTAAAAATTGGTGGAGATCTTATGGATAGCTCAATTACATCATGGGTCAGAAGAAACTATGGTTGTGTGATTGGAGAATCTACTGCTGAAAAAATTAAATATACTATTGGCTGTGCATCACCAGAGTCTGAAGAACTTGAATTGAATGTAACTGGACGAAATCTAGCTGAGGGAATCCCAGAAACATTTACATTAAAAAGTTCACAAGTATATGAGGCTATGAAAGATCCTTTATCCGGAATAATTAGGGCTATTAGAAATGCACTTGAACTTTCCCCGCCAGAATTAGCTGCTGATATCGCCGAAAGAGGAATTGTTCTTACTGGGGGAGGAGCATTAATGAGAGACTTAGATAAATTAATCTCATCATCTACTGGAATTCCTGTAATATGCGCAGAAGATCCTTTGACATGTGTTGCAAGAGGAGGCGGAAAGGCACTTGAAATTATTGATAAGTATAATATTGACTTACTTTCAACAGAATAATTAATTTATTATGGCGAGATACACGCCTACAAATACTCCAATAAGCAAGTACGCAATTGCTTTTTTTCTATCTGTATTCATATTCTATGCTGATACCAGCTATCAAACTTTCGCACCCTTAAGGGGAATTATGCATGCCTCTTCTTTGTATGTTCGCGTTACTTCAAGGAGCATTGTTGAAAATATTAACTTTACTTTATCTTCTTTAAAGCAAAATAAATATCTCTTGCAAGAAAATAAAAAATTAAGAGAACAGATTCTCCAAATAGATACAAAAAATTTTATTGAAAAAAAAGATAATGAAGAAAAAATACAATTTACTGATATTCAAGACACTCTATTAAATACATTTGAAACTAATAACGTTAGTGTATTTAAGATAGCTTCAATAGATTTAAGAAATTATTATTGTTGCTCATCGCATAAAATCTTTTTGCATAATCCCAACAAAATTAATGTTGGAGAAAACGTTTCAGTTTTTGCAGGAAGCTCATTTGTAGGCCAAACACTAAAAACATATTTGGACTTCATTGAAATAATTCTCCTATCAGATACTGAGCATGTTCTGCCTATTAAATCTGATTTTTTTTATTGCGATGCAAGAGGGAAAGGAAAGCCGATGTTAATTTCTTGCAAACTTAATTATCAAAAGGATGGTTTTAAAAATAAAATAGATGACATTGTTTTTACATCTGGATTAGGCGGTATTTTTTTAAAGGATGTTGAAATAGGATTTATTTCAGAAATTATTCCTATTAATGCAAATGAGGTTGAGGTTGTAATAACTCTTAGAACAAATCCTTTAGAGGAAAATTTCTATGGAATCATAAATAATGAAACTAATGAAATTCAATAATCACTTAATTATACTTTCCACGATAATTTTTGGTTTTTGGTTTGATGATTATCTCAATCAATCAACTATAAAATATTTTATAGAACTAAATTTTGGTTTTTTAATTTTCTCATATTGGGTTTTTGCATTACCAGAAAAAATTCAAAGCTTAGCAGCTTTGCTTTACGGATTTACAATCGATTTATTTTTTTCAAATGTCATTGGTTTTAACATGCTATTCCTAGTAGCAACATCTTACATTATTCATTTGTATGTTTTTCGTCTTAGAATTTTTTCCTATTTCCAGTTGTCAGTTTTCTTTTCAGGCTTCTCTACGTTTTATATAGCTTGTAAGTACCTATTACTTTCTCCATATAATTATTCCTATTTTGTTTTAATTTTTAGCTTTATTGTTAATGCAATTTTATGGAGTGGCGTATACCTTTTGATGAGAAATTTCCGAAGAAGAATTTTCTAACATTAATCGATCATGAAAAGAATTTTTTTTATAACAGCTTTTGGCATGAGCATCTTAAGCTGTATATTTTTATCATCTCTTTTCTGCTTGCTACTTTTTCCAGTGAGCTCTATCAAAATTATGAATCAATATGCTGTTACTTCTTACACAATTGATTTTTATAATATAGAAAATTCTGGAAATATTTTTCATCAGAATTTGAAATTTTTTGATGTTCATGTCAGGCAAAATGATAGATCAATACTTCAACTTAAAGAGCTGGGATTGGGGATTTCATTTAAACCTCAAAACTTTTTCAAGCCCTTTAATATAAGAACCATTAATATTAAAGATGGTTATTACAATCATACAGATTTTTCTTCATCTAATTCATTTTTTGCTAATTTTATGAATTTTAATGAAAGCTCATCTCTCACATTTAAGAACTTTAAATACAAGAAATATGATTCTGCTATTATTATAAATGGTGATCTTTTTGGAAAATTTCCTAAATCTCTTAATGGTCAGTTAAGCTTTCTTCATGATGATAATTTAAGTACCCTTGCATTTAATTTATCTGCAAACTCATACCGTTTTTTAATCAATCTTCATTCCTACAAATGGCTTAGTCTAATTCCAAAATATAACGTTTTACCATTTAAGGACTTAGCATTTAAATTAAATGCTGTTGGTAATTTAGAGGAGAATCAATCATTTATCAAAGGCTCATTTGAACACAGCGACCTATCTTTTCAGTCCTTGAATGTTAAGCAAAATCAAGGATCCTTTGTTTTTCAATCAAATCAAGAAATTGGCTCATTAATTTTGACAAAATTTCTTCATCCATTTGTAGACGAAGAGGATCCAGTTCAAATTAATCTGAGCAAAAAATCAATCGCTTTCCCAAAATTTTTTATTACTCCTCAGACAATAGAAACAAACTCACTGAAATTTACAAATTTAAGTGTAGAAAATCTTTTTTTATCATTCAAAAATGTTACTCCACAATACTCAGGATTCATCAAAGATCTAGATCTTAAAGATTTATATTTTGCTGAAATTCTTAATCTTGGAGGTGAGTTTTCAGGTCAAGGAAGAAATTTTAAATTTACAATTAATTCTAAAAACTCAATTCTTAAAAATGATAAGAAAAATTTTGTTCCAGTTTCGATCATTGGGGGCGGAAATTTTTATAACTCAGCCCTAAATTTCTCAGGGCGAGCAATCAACCAATTATCTGATATAAATTTTAATTTGAGGACAAATTCAAATTCAATTAAACCTTCTTCAATTAGCTTAAAAGGAAGTGAGGTTATGAAAGACTTCATTGAATTCTCATTTCCATCTTCTCTGAGTAAATATCGCTCTTACATAAATAAAAATTTTATTTTGGGAGAGCAAAATTCAATCTATCTTCATTATTTGGCTCCTAGCAAAAATCTCCAAGGAAAATTGAAGGCAAAAATATTAACAAATGATTCAAAATTAAAAATTAATGAAAATTTATCAATAAATCTTAAAAGTCCTATAATTGAGCTTGATGATAAGGATTTATATTTTTTTTCTCCTTCCGGTGATGCATTAAATTTTTCTTATGATGCATCCTTTGGCTTATTAAATTTTCAAAGTCAAAAACTTCGTATTTACTCAATTCATGATGTGAAATCACTGGAACTCAGAAGTGCATTGGGCTTGCAAGATGAAAATCTCAACTTGCCGAGCGTGTATGCAGAGCACAAGGGGGTAGTAAATCTTTCAAGTTTAAAATTAAACAATATTATTTCAGCCAAAACAAAAAAATTTAATTTACAGATTTTTGATTCACATGAAATAAATTTTGATCAAGCCAGTATTTTTGTTGTTGATCTAGATAAAATTTTTGGATCAATTCCATCAACATACAGGAAACAGAAACCTTTAATCCAGCTCTCAGGAGCAGGTTTAAAAAATCAATATAACTTAACTTTTTCGACAACAGTAAACCTGGATTCAGCAACATACATCCCAGAATCTTCATTTTTTAAAGTTGATGGAAAAGATAATTTTGAACTAGACCTTAGCATTCAAAAAAATTCTCCACCATTCTTGAGGGTTTATTCTGATTTAAAAAATATTAAATTTATATCGCCAATTAACTCATTAACAAAAAATAAAACAAAAATTCTACCAACAGAAATTCTTATAACAAATTTATTTAATCCCTCTCTGAGACTTAGTAATCAACTTATTGATTTGTACATAAGAGATTTCAATAAATATGAGGGATATATTTCAATTGGTGAAAAACTTCCTGAAAAGTTTTCAGATTTCAATAAAGAGTCTGGGCTTAATCTATATCTAAATTTGGATTCTATGAATGAAACTTTTTTAGATTTTGTTTTTTCTGAAGACACAGGCTTATCAGAAATTGAAGTAAATAAATTAGCTTTTAATATTAAAAATTTTCAATTTTACAATAATAATTTTTCTAATATTTCGGGTATTTTTAATCTTATTAACTCTGAAGTGAAAGGGAATTTAACAGCAGATAACCTTAATTTAAACTTAAAGATGGACAATACAGGATTTATGCGAGTTGAAATGAATGATTCAATAGTTTCCGACATATCATTCTTAAATTTTAGGCAACCAGCCTCTGATTTTAGTATCAATTCTAGATTAATAGTAAGAAACTCTACTTTTGACAAATTAAAGATTAAAGATCTTGATGCATATATTTTAAACAACAAGAACAATTTTGTAGCTAATAATCTAAAGCTTGAGTCAAATTTAATCTCAATCAAGCCTTTAAATAATTCATCAAAAGCATACTTTTCAATTAATAAGCTTCAACCTCTTTCTAAAGTAAGGGGTAATTTTTTAATTAAAGACTCGAATAAAATTCCATATTTAGGAGAGTTTGCAGATTTCTCTTATTTTAATGGATCAGTGAATTTACAATGGAAAGAGCTTTCTTCATTAAGCAACATAGAGGGAGAAAGTAATTTTATTTTGAAAGATCTTTTAATTAGAGATTCTATTGCTAATTCTCGAGCCATCAATCTTTTAGGTGTTCTAAATTTAAGAAATATACTTGGGAAGTTAGCAAACTTCGATCTTTCAATTGATGAGTTTACTTCCACGAAATTGAGTAGAGTTGAGGGAGATTTGCTATTTAGCAAATCAAGGATGCGAATTGTAACTCCATTATTCATAGAAACGAATACAGCTAAAATGAAGTGGGTTGGTCAAATCAATAAAAATCTTCAAAATAATCTTCATGGTCTTGACCTTAATTTAGATTTGAGGGTCAAGATTGGCGAAAATCTTCCATGGTATGCTGCAATTCTTGGCGGGCTTCCTGCTGTTGCAGGCTCAGCTGTTATAAATGAAATATTTTCCGAAGACATCAACAATCTAACTAATTTTCAATATGAAGTTCTTGGCACAATCTCAGAACCTCAATTAAAAAGAGTTAAATAAGGAAGAAAGTTGCTAGACCCAGAAAGGAAAAGAAACCTATAACGTCAGTAACCGTTGTTACAACAACACTTCCAGCAATTGCAGGATCTTGATTAAATTTGTGTAAAATTACAGGTATAAAAATACCGGCAATTGCAGAAGAAATAAGATTTACCACCATAGCAATACAAATAAGAGTTGCAATAATGGCATCTCCAAACCAAATATATGTAATTCCTCCAACCATAATTGATAGCAAAATCCCATTTAGAATTGATGCTGCAACTTCTCTCTTATAAAGCCAGTTCAAATTTGATTTGTTAATTTGCTGCAGAGTCAATCCTCTAATCATTATTGTCAAAGTTTGAGTCCCCGCCACTCCACCCATGCTTGCAACAATAGGCATTAGAATAGCTAGGTAAACTATTTTATCTATTGTTGTTTGAAAAAGGCTTATCGTCATAGATGCTATAAAAGCAGTAAGAAGATTGATTGACAGCCACAAAACTCTACTTCTAGCAGCTCGAGCTGGCGCGGCAAAAGTATCTTCAGCAACTCCAGCCATACCAAGAAAATTTTGATCTGCATCTTCCATTATTACATCGACAACATCATCAATAGTAATGCGTCCAATAAGTTTTGATTTATCATCTACAACTGGCGCAGATACCCAGTCATTTTGTTCAAAAAGCCTCGATACATCTTTATCATCTAAACCTGCTTCTAATGGCTGTATTTCAGTTTCCATCAGCTCTCTTACATTTAAGCTAGGATCTGAGACAAGAATTGAAGAGATTGGTAAGGATCCAAGATATTTGTTTTCTCTTGAGACAACAAATATTTGATCAGTGTTTTTGGGCAATTCTCGTTGAGCACGAAGATATCTCATTACTACCTCAAGGTTATGTTTTGGCCTAACACTTATAATATCTGTATTCATCAATCCGCCTGCAGAGTTTTCTGGATACTCCAAAACTTCTTTTATTCTTTGTCTGTCTCTTTGAGACATAGCAGATAAAATATTTTCAGTTTTTTGTTCTGGGAGCACCTGAAGAATATCTACAATCTCATCAAGTTCCAAGGCACTAATAATGGTAATCAATTCTTCTGGTGAGATTTCTGAAATTAGTTCTTGCTGAATTTCGTCATGCAACTCTGCAATAATTTCGCCCTCATCTTGAGTTTCTATGATAGACCATAAGAACTTTCTTTCTTTCGGAGGAAGTGACTCTAAACAATGCGCTATTTCAGAGGGATTCATCCTAGATAAAATTCTCTTAATCTGATTAATTGAGGGTTCTACATCTTGTCCTTGAATACTTTTTAGCAGTTCTTCAGACGAAAAGTGGCGAGGTGATATTTCAGTCATAATCTCAATTTTAACTCACTAGATTGTTATTTATCTATTTCGAGAACTTGGCAGATTGATTTTCTTTCTATACTTAGTAATTGTTCTTCGAGCAAGGTTGAAACCCCTCTGGTTAAGCAAATCTGAGATTTTTTGATCACTTAATTTTTTTTTCTCCCCATGAATTATTTTCTGTATTTCTTCCATTAATTGTGAAGGAGTAACTTTTCTAGTTTTAGAAACAGAGTTTGCCAAAAGTGATTTCATAGCAATTGCACCTTTGGGTGTTTGAATATACTTTGAGCGTAAAATTCTTGAGACGGTTGATGGACTTATCTTTAATTCTTTTGCCAACTCTAAATTTGAAAGTGGTTTTAATTCAGCAGATTTTTCAGATAAAAAATCAGCTTGTTTTTGACAAATTAATGTACCAACATTTTGAACAGTCTCATTTCTTTTATTAATTGCTCTGATTAACCATTTTGCTTCTAACATTTTTTCTTTAAGTTCTTTACTTGCTTTATTTTTCTTATCTTTGACTAACAACTCTAAATCTTTATCAAGACTTATAATTGGAAAATTTTCTTTTCTAAATTGAACAATAAAGTTTTCTTTGTTCTCTGAGATTATTTCTAAGTCTGGTTGAATCATTATTATAGATTCAAATCCTAACCCAGGTGATAAATCGCATTGTTTAATTTTTTTAAGCACACCCTCAATAGAACTTTTTGAATAATGGACTTCTAATTTATTCTTCGCATCTTCAAAATTAGAAAATTGAGGATCAAATAAAATCTTTTCTGCAATTTCCTGCTCCTCAGAAGGAATTTCTTGTCTTTTGAGCTGTATAAATATTGTTTCTTTAAAATTTCTTGCACCAATTCCAGCAGGCTCTAAACCTTGGATAATATTATTTAAAACACTTTTAATTTTTTTTATTGAATAAGTGAACTCCAATTGTTCCTCAATTTCGTCAAGATCGGTTTTTAGCAAACCATTTTCCTCTAATGATTGAATGATCAGTAACGAAATTTTTTTCTCATCGATGGTAAGCTTTAGGTCATCTAATTGACTCTCAAGATGATTTTGTAAAGTTAGTTCATTTGTAAGATTATCAAGAAGATCCATATTATCGAATGTTCCAATTGTTTGATTTTCATGATTTTTTTTTAAAAATGGATTTTCTTCAATCTCATTATTAATTTTATTAATTATTTCTAATCTTGAGAGTTGCAGAAGATCTATTGATTTTTTTAATTGAGGAGTGATTGAAACTTGCTGATTTTGTTTAAATTCTCTAACAAGCTTTATGACCATTTTTAGGAGAACATTTTACCAAAGTATTCTTGCTTCACATGAGCATTTTGCTTTAAGGATTCCTCATTTCCTTCAGCAATAACCCTGCCATTGCTAAGGATAATAGCTTTACTACATAAACTTAACGTTTCTCTCACATTATGATCAGTTATTAAAATTGAAATATTCTTTTTGACAATTTGTTGAAGTAACTCTTTTATTTCCTCAACAGCAATGGGATCAATGCCCGCAAAAGGTTCATCTAATAGCATTATTTCAGGTTTGCAAATTAATGTTCTTGCTATCTCAACTTTCCTTCTTTGACCTCCTGAAAGCATTCTTCCTTTGATTTGAAGAATCTTAGCTAAATTAAATTCATCTATAATTTTTGCAACTATTTTAATTTTTTGCTCATGATCTAATTTTAATAATTCTGCAATTCCTAAAAGATTATTCTCTACGCTTAAGTCTGGAAATAATGAGGATTCCTGTGGCAGATAACCTAGCCCTAAATTTGCTCTTGTATGCATTGGTTCATTTGTCACATCTTTATTTCTGATCAAAACTTTACCTTGATTTGGAAACATTAAACCAGCAGCAATATAAAAAGCAGTTGTCTTTCCTGCTCCATTGGGACCAAGCAAACCAACGATTTCATTTTTTCTAACAGAGAAGCTAAGGTTTGAGAGAATTTTTTTTGAACCAATTGTCTTTTCTATTTTTTTTAGGCTTAGACAACTTTTATTCATTTCAATTAATTTGGTATGTAATAAGGTCAGATGTAATTAAATTGCCATTTTTTCTTAGTTTCGCATTTCCTATTAAATCAATTGATTTATTTGGATATATTATTAAAACTTCTGCCTCACCATCTATATCTACTGATTTTATAGATGTGGGATTCCCAAATATTTCCAGCCCTTCATCTTCTTGGCTGAGCAAGGCATTTGAACCTTTAATTATATAATTTTCAATTTTAATTTTTATGTTATCTTTAAAAATTAATGTGCGATCTTTTTCATCTATAGTTACTTCATTTGATTCTATTGAAATATTTTGAAAATTACGCTTTTCCTCTGCAGTCATTATTGCTGGGCAAAAATATCCAAAAAAAATTAATAAAATTACCCCCTTATTTAGCATTTTTAAATAATTCCTGCTTCAAGCAGTTTATGCATAGTAATTATGCCTTTGATGTCATTGCTATTTCGCGATGAATGCACGACTAAGCTAAAAATTTTATTCTTTTCCATTTTTTCAGCTGCATCAATAGCCAGAGCATTGCTTGGTATGCTTTTGAATTCAGAGGTCATTACTTCTTTAATTAGTGTTTTATTTAGCTCAATTTCATTATTCAAACATCTCCTTAAGTCACCATCAGTAAAAATTCCAACAACTTCCTTTTTATTTGTAATCAAGGTCACCCCGAGTTTTTTTTCAGTAATTTCTATCAACGCATTTTTTAAAGATGAATTGTGATCCACCATTGGCACTTTTTTGTCCATGACTGCTAGATCTTTTACCAATGTTGTAAGTTTTTTGCCTAATTGACCAGCGGGGTGCGATCTTGCAAAATCATCTTTGCTGAATCCACGCGCATCTAGCAAAGCTATGGCTAGTGCATCACCAAATACTAATGCTATTGTTGTTGAGGAAGTAGGTGCCAAATCTAATGGGCATGCTTCTTCATCCGCATTAATTGTTAAATTAATTCTACCCGCCTTAGCTATTGTTGATTTATTATTGTTGGTCAGCGTAAAAATATTAGAAGTAGATCGTTTTAACGAGGGTAAAATATCAATAATTTCTTTTGTTTCTCCTGAATTAGATAAAATTAAAACTGAATCATTCTTGCTGATCATACCTAAATCGCCATGTGCAGCTTCAGTGGGATGAATAAAGAATGATGATGTTCCAGTGCTGGATAATGTTGCTGAAATTTTTTGAGCTATATGACCTGATTTACCAATACCCATCAATATCAATTTCCCCTCAGTCTCTAGAATACTCTCACACAGATTCTCAAAATCAGGATTTATTTGATCAGTTAGGCCCAACACAGCATCTGCTTCAGTCTTGATAACCTTTACAGCTGTATTAATATAGTTCTTTTGTTTCATTGCATATTCATAAATTTTACTAATGTTATAATACCCCCATGACTCCATCTTTTAAATCTATCATAGTTTTTCTCTCATTTTTTTTCCTTCATACTAACCTTGTTGGAGAATCAAATCCTCATAAATTTATTGATTTTCAGTCTCAAAAAATGGTTTCTGTAATTATTAATAATCAGGACCTTTTTGTCGAAAATCCTGAATTATTTAAAGAAAAAATCAGTTTAATATTTGAGCCAATGGTTGATTTTAGAAGGGTAGGTGCAAGTGTGATGGGAAAAAAATATTATCTTGCGTCGTCAAAATCACAGAGACTGGAATTTATTCAAGCTTTTAAGAATTCACTACTTGATACTTACACATCTACCTTGGCTCAGTGGGGAGATCAAAAAATTGTAACTGTTTTTCCAGAAGTTTCTGAGTTAAAAAAAACTGAGGATGTACAACAGAATTTAATCACTGCAAGTAATACTTATCCAATTATCTACAAAGTAAGGAAAAATAAAAATGGAGATTGGTTGATTATTAATATCATTGTGAATGGAGTGAACTTGGGACTTACTTTTAGGAATCAATTTCAAGCTCTGGCAAAAGAGCACAATGAAAACATTGATGAGATAATAAGAAATTGGACTTCTGATGCAGACCTTAACTAATTTTCATTGATAATTATCTTATGGATATCACTCAATTTCTTAAATCACAATTTCCTGAAGCTGATATCTCCTTAGATGGAGAAGATTGTAACTCAAAGGTTCTCATCGTCAGCAAAAAATTTGAGGGCTTAAATTCGCTTCAACGACATAAATTAGTTTTAAGTGTACTTAAAGACCATTTTCAATCAGGCGAATTGCATGCGCTTAGCTTGAAAACAAAATCTCCTTCTGAAATGAGTTAAGCATGGAAAAACTCAGAATTGTTGGAGGAAAGAAACTTTCTGGATCTATTTCTTGTTCTGGAGCAAAAAATGCAGCTTTGCCTATGTTAGCTGCAACAATATTAACTGATCAACAAATTACTTTTAAAAATTTACCTTATCTTCAAGATATTACAACTATGTTTGAAATTTTGGGTTCAATGGGAGCTGAAATAACATTAGATGAGGGCATGGATTTCATAATTTCAACATCAAAAATCCATGATTTTGAAGCTAGGTATGAGTTAGTTAAGACAATGCGAGCTTCAATCTTAGTATTGGGTTCTCTTGTTGCTCGTCATGGTTTTGCAAGAATTGCTCTTCCGGGAGGATGTGCAATAGGAACCAGACCAGTCGATTTTCATTTAGATGCATTGGCAAAACTTGGAGCTAAGATTGAATTAAAAAATGGTTATATCGAAGCATCCGCAAAAAAATTAATTGGATGTGATATTAACTTTCCTGGAGTTTCTGTAACAGGAACTGAAAATATTATGATGGCGGCTGTGCTTGCAAAAGGCCAAACTATCCTAAGAAATGTTGCCAAAGAACCTGAGGTTGAGGATCTAGCAAATTTTCTTAATTCTATGGGAGCAAAAATTAAAGGAGCGGGAACCGACGAAATTATTATTAATGGAGTTGAAAATCTTAATGGTACAAAATTTAGTATCCCTGCAGATAGAATAGAGGCTGGAACATATCTAGTTGCTGCGGCTATAACTAGTGGCGATGTCACTATATCAAATGTGCAAGCACCAAGAATGAATAATATCTTAGACAAATTAAGATTAAGTGGAGCTGAAATAAATATTGGAAATGACAATATTCAATTATCAATGAATAAAGAATCTTTATTGCCAGTAGATATTTCTACGGCTCCGTTTCCAGGCTTTCCAACAGATATGCAGGCACAATTTACTGTCTTAAATGCTCTATCGAATGGTTCTTCTGTGGTAACAGAGAACGTATTTGAAAATCGTTTTATGCATGTCCAAGAGCTAAATAGGATGGGATGTGACATAACTGTTAAAGGCAGCAATGCATTTGTAAAAGGGGTAGATTCATTAAATGGAGCTCCAGTAATGGCTACGGATCTTCGAGCATCTGCCAGCCTCATATTAGCAGGACTATGCGCTAATGGAGAAACAGTAGTAGATCGTATCTATCATATAGATAGAGGATATGAAAGAATTGAGGAGAAGCTTTCTTATCTCGGAGCGGACATAACAAGAATGCCGAACTAGTGTATTGAGCTATTGTGTATGGAAAACAAAATAAATAACTTTAGATCAATATTAGGCAATGTTGAAACCATTGCTGTTGTTGGAGCTAGCTCTAAACCGGATAAAGATAGCTATAAAGTCATGAAATTTCTTCAAGATTTCGGTTTCAGGATTTTCCCAGTCAATCCTAATATTCATAATACTAGAATCCTAGGGCAAGAATGCTTTCCGGATCTTTCAACAATAAAAGAAAGGATTGATATGGTTGATGTTTTTCGTGCTAAAGAGCATATTCTCAGCATTGCAAAAGAGGCAGTAGAAATTAAAGCTAAAATCTTTTGGACACAAGAAGGGCTGTATTGTGAAGAGGCAGAAACAATTGCAAATAATGCAGGTTTAAAAGTTATCATGGATCAATGCCCAAAAAAGGTTCTTGAAAATAGGTAATTTAATTATGCAAGACAAAGTTAATAAAATTTTAAAGATTGATCAGACTCCTAAAGGAATTCTTCGTTTGGTGCTTAATGATCCTGAGAATAAAAATGCTCTTTCAGATCAAATGATGGCGCAACTAAAAGAGGAGATATTTAAAGCATCAACTGATAATTCAATTAAAGTTGTAATCATTTCTGCAGTAGGCAATGTTTTTTGTTCAGGCCATAATTTAAAAGAACTCACCGATGCCAGAAGTAATGAAGATGGTGGTAAATCTTATTTTTTAGATCTATTCAATTCATGCTCTTCTTTAATGCAAATGATAATTTCATGCTCAAAGCCAGTCATAGCTGAGATAAACGGCATTGCGACTGCAGCAGGTTGCCAGCTTGTAGCCAGTTGTGATTTAGCAATTGCCTCTGATTCATCAAAATTTGCAACACCAGGAGTAAACATAGGATTATTTTGCTCGACACCAATGGTTGCACTCTCAAGAAATGTAAGCAAAAAGGATTCAATGAAAATGCTTCTAACAGGTGATATGATTGATGCAGTCGAAGCTAAGAGAATATCCTTAATTAATGATCATGTTCTCGCTGATAAACTAAATGATAGTGTAATGTCTCTTGCAAAAAAAATAGCAACTAAGCCTCTTTCTACAGTCAAAATTGGTAAAGATGCGTTTTATCGGCAATCTGAATTGAGCTTGACTGAAGCATATGAATACACCTCAAAAGTAATGACTGAAAATTCTCTTTCTGACGACGCGAAGGAGGGTATTGCCTCTTTTTTAGAAAAGCGTGATCCTATCTGGAAAAACGATTGACCTAATCAGTTGGAATAGCCTCTGTAATAACTTTGTAATCCTTTATATTTGAGTTCTGTAAAATTTGGAAATAAATCTCATCTCCTGGAAAAGAATTTTTTAAAGCGCCGGTTAAATTTTCCCATGTCGGGGATTCATTGTTGATGGACAAGATTATTGCTCCCGCTTTTATTTTTCCAATATTAAAAAGTGGGCCATAGTTTCTGAGTTCTAATATCTCTAAACCAAATGTAGGCTTGCTGTTCAATATGAACCTTTTCGTCTTCACTCTAAAATCTCCAATCCATGACCGCTTGACTGAACCATATTGAATAATTTCTGAAGCAACTTCAATCATTTTATTTGCAGGGAGCGCAAAACCAATTCCGGCATAAGATCCAGTTTTAGAAAAAATTTTTGTATTCATTCCAATAAGGTTCCCTTTGTGATTAATCAAAGCTCCACCAGAATTTCCTGGATTAATTGCAGCATCCGTTTGAATAAGCTCAAGATATGGATTTCCATAATCTCTTCCGGTAGCACTAATAATTCCGCTAGTAAATGTTTTCCCTAGACCAAATGCATTGCCAATTGCAATTAC
>MDTD01030612.1_pt1 | contig 14634 bp, 16 predicted proteins | sample 811221 | NCBI WGS metagenome assembly MDTD01 (sample SAMN05326646, study PRJNA326480) | marine metagenome | isolation source: seawater | place: Pacific Ocean: South West | collected 2011
CATCACGATTGGTGGCGCTCAAGCCATCGCTGCGCTGGCTCACGGGACAGAGACGGTGCCCAGGGTCGATAAGATCGTCGGCCCCGGGAATCGTTTCGTTGCCGAAGCTAAGCGACAAGTATTTGGTCGTGTCGGCATTGATATGGTCGCGGGCCCTTCTGAGATTCTGATTATTTCTGATGGATCGGTACCGCCGGAGTGGGTCACCATGGATCTCTTCGCTCAGGCAGAGCACGATGAATATGCTCAGGCGGTGCTGATTTCGCCCGACGCGGGGTATCTCGATGCTGTGGCTGAATGCATTGCATCCAAACTTCCTACTCTCTCGCGTCAAGACATTGTGGCGGCTTCCCTCCAGAATAGGGGTGCGTTGATCAAGGTCCCGGACCTCGCCGCTGCAGTGACTCTAAGCAACTCCCTCGCTCCCGAGCACCTCGAGCTGGCAGTGGCTGACCCGCAAGCGCTCCTGGATGGCATTACCGCTGCCGGGGCTATTTTTATGGGAGCGATGTCCTCAGAGGCGTTGGGCGACTACTGTGCCGGTCCTAATCATGTGTTGCCTACTGCGGGCTCCGCGCGCTTTGCGTCGCCTCTGGGTGTCTACGATTTCCAGCGGCGTAGTAGCGTGATCCAGATCTCAGAGGAGGGTGCGCAGATTCTGGGTGAGGTCGCCTCCACGTTGGCAAAGGCCGAGTCTCTGGAAGCGCATGGCCTCAGTGCTGCCATCCGTATGAAAGGCGGCGGCTAGCTCAGCCGCTGTTGGCGCGTGTTCCCACCACGGCTTCCAGTTCTACCGGCGTGCCGCCACGATCGAGCTTGACGCGCAGCAGGTGACCCGGTCGCAGTTGCGCTATTTGGAACATGGCAGCGCGGCCATCCACTACGGCTTCCCCATCCATAGCCACAATCACGTCATTAAGTCGGATGCCGGCCCGTTCTGCGGGTCCGCCGGCTGCGAGGTTCGTCACGACAAGCTGCTGCGTTGGTATGCCGTCGTTGCCCTCGCTGAACAAAACTTCGACGCTGACACCCAGCCAGCCCCTGATGACGCGGCCGTACGCCACAATATCCTTCAGGACCGTGGCGGCCAGGTCACTCGGGGTGGCTAGATTGATACCGATTCCCGGTGTCTCTTCGCCTCGCTCTGCCCCTGCGGTGTAGATGAGTGTGTTGATGCCAACCAGGCGGCCCTGGGTATCGATCAACGCGCCCCCCGAACTGCCAAGGTGAACGGTCGCATCGGTTTGAATGTAGCCTTCATAGGTTGATAGCTGCAGTCCAAATCGCCCCACACCCGATACGATTCCCTGAGAGACGGAGTGACCAAAGCCGTAGGGATTTCCAATGGCCAGCACCACATCACCGACTGCTACATCTGATGCATCTGCCAGAGCGATAGGTGTGAGGTCAGTGAGCTCAATTCGCAAGATAGCCAGGTCAGTCTCCGGATCAGTCCCGACCACAGAAGCACTGGCTGATCGACCATCAGCCAGCAGAATCTGTATCGCGTCTGCGCCTGCGATGACGTGATTATTCGTCACGATATGGCCGTCATCGCTGAGGATGACACCGGATCCCAAGGAGCGCTCAATTCGTTGCCCGACACCTCGACTCGCGCGTAAACGGCGCTGTAGCGGTGAGTTGAGTCGAGGGTCAACGCGTGTATCAATCAGCTTGGCGGTGTAGATGTTGACTACCGATGGCGTGGCGCGCGATACGGCCTCGCGATAGCTGCCCTGCGCAGGCTCGAGTATCGAGTCGTCTCCCTCTAATACCCACTTATCCAGAATAATCGCGGCGGCCAAAACGCCGACGAGAGCTGGCCATAGCAATGCAGCAAGATCTTGTTTCACATATTTCTCCCCGCGCCATTGTAAAACACGATCCGCTGGTTATGCTCCGTCAGGCACACCACATCAGGTATTGGCCATGGGATGCACTCGCCAACAACTTACCGCATTTCTTGATGACTTACTCGAGCCCCACCGCTTTCGCGATTACTGCCCCAATGGCCTGCAGGTTGAGGGTCGCAGTGACATCGGTCATTTGGTCACAGGCGTTACCGCCAGTCAGGCGTTGATCGATGCGGCCCTAGAGCGCGGTGCAGACGCGATCTTGGTACATCATGGCTATTTTTGGCGGTCTGAGGATCCCTGCATCGTTGGCATTAAGGCACGAAGAATTAGGTCTCTTATCGCCAACGACGTCAATTTATTTGCCTACCACTTACCCTTGGACTGGCACGCGCAGCTCGGCAATAACGCGACGTTGGGTCGATTGATGGGCCTTGAGGATGCCCAGCCTATGGATCCATCGGATACCGACACGCCAATTTTTGTGGGGCATTTTCCAGCGCCCGTGCCCATTTCGCAGTTCGCGCAGGTACTTCAGGAGCGATTAGCGCGAGAGCCGATGGTCATCGGCGAGCAAGCGGTGTCGTCTGTGGCTTGGTGCACGGGAGCGGGTCAGGGCTACATTGATGCGGCCGCCGATTGGGGTGCAGATGTTTTCGTGACGGGGGAGGTTTCAGAACAAACCGTCCACATTGCGAGAGAGCGAGGTATCGGGTTTATCGCTGCTGGCCACCATGCTACCGAGCGCTATGGTGTGCAGGCAGTCGGTGAACGGGTTGCCGATGGGCTCGGTATTTCCCATGAGTTCATCGATGTCGCCAACCCTGCTTAGCGCGCCGCTCGCGCGGTATCTCTTATACCCAGTGGCGGTATTCCTTATACCTAGTAGGCGGTATTCCTTATACCTAGTAAAGGGAACGCGTGTCAGCAAGCCGAAGAGTAGAGAGCCGGTTGCGATTTACGCGGCCGAAGAATTGGATTTGTCGAGTCCGAAGGTCTCCGACAGTTGCCCTTGCTCGTCCGGCTTTTTGGGTGCGTAGTCGAGCGGTTGCGCGACCTCTACGAGATGCGGTTTGGTATCTTCTACCGGCGCAGTGAGGGCGGCTTCGGCGATACTTACCTGGTCACCACATAGCTGCTGCGCACCGTCTGCTAGATGCGTGTAGACCGCGCGGTAATCATCGGTGAGCTTGTGAAGTAGATCCGCTGTCTCGGAAAAGTGCTCAGCGACCTCGGCCTCATAATCAGCGCGGCTCTGAGACGCCTGCTCCAACTGCGTTTCGAGATCAAGAATCAATTTTCGCTTGTTGTCGCCGCGGGTGTTCAAAGCCACATACCAACCTGCAAAGCCTCCTATTGCACCGCCGAGGAGTAAGGCAAATATCAAATTGGTCATCGAATACATAAGCAGAATCACCCCTGTTTGCACGATTGGAAATCGACCGTTGCATGCGTGGCTTACTCTGGGCGATGACGCCCGGCAACCTCGTCGCCACACTAGTGTACTGGATGCGGCCTCTTTCGCCTACGTCACACTCGCGCTGCTCAGTGCCAATGCAGTAGATGCGAGTCAGCTGATCTGTGTGGCAAAAAAGTCGACGAGGCGCATTACCGCTCCGTGATACCCTGCGCGGCGTTTTTCAGACCGAATCCTGCTATGACCCACGTGTTATCGCCGCGACAGCGCTACGAACAGGACCTTGCGTCGGGCGTCTTATTGCCTGACGCCGCGCAGGCATCGGTTATCGCTGAATTCGATGACCTGTGTACGCGATTAGTCGATGCCGCAGCGCGTGAGCAAACACTGTGGTCGCGGACGCAGCGTCTTTTCGGTCGCAGCGCCGCACCTGAGCTGGGGCTGTATCTCTGGGGCGGTGTCGGCCGGGGTAAAACGCACATGATGGATGCGTTTTTCGCCAGCCTGCCATTCCAACGGAAACTGCGCATGCACTTCCATCGATTTATGCAGCGAGTTCACACCGGCTTGACGGCGCACAGTGGTGCGAAAAATCCCCTCGAGCGGGTGGCAGCTGAAATTGCCGAAGAAGCCTCGGTACTGTGTTTCGACGAGTTTTTTGTCAGTGACATTGGCGATGCGATGATTCTGGCGGGCCTCATTGAAGCGTTATTCGCCCGCGGCGTGGCCCTTGTCGCGACGTCGAACATTCCGCCCTCGGACCTCTACAAAGACGGCCTCCAGCGAAGTCGATTTTTGCCTGCTATTGGGCTGATTGAAAAGCACCTCAAAGTCGTTTACCTCGATTCCGAAACCGACTACCGGTTCCGGACGCTCAATCGCGCCGATTTGTGGCACGTCCCCCACGACCCCGACGCGACAGAGCGGCTTCGCCAATACTTCGAATCTCTGACCGGTGGGTCCCCCTGTGAATCCTCTGTCATCGAGATCAACCAGCGGTCGGTCGCCATGATCGCCGGTGCGCCGGGTGTGGGCTGGTTTGAGTTCTCCGCCCTGTGTGAGGAGGCGCGCAGCGCCGCGGATTACGTGGAGATTGCCCGCGAGTACCATACGGTGCTGATTCAGCACATTCCGGTGCTCAATCGTGACAAAGAGGATGCCGCCCGGCGGTTTATCAACCTTGTCGATGAGTTTTACGACAGAAATGTCAAATTAATTACGACAGCAGAGGTGGCGCCGGAGGCCTTGTATGAGGGATCCCGCCTGCGCTTTGAATTTGACCGAACCCTGTCCAGACTTCAGGAAATGCGGACACAGGAATACCTCCGCGCAGAGCATCGACCGTGACGACTACCGGGCAAAATAACGGTTGAAAGCCCCATTGCTGTCCAGTACCATCCGCGCTCCTTTTACATCGCCCTCAGGGCATTGGTCATGAAAACATACAGCGCCAAGGCAGATGACATACACCACGATTGGCTGGTGGTCGATGCTGAAAACATGACGCTCGGTCGACTCGCGACGGAAATCGCACATCGCCTGCGCGGTAAGCACAAGCCCGAGTACACGCCCCACATGGATATGGGTGACTACATCGTTGTCGTGAACTGCGAGAAGGTTCGCGTGACGGGAGCCAAGCAGACCGACAAAATGTATTACCACCACACGGGTTTTCCGGGTGGTATTCGATCCGCCAGCTTCGAGCAGCTGATCGAGCGTGCCCCTGAGCGTGTGATCCAGCGCGCAGTGAAAGGCATGATGCCGCGCAGTCCGCTAGGACGCGCGATGCTGAAAAAACTCAAAGTGTATGCGGGTCCCTCGCATCCGCATGCGGCTCAGCAGCCGCAGCCACTGACGATCTGAGGAGGTCTTGATGGCAACGGCACAATATTACGGAACCGGCCGGCGCAAGACGTCGACCGCGCGCGTATTTCTTCGGAACGGTAGCGGCAACATTACGATCAACGGACGCCCGATTGATGAGTACTTCGGGAGAGAGGTGGCCCGTATGATCGTGCGACAACCGCTGGAGCTGACAGAAAACGCGGCTAACTTCGACGCAAACATTACGGTAGCCGGCGGTGGTAGCTTCGGGCAGGCGGGCGCGATCCGACACGGTCTGACCCGAGCGCTACTTGATTACGATGAGAGCTTGCGTGGTACCTTGCGTGCAGCGGGCTATGTGACGCGTGATGCAAGGGAAGTTGAGCGCAAGAAAGTGGGCCTGCGAAAAGCCCGCCGTCGACCTCAGTTCTCCAAGCGCTAAACTGCGCAGGACAGTTAAAGGCCCGCAGATGCGGGCTTTTTTTTGGACTAAAAAAACGCCGCTTGTCATAAAGCCCCCGTCCTCGCAGTAGCGTGTGGCGCTTTGCAGGTGTACTGTCACGCCGCAGACAGAACCCGTTCGCTGGTGCGTGCTGGGCTCGTTGAAAATCCCGCTTGGGGCGTTTTCGGAGGCCGCGGCGGACCTGACGAGAGACGAACCGATGCACTATTTCTATCTTTTGGTAGCCGTGGCACTGGAGGTCAGTGGCACGATGCTTTTACCGGTCAGCCAAAACTTTACACGCCCACTTCCGACGATTGGCCTCATCGCTTGTTATGCCTCATCGTTTTATTGTCTGACCTTCTCGCTGAACACCTTACCAATTGCTGTTGTATACGCGACCTGGTCCGGGCTGGGCATATTCTTAATTACCCTGTTCGGCTACCTCGTTTTTGACGAAGCGCTGGACTGGCGAGCGATTCTGGGGCTACTGCTGATCGTGGTGGGAGTGGTGCTCGTGAATGGATACGCATCCCAAAAATAGAGATCCAGCGCGCTCAACGTGGCGTGATGAGCAACTTTACGGCAGCGGCCGCCCCGGGCCGTGGTCGAGTGGTATTTCAACTTGCTGGTGGCTCGCGTGACCATTACACTTCGCGCGCTAAATTCATCTTGTTCGACATGACCAATCTGCGCCCCTGTAGCCAACCGGCACATAGCGTATTGGTTTTGGAGACATTTCATTATCGGGAGAGGCTGATCAATGAGCGAAACAACTGAAGCCCATGACGCAACAGCTGACGGTAGCCAGACACGCAGACGATTTTTGACGGCTGCGACATCTGCAGTGGGTGTTGGTGGCGTGGCCGGGGTAGCCGTTCCGTTCCTGGGTTCTTGGAATCCGTCTGAGAAGGAGAAGGCAGCGGGTGCGCCCGTTCGCGCGGATATCAGCAAGCTTGAAGCCGGGCAGATGGTCGTAATCGAGTGGCGAGGCAAGCCGGTTTATGTGCTGCGGCGCACCGAAGAGCAAGTGGCTGATTTGGCCAGCCTCAACGGTGATCTCAAAGACCCCATGTCTGAGGGCTCTGCTCAGCCAGCGTACATCGCTGGCGAGGGGCGGGCGATTAATGACGAATTCCTAGTGATTGTTGGACTCTGCACACACTTGGGCTGTGCTCCGAAGTTCAGACCCGAAGTCGGCGCGGCCGATTTAGGGGGTGACGAGTGGCTGGGAGGTTTTTTCTGTCCGTGCCATGGCTCAAAATTTGATCTGGCGGGGCGTGTCTACAAGGGTGTTCCTGCGTCGGCAAACCTTGAAGTTCCCCCTTACACGTTTGAGAGCGACAACGTCCTGGTAATTGGCGTTGACGCGGAGGCAGTCTGATGGAAAAAGCACTGACAAGCTTGATGTCGTGGGTTGATGACCGGCTGCCGCTCACGCGGACCTGGAACACGCACATGGGCGAGTATTACGCGCCCAAGAACTTCAACCTCTGGTATTTCTTTGGGGTGTTTTCTCTGCTGGTGCTGGTGAATCAGTTGCTGACGGGCATTTGGCTCACCATGAATTACACCCCCTCGGCTGAAGAAGCGTTCGCCTCCGTCGAGTACATCATGCGCGACGTCGATTACGGCTGGATGTTGCGGTACATGCACTCCACGGGTGCCTCGGCCTTCTTTGTTGTGGTGTACCTCCACATGTACCGCGCGTTGATGTACGGGTCATACAAGAAGCCCCGAGAGCTGATTTGGATCTTCGGTATGCTCATCTTCGTAGTCCTGATGGCCGAGGCGTTCGTTGGTTACGTCCTGCCATGGGGGCAAATGTCCTACTGGGGTGCGCAGGTAATCATTTCCCTGTTTGGTGCGATCCCTGTGGTGGGAGAAGACATCGTGACGTGGATCCGCGGGGACTACCTGATCTCCGGTATCACACTTAATCGATTCTTTGCGCTGCACGTGGTGGCGCTGCCAATTGTTCTTCTGGCGCTTGTAGTGCTGCATATCCTTGCACTGCACGAAGTGGGCTCAAATAACCCAGATGGTGTTGAAATCAAGAAGAATAAAGGACCTGATGGCGTGCCGCTCGACGGTATCAAGTTCCACCCGTACTACTCGGTGCATGACGTGCAGGGTATTGCTGTGTTCCTTTTCTTCTTCTGCGCGATCTTGTTTTTCGCACCCGAGATGGGCGGGTTCTTCCTAGAGTACGCTAACTTCGAAGAAGCCAACGGCCTCAAAACGCCCGAACACATTGCACCGGTTTGGTACTTCACGCCGTTTTATTCGGTGCTACGAGCAGTGCCTGACAAGTTCTGGGGCTTTGTTTTCTTTGCCATCTCAGTGGTCATTCCCTTTGCGCTGCCATGGTTGGATCGCAACCCGATCCGTTCCTGGCGGTATCGCGGTATGTTGAACCGAGTCATGCTTCTGTTGTTCGTGGCGTCGTTCATTATTCTCGGTGTGCTGGGCGTGAAGTCCCCGACCCCCGAGCGAACGGTGCTCGCGCAGATCTGTACCATCTTCTACTTCGTGTTTTTCCTTGCTATGCCCTGGTGGTCGAAAATGGACCGTGGCACAGAAGAGCCCGAGCGCGTGACGATGGACGGCGGTATGCCCTTGTGGAAGAGTCTGGCGACCTTGGGCCTGGTGGGCGCGCTGGCATTCCTGCCGCTCAAGGTCGTTGGCGCGGAGTCAGCATTTGACTGCGGCACCATACCTTGTGATTCATTTGAAGCGGATCCTACGGATAAGCCCTCACTGCAGCGCGGTGCGGCGCTCTACGCGAGCTATTGCATGGGTTGCCATTCCTTGCAGTATTCGCGCCACAATCGCGTCGCGCGGGATCTGGGTATCCCCGAAGATCTCTACAAAGCCAACCTCGTCTTTGACCCCGAGATCAAGCTCGGCTCGCTGATGTCGAACAGTATGGATAAAGCCGAGGCGAAGATCTGGTTTGGCGCGACGCCACCCGATTTAACGCTGGTCGCTCGGTCCCGGCAGCCGGATTGGCTCTACACCTACCTGCGTGCGTTTTACGAGGACGAACTCCGGCCCTATGGCGTGAATAACCGGGTCTATCCCAATGTAGGTATGCCGCATGTGCTGATGGAGCTACAGGGATTGGCGGCGTGCGCGGACGAGTCTGGCGTTGCCGCAGCAAAGGCAGATCAATGCGTCAGCATGAGTATGGCGTCGACCGGTGCGATGTCTGCGGACCAGTACGATGGCGCTATATACGATCTGGTGAACTTCCTCGCTTATACTGCCGAGCCTTTTAAAGCAGACCGGCAGCGGATTGGCACTTACGTTCTGTTGTTTTTGGTGGTCTTCTTTATTTTCGCCTGGTTGCTCAACCGGGAGTATTGGAAAGACGTTCACTAAGGCCACGTGATCCGATGGGGGCAACCTCTGCCCCCAATTGAGTGGTACACTTCGCCACCCGTTCTTCAGTAGAAAACCTATGTCAGATGATGCTTCCGGGATCGTGTCCAAGCGATCCTCAATGACCTTGTTCTCCGACAACACAAGCCACTACAGCCACCGGGTCCGCCTGGTTTTGGCAGAGAAAGGCGTGACTGTGGAGCTCGTAGAGTCGGAATCCGGTGCGATTCCTGCGGAGCTGGGCGACCTGAATCCCTACAACACCATGCCGACCCTGGTTGATCGTGAGCTGGTTCTGTACGAGTCGAAGGTGATGATGGAGTATCTCGACGAGCGTTTTCCTCACCCGCCACTGTTGCCGGTGTATCCGGTCGCGCGCGCCGAGAGCCGGTTGTTCGTCTATCGCATAGAACGCGACTGGGCGGCCTTGGTCGATGCAATCCAATCTTCACGTAGCGACAACGTGGTCAAGAAATCCAGTAAAGAGCTCAAGGAAAGTCTTGTCGCGGTAGCGCCGATATTCACCGAAAAGCCTTTCTTCATGAGTGAGGAGTTCTCGTTGGTTGACTGCTGTGTGGCCCCGATTTTGTGGCGGCTACCGTCTTTGGGAGTCGATATTCGGCCCAGCAAGCAGTCCAAGCCGCTCCTTGATTACATGGATCGGCTATTCAATCGTGAGGCTTTCCAGGAAAGTCTTTCGGTTCAGGAGCGGGAGATGCGCCCCTAGGGTTGCTCCGGCCATTGAACTCTAGCCGTCCCTACATTATTCGCGCAATTTACCAATGGATTGTCGATAACGACTGCACGCCGCACTTACTAGTCGATGTTGAGACAGACGGTGTCGATGTACCCCAGGCCTATGTGAGTGATGGGCAGATAGTGCTAAACATCTCGCCAACCGCCGTAGTGGGGCTTGATATGGGTAACGAGTACGTTGCTTTTAATGGGCGCTTTGGCGGTGTCGCCACCGACATTACCGTGCCCATTAAAGCTATCCTGGGTATTTATGCCAGAGAGAACGGTCAGGGAATGGTATTTGACACCACCGAGGAGCCGGATACCCCACCAGACCCACCGCCCGACCGAGCCCGACCGAGTTTGAAAGTCGTTAAATAGCCGGTGCGGGAATGAGTTCGAACAGTTGCACCACGCGTTCCGCACCGCTGACTTCAGCCGCCTCCAGCGCTACCCGATCTGCTTCTGCTTCTGTGAGTAGGCCCATCAGGTAGACCACACTATTTTCTGTGACAACCTTGACTCGTCTGCCGGGGGTGTCAGAGCTGGCCAGCAGTTTGGACTTCACCTGCGTAGTGATCCATGTGTCATGGGTCCGGGTGCCAGCACCTGTGGCTTCTCCAATTTCGAGCTCGTTATAGATTCGGCGCACATCCTCAATCTTTCTCACCACGTCAGTGGCCAAAGACTTCAGTTCACCTGAGGGGACTTGGCCCACCAGCAACACAAAACCGTTGTACGAAACGACGCTGAGGTGGGCCTCATCGTAGCCCTCGGATGCTGCGGTGATATTGACTTTGGCCTTGGTTTCGATGCTTTCGTCTGTCATCTGCTGACCCAGCGTGCGTTCCCCGGGGTCCTCCTCGATGGGGCCCGCGCCTGCGCTCGACATGATCGATCCACAACCGCCAAGAGTGAGAGCAAGCAGTAGGGGGGTAAGTAGGTATCGGATAGCGGCCATGAATCAGTCCTCCATCGGGCCAAAGGTGTGAATATCAATCAGTCTCGCCAAGCACACGGCCAGCGTTGCATTCAGGGTGACGCGTGTTTCCACCTGCTCTTCTGCCGCGTCTATGCTGATGCCCGGTCCGCGGCGGCCCAGCCAGATCACTTTCACCTGCCGTTGATCTGCTGCATGACCGATTCGCTGCGAATCCTGCTCGCTGAGGGTCGCGCCGAACACGATGGCGACATCGCCGGGTTGGCCCAATGCCTGTATCTGCTGGCTCACCCAGCTGACGCCTGCTTCTGCGGATTCAATATGGTGCTCGCTTAATTCGACCACAGGGAGCCCGGGTCGTTCCCGCAAGATGCCCCGATGCAGTAACCCAGCGAAGGCGGTAGCGCTGGCACAATCGGCGCCAACGCCAACGCTGAAGAGCTTGCATTCGTTCAACACCGCTTCGCTCGACATGACGGCAGCAGCACCGAGTGGCTCCGCCATGTCGTCGATCATCATGCTCGCGGCATTGAGATGCCGCTGAAAAAACTCTGAGATGAGGGGGTAGAAATCCACGTTTAGCCCGAATCAGCTCATACCGGTTGTTGTGTCGAATGCCGCGCGAAGCCATAGGGGCTCGTGCACGTCGCGATGGGCATCATAAGCGATAACATCAAACCGGCAAGGGTAGCTTTGCCACGCCGGGTGGGTTTGCAGGAAGCTTTGCGCACAACGCCTGACTCGGCGTTGTTTTGCGGCAGTAACACTCAGCCTTGCGTCGCCAAAACGGGAGGCGCTTCGATAGCGGACCTCTACAAAGGCGATGTGATGATCATCCAGCATGATTAAGTCTATTTCGCCATGCCGCGTTGCGAAGTTACGCGCAATCGATTGCAGCCCCTGCCTGGACAGGTAGGCCTCCGCGCAGCGTTCCCAATGTTGCCCGACAGTCCGCAATGAATGCTTCCGTGATCTTGTCGGTTTTTATTTTAGCGACCATCTTCTGACTTCTGCGCCATCAAAAGTGCTCAGTTCGAGGGCGCGCTCAATCGACCCGTCTGCGCGGCGTCGGAGCACGCCGGTCTGGCCTCGTATGGCCCACTGCTCGGTGTGCTGCAGTTGTTGCCAGCGCTGAGCTAGTAGCAGCGCGTCCCCACCCAGCGCCTTGAGGCGCCCGAGTCGCCCACCGTTGAGCGGCGGCAGCATTGCGGGCGTCTCGACGAAGCGGACACCGTTTAAATCGCGATTGCGCGTATCGGTCACTCCGTCGTTGATCGCTGAGGTGGCATAGACAGGGATGTCCCCAGTCATATGAAATACCAGCAGGGGGCGCCAAGTTCGCGCTGTGGCGGGGTCAGGCGCCAACATGAAGATACATTCAAAGTCGGTGCGGCCTCTGCCGCGCGAGTCGACCGGCAAATCAAAAGCTCTCTCCACGTCGCCAATGCGTCGGTCGCTGGAACCAGACCCCAGTAGCTTACCCATGGGCTCGTTGGCCATATTAGGGTTATCCACTATGAGGCGACCGCGGAGCGAACCGCCGTGACGTTGCCAGCGCGTCTCGAAGGCGCCGAGCAACCTCTGGCCTCGCTCGCTACTCAATGCCACGACAATGGCATTTCGGCATCCCTGACCAAATGCTACGTCAGCGGTCTGACGCGCTTCGTCTTCAGGAGAGAGGCTGAAGCTGAGCCATGGCGTCTCGCTGTCAGCCGCAAATCCATCAATCTGATTCAGTGTGATGAGCGGAACCGGTTTATTGGGTGCGTCTGCAAGCGCCGCAACATTGGTCTTGGTCAACGGTCCAATCACCATGTCGCTTCCCTGCTGAATAGCGGCTCGATAGCCCGAGGCAATGTCCGGGTACTGCTGGGTGTCGATGGTGGTGAGGACGGGACGGCGACTGGGATCAGGGAACAGGCTGTAGAGCTGGTCCATTGCGCCGGCTACGACCGCTTCTCCAGCAGCCGCGAGGGGGCCTTGCAATGGAAGCAGTAGCGCGACGTGCTCAACCGCCTTGTCATCACTGACAAAGGCGAGGTGATGTGGCAGGGCTGGTGTGAGTGACCCCGACGACGCGCTCAGCCAGCGTTCCAGCTCGGCGCCACTCTGCCGATAGGCCAAATGCATCTCCAACCATGCGCGCCATTGTTCATCCGAGGTGGTTCCCAAGCGGGCGCGTATGTGTTCCTCATCTGCTTGGATCAGGTAGGCAAATAGGCGTTCGCTGGTCTGTTCTTCGACGCGCCGTTCCGGCGAGCGCGCGATCTGTGCAAGCAATATTTCGGCCGCCTCCAGCCAGCTCCCCTCGGCCTCTGCATGCCGCTCTTGATCTCTCAGGACAAAATCGACACTGGCCGTATTGTCTTGCGCGAGCCGGTTAAGCAGGGCTGCTGATTTGTTCACGTCCCCCTCTAGCCAGGCTAACCGGGTGTCGATGGCAATCAGCGTCGAGGCGTCAATGCCGCTGGCGGACAGGCGGTTGCGCTCGTGTCGTGCGTGCATGAGTGACGATGAATGAGCGATGCTCGTGACGTGCTGGATTGCCGCCAGGTCGAGCTCCTCCCCCTCCACGGCGACAGGCAGGGTGTCTTCTTTCTGGGGCGATGGTAGCGTGAGGTCGGGTTCCGGCGGTGTGGAGGTGCAACTTGCCAGCACCGTCAAGATGACGGCGATGACACTGACGCGACAGAACGTGCTGCGCCTCGCGAGGGTACGCGAGGTCAGAATGCGTGCCGCCCAAGTGGCGCTGAATGATTGCAAGGGATGACCATAGCGGCTCATCGCGGCAGTATAGCGCCAAGAGGACCGATGTGGTCTGAAACGGAGTAGCTCTAGTGACGGCATGCCTTTACATCGTGGCGACCCCAATTGGCAACTTGGGTGACATGACGCTTAGGGCTATCGAGACTCTGCGCGAGGTGGATGTCATTGCAGCCGAGGACACGCGACATTCCACTAAATTGATGGCGCACTTCGACGTTCGCACACCGATGGTGAGCTATCACGATCACAGTACTCCAGCCGAGCTCGAGCGCTTGTTAATGAGGCTGCGAGGGGGTGATTCCATCGCCCTGATATCTGATGCGGGCACACCGATGATATCCGACCCGGGATATCGACTGGTCGCAGCGTGTCAGGCAGAACGCTTGCCGGTCGTCCCGATTCCCGGACCCAGCTCGATGACTGCGGCACTGAGTGCAGCGGGATTACCCAGTGATCGATTTCACTTTGAAGGATTTTTGCCGGCGAAGCCCGGGCAGCGCAGTCAGCGTCTTGAAAGCCTGAGAGCGCACGAGGCGACCTTGATCTTCTTTGAATCGCCCCGGCGCTTGCCGATCACGCTAGAGGCGATGTGTTCCGTGTTGGGTGATCGGGAGGCGGCGCTCTGTCGCGAATTGACTAAGAGCCACGAAACCATCCGCCGCGACAGGCTTTCTGCTCTCGTCGAGTTCGTTTTGGGCGATCTCAATCAGCAGCGAGGTGAGATCGTGATTGTGGTGCGAGGATTTGACGCATCGGAGTCGGATCTGTCCCCAGATATTTGGATATGGCTCGAGCGCTTGGCAAGTGAATTGCCTCCGCGTCGCGCAGCGGCCATCGTTGCCGATGTCACGGGCCAACCTGCCCGCAATCTGTATCAATGGCTATTGGACAGAAGAGAGCAGACCTGAGCTTGCGACGCTCCAACGATACCGTTAGGCTCGCCCGCGAGTTGGTCAGGCGATCGCTGTCGCTTCGCGGCAGAGGAAAGTCCGGGCTCCAACGGGTCAGAGCGCCAGGTAACGCCTGGGGGGCGTGAGCCCACGGAAAGTGCAGCAGAAAGGAAACCGCCTGTTCGCAGGTAAGGGTGAAAAGGTGCGGTAAGAGCGCACCGCGCGGTTGGTAACAACTGTGGCGATGGTAAACCCCGCCCGGAGCAAGACCAAATAGGAATCTGATGCCGTGACCCTCGGCGGATTCGGGTAGGTCGCTTCAGGCGAACGGTGACGTTCGTCGCAGATGAATGATCGTCCACGACAGAACCCGGCTTATCGAC
>MDTD01026931.1_pt1 | contig 14632 bp, 13 predicted proteins | sample 811221 | NCBI WGS metagenome assembly MDTD01 (sample SAMN05326646, study PRJNA326480) | marine metagenome | isolation source: seawater | place: Pacific Ocean: South West | collected 2011
CCTGCTATGCCAGTATGGGTAAGTGATTTTAACAGAAATTTGAATGTTCGTTCTTACAAGGACAGTACTTGGTCGTTACTAAGAAAGCAGTTCATATATGAAGAGTATGCAAGAGCAGATGATTTTAATGGTGAAAAGATTGTTTCTAAGAAAAGCGGAGCTAAATCAACCTTACCGCTTAATTTCGGCGAAATGTCAACCAGGTCTTTGTTGAATGGTTTTTATGAATATCCCCAAGGAGACAGATCGCTAGTGAACCTTGCTATCAAGTCCATATCAAAACTAAAACTGGGAAGCGATAATCATACTGATATATTATTTTTAGGTCTATCTGCAACAGATGGCGTAGGTCATCATTTTGGTCCAAACTCCGTAGAACAGCTTGATAATTACTTGAGATCGGATAAAAATTTAATGCATTTAATTGATTATATCAGTGGCGAGATTGGACTCGATAATGTTCTCTTCATTTTAACGGGTGATCACGGTGTCATGGCATTACCCGAATATTTGCAATCACAAAAAATAAGCTCTGGTAGAGTTTCTGCGTCTCAACGAAAAAAAGTGTATACTAAAATATTAAATCAAATTGAACAAGCCATTGGAAGTGATAGGTTCGTACAGTATGGAAATGCTTTTTACTTTAATAGGGAATTATCGAAAGAAGAGCGTGATGTCGCAACGCAAATCATAAAAAAAGCAGTTCTCGATATAAAAGGGGTGAGGGAGGCTTTGAGCATAGACGAAATTGTAAATTTATCTACTAGTAAATTAAATAACAGGCTAAAGAATATGATTCATCCAGACAAAAGTCCCGATGTATATGTCTTATTAAAGGAAAATTGGCTATGGAAAAGAAGTTATGGCTCAAGTCATGGTTCTCATTATGATTACGATTCACATGTTCCGTTACTAATATCAAAAAATAATTTAGTTATGAAAAAAAATTCCAATATTGTTAGTACAGTTGATATTCCTGTAACTATTGCTAAAATCTTAGGTGTTAATTATCCGGTAAATGTTGACGGAATACCTATTGAGATAGACTTTCACCACAAATGAAATTTTCAAGAATTATTTTTTTTTGATATTTACTAACATACTCCCAAGGAAGTAGATTTTTTTGTTTATATTTTTAATTTTTTAATTTTTTGGAGTATTAGTATGTCCGATAATGTTAAAGAGTACACTAGTGATGATTTTAAATCTGAAGTAGTAGAATCTGATACACCAGTTCTTGTTGATTTTTGGGCTGAATGGTGTGGTCCTTGCAAAGTTATAGCTCCTGTTGTTGAGGAGCTTGCAACTGATTATAAGGGTAAAATTAAGTTCGGCAAAGTAAATGTTGATGACAATAATATGGTGGCTAGCGAATACGGGGTAAGAAGCATCCCTACTTTGCTTATTTTTAAAAATGGATCAGTAGTAAATCAAATAGTTGGTGCTGTTCCAAAAGAAAAAATAACTGATATTTTAGATACGGTTATTTAATTAACGACTAATTAAAATGAATCGAAAGGTTATTATTATAGGATCCGGACCAGCTGGTTTAACAGCTGCTCTGTATACCGCTCGCGCCAATTTAAAGCCTTTAGTTTTTGAAGGAAGTCAGCCTGGAGGCCAATTAACTATCACAACAGACGTTGAAAATTTTCCAGGATTTCCTGATGGAATTATGGGTCCTGAATTAATGGATCTATTTCGTAAGCAGGCAGAAAGATTTGGCGCTGAATGCTATTTTGAACACGTTACTAAGGTAGATTTTAGTAAAAATCCTTACAAGGTATGGGTTGGAGATAAAGAATACAGCTCCGAATCAATTATCATTGCTACTGGCGCAACTGCCAAAATGCTTGGCCTTGAAAATGAAAAGAAGCTTATGGGGTTTGGAGTTTCAGCTTGTGCTACGTGCGATGGTTTTTTCTTTAAAGATAAAAAAGTTCTTGTGGTTGGCGGTGGAGACTCCGCGATGGAAGAAGCTACCTATCTCACTAAATTTGCTTCTGAAGTAGTTATAGTTCATAGAAGATCAGAATTTAGAGCATCTAAGATTATGATCGATCGTGCTATGAACAATCCAAAAGTAAGGGTTTTATGGAATTCAACTGTTGTAGATATTTTAGGATCTCAGGAAAAGGGTGTTCATGCAGTATCAATAAAAAAAACAGACTCTGAAGAAATTTTTGAAGAAAAGTGCGATGGTGTCTTTATGGCTATTGGCCATAAACCTAATACTGACTTATTTGCTGATACCCTCAAAACTAATGAGAGCGGCTACTTAGTTACAGCTGCAGATACCACTGTTACGAATATTGATGGTATCTTTGCATGTGGTGATGTTCAAGATCATTCTTATCGCCAAGCAATTACGGCTGCTGGTACTGGTTGTATGTCTGCTATTGATGCTGAACGGTATTTAGAGAATAACAGTTAATAATAATTAATCTTTCTTTTCGTCTTCTAAATATGGAGGTGAAATGTCAAAAAAATCAACTTTAATCTTAGAATTAAAGAAAGTTCAGAGAGTAGTAGGCGGAACTCCCGTTATAGATATTCGTCATCTAAAATTTCACAAGGGAACTATTTACGGATTGGTCGGAGCAGTAGGGTCAGGAAAAACATCTTTATTGAATATTTTATCAGGATCATCCAAACCTGATAAAGGATCTGTGTTATATGACTACGAACCATTTAAAAAAAGTTTTCTAGGAAGGTCATTAATACCCTCTGATATAGCTTATGTCAACGTTCAAAAAAAAGAGAACTATACCGTTAAATCTCTTTTTAAAAGATCAAATGCCTCTCAAGTTTTATCAAATTATTTTTCTAACCTTTCAACTGATAAAATATTAGATAGCTATGTAAAAAATTTAACTAACGGAGAAAAAAATGCTGTCAATCTTTCCCTTGGAATAGAAGCAGACCCTCGTGTTTTGATCATCGATGATTATGCTTTATTTTTTGATAATAAAATGGAAAATAAATTCAGAAAGAAATTGATTAGTATTAACAAAGACCACGGTACAACAATAATTCTTGGGTCACCAAATGAACAATTACTTCGATCATTTTGCTCTGTATTAATATATCTTGATAACGGCCATATATCAAAAATCAGAACAGGTAGTTACAAGTCAAATAGAAACCCTAAGCAACGCTCGTTTGGTAATAAAAAGAATAACCCAAACAAATCTAAGTTAAGTTACAGAGGAAAAAATGATAAGCCGTGATAAGTTTAAATCTATAGCAAATAGTTTCAATGATAAGAATATTCTTGTTGTTGGCGATATTATGCTTGATAGATATTATTTTGGAAATTCAGATAGAATGTCTCCAGAAGCCCCAGTTCCTATTGTAGATATTGATAAAGTAGTAGATAGGCTTGGTGGATCTTCAAATGTAGCACTAAATTTATTTACGCTAGGCGCAAATCCAACTGTATGTGGAAGCATAGGCGATGACTTAGACGGTGTAATTCTAAAAGAACAACTAATAGAAAGTAAAATTTCTACAGATTTTGTAATTTCTGCAAGCGATAGACCAACAACAGTCAAATCTAGGATAATTTCTAAAGATCACCAAGTTGTTCGAATGGATAGAGAAGCTACTCATGATTTCTCTAAAGATTTTAATAATCAAATAATTAATTCACTTTCAGATGCAATTTCGGGATTTGATGCCATTATTCTGCAAGATTATAATAAAGGACTGCTTAACAAAGAGACTATCCCTTCATTTATCGAAATGGGTAAAAATAATAGCATACCTATTTACGTTGATCCTAAACATAAAAATTTTGATCTCTATAAAGGTGTGCGTTTGTTTAAACCAAATATTTCCGAGTTTAATAATTTTATAAATGAGAGAAATAATTTTGAGGATGATGCATTTTCATTTTCACAGCAGATCAAATCTGAAATATTGTTGATAACAAAAGGCGCGGATGGTTCTTCAATGTTCCATAAAAATGAACATTATAGTATTCCAACAAAAGCTCAAAATGTGCATGACGTATCTGGCGCAGGTGATACTGTAATATCAGCATTTTGTTTGTCTGATATTTGTGGAGGTACACCTCAAGAATCTGCATATCTATCTAATTTTGCTGCAGGCAGGGTCTGCGAAGAAGTTGGTGTAGTACCTATAACTTTAGAAATGTTGAAAGAAATTTACCTAAACCTTGATGCATAAAATCTTTTTGTCAAAATAATGAAACTGAAATATTTTAACTTTTTTTATTTTTCTATTTTTTTTCAGTCTGTTTTCAGTCAGCCAGATATACGTTTTAATCCTTTTGATTGGAATCTTTATACGGAATCTGGATCTATTAATTCAATTTCTTTTGGTGATAGATATGCCTTTATTGGAACAAGTGGATCTGGGGTAGTGAGGTTTAATGTAAATAATAATATATTTGAAGAGCCTATTACTACTGCTCAAGGATTATCTTCTAACTTTATTACTGCTGTTCATTATGCTGAAAATGGAATGCTTTGGATAGCAACAAGAGAAAATCTTCATTACAGTTTTTCAGGTTATGGTGACTGGCGATCTGTCTCCTTGATGTCGATTGGTATATCAAAAAGGAATTTTATAAATAGATTGGGAAGCGATGGTAAAGATGTATGGGTTGAATCTTCGGGAATGCTTTTTAAACTAGATGGGAACACTGGTATACCTTTAGAGACAATGGTAAGACAAAACAAAAATATAAGCTGGAGTTCTGGTAAAAGTCTTTTTTATGCTGATTTTTCTGATATCCTTCTAAAATATACCATTGCTGGTGGTTGGATGAATACATTGAATACGTTTATTAATCCAAATGGAGAAAATATAAAAATAACAACCTTTGAAGAAAATGACTTCAATCTGATTATCATTGGATGCGAGGACGGTACTTTTTTTGTCGGAAATAAGAATATGCGAATCTTAGAACCTTATAAGTTTGGATTATCATCAAAAGATGTATATTCATTTGATGGCAATTCCTCATTATGGGTGGGTGGTAGAACATATGGACCAAAGTCTGGAATATCGCATATCGATATTGGTAGAAATATTTACGATCAGTATCTATTTAAAAATATTATCAATATAAATGAGACACCTATTTTTTCTATTGCTAGTTTTAAAAAAATAGTTTTTTTTGGAGGAGATGAAAATATTATCATTTATGATAAAAAAGAAGACGAATGGAATCAAATTTTTTTGCCGAGCGGATTACGCAATGGTTTCGTAAAAAATATTATAAAAAATAACGAGAATATTTGGATTGGAACTCCAAATGGACTACAAATAGTAGATTATAAATCTAAAAATATTGTTGAAAATGAGATTACAGATATTCTTAAAAATGTCTTTATTTATGATTTATTGATTTTTAAAGATATAGTTTATATTGCTACAGAATCAGGCTTATTAATTTATGTTATTAAAAATGATTCTATTTTTGAATATTTTGAATATGGCTATAAAGATAAAGATATAGTTTTTCCCTCATCTCAGACTGCCTTTACGGCAATAGCTTCATCAAAAAACTATATATTTTTCTCTAATCGTGAATCAATAATAAAATTGGATACATCTAATAGGAAATGGTCTACAGCTGTTAATTCAGTAATTTTTCGTGGAGAAGAAATTATAGATTTTGATGTAAATAACAACGACATGTTCATCGCAACAGCCTATAAGTTGACATATTTCAATACTAAGAAAAATATACCTGAATATTTTAACTATAATTTTTTAGGTAATATTAATAAAATAAAAGTTGACTCTCGAAAGGTTTGGGTTGGAACTTCTGAAGGAATAGTAACGTATCGATATAAGTAATGAATAGAATATATTTTCCATTTTTATTTACACTTTTTTTCGCTTTTGTGATTGACTGCGGTCTATCACAAAGCAGACCTAGAGATAAAAATAATTCAATGATCAGGCAATATACTTTTGCAGCTCTGCCAGTTGTTGATGCCAATTCAGACTCTATTAAAGTCCTATCCTATCTTGTGGTTCCAAATAATGTATTAAAATTTGTAAAAAAATCTGGATCTTTCGAATCCGCTTATCAAGCTAAAATAACATTGAAAAAAAAGAAAGGAGATCAAGTAGCAAGAAAAACTTGGTCCAATACATTAAAAACTGATGATTATTTAAAATCAACATCAAACAAAATATCTACTATTCATTTTTATGAATTTAAAGTTCCAATCGATGATTATATTATCACCTCAGAGTTATTTGATAGAGATTCAAATGAAAGCGGTATAATTAATAGGGAGCTTAAGCTCAGTAGAAAAAACTCTGATATTCATTTATTCAAACCCTTCTTGATAGATACATTTGAAGGTAATTGGGGCCTTAATGCTAATGAGATACCAATAGTAACAAATGTAATTGGTAAGAATTCAATCAAACCTTCAATTTTATTATCTGGTATTGTAGATACAGGTAAATACAGTATTGATATATTGATTAACTCTTCAAATAAAAAAGAGCTATGGAAGCAATCTTTTGAGATTCTTTCCGATAGTAATTACTTTCTTCAAAGGATTAGTATCCCTGAAGATGTTATAAATCGAGGACTTAGAAAAAAAATTTATGTTACTTTAAGGCAAGATAAACTAAAAAGGAAGGAATCTTTAGTTTTTGGTGTGACTCGAGATGGATTTTCAAAATCAATAGCTAGCTTCAATGAAGCTATTCTAGCTATGAGATATATTCTAGTAGATGATGAGTATAAAAATATGCGAAGATCTAAGCCTGAAAAACAAGAGGAGTTATTTTTAGCTTACTGGAAAGAAAGAGATCCCTCGCCAGAAACAAAAGAAAATGAGCTTCAAGATGAATATTTTTCCAGAGTTGCATATGCTAATAATTCCTTTAAGGGGAGTACGGATGGATGGAGAACTCACATGGGGGAGATTTACATTAAATTTGGCAGACCAGATGATATAGAGGAATACAGTGATCCATTCACAAGAATATATCAGCAAAGATGGCATTATTATCGCATAAATAAATATTTTGACTTTATAGATGAGTCTGGATTTGGAGATTATAGATTAACCTCACCCTTTTATGGCAGTAATAATTGGTAATTTAGTAAATGAAGCTTGAGATTAACGAGATAGAAGCATTACGTGATTTATTATCAAACCAAAAGCATAATAACCCTATTCTCCAAAAAATATTAGAAAAAATGAACGCTGATTCATCTTCGTACAAAATGTACATAGATGGTGCTGCAGATTTAAATTCTAAAACGTCAGGCATTGGTGGTATTATTTATAAAGATGACGAGGAAATATTCACTTTTTCAGAATATTTACATAACTTGACGAATAATGAAGCAGAATATAGCGCGCTGATATTCGGATTAAAGTCATTAATAAAACTATCTATATTAAATGTTGTAATATATTCAGATAGCGAGCTAGTGGTAAAACAAATAAACGGCAATTATAAAGTAAAGAACGCTAGGATGAAAAAATTATATAATAAAACGCGCTCCCTATTATCTAGTTTTGAGAAATGGCAATTATTGCATATTCTTAGAGATAAAAATACTATAGCTGATAAGCTTGCAACTAGTGGTCGACTAAAGATTAATATATAGCTATTCTTTGAATCGAAAAAAGCGTAAATTTAATATTATATAATCCGAGTTATATAATTACAATCTAATGAATATTTTAAATAAGTTTAAGAATCCTCTTAGCTGGGTATCTGGTGATATTGCTATTGATTTAGGTACAGCTAACACCCTTGTATATATTAAGGGCAAAGGAGTTTTAATCAATGAGCCATCAATTGTTGCTAAATCTGTTCATGATGATAAAATAATAGCAGTTGGATATGATGCTAAGGCAATGGTTGGTCGTACCCATAGAGAAATCGAAACAGTAAGACCGCTAAGAGATGGTGTTATTGCTGATTTTAATATGACAGATGGATTGCTTCAAGGATTTATTAGTAAAATAAATATGAACAGATTGGCGCGACCACGTATGGTTATTTGTGTGCCATCTGGAGTGACTGAGGTAGAAAGAAGAGCAGTTCGCGATTCTGGAGAAAGAGCTAATGCAAGGCAAGTGTATCTTATTGAAGAGCCCGTTGCTGCTGCTATAGGCATAGGTCTAGATATTTCAAAACCTGTAGGTAGTATTATAATTGATATTGGTGGAGGCACAACTGAAATTGCTGTAATTGCTCTAAATGGAGTAGTCACTAAAGAAGCTATTCGTGTTGCTGGAGATGAAATGGATACTGCAATTATTCAATGGTTTAGGAATGAACATAAATTAGAAGTTGGTCCATCAACAGCAGAGTCGATCAAAAAGTCTGTTGGTTCTGCTATGCGTGTCAAAACAGAAATGATTGCTGTTAAAGGCAGGGATCTTGTTTCTGGAATACCAAAGACCATAGAAGTCTCATCAGATGAAATCAGACAAGCCCTTAAAGATCCAATAAATGCAATTGTTGAGGCGGTAAAAAGAGCACTAGAGAGAACCCCGCCTGAGTTGTCATCTGATATTTTAGATCAGGGCATAATTATGACTGGCGGTGGAAGCATGTTAAAAGGTATAGATCAGCTTATAAGGGAGCAAACTAGCGTTCCGGTTAATATTGCCGAAGACCCACTCCTTTCTGTTGTTAGAGGTACAGGCAAGGTTCTTGAGGATGTTAAAAAGTATGAATCAGTTCTGATTTAATGATTGATGCATAATTTTTATTTATCGATTGTTAAAAAGAAAGAACACTTATTATTTGTATTACTAGTATTATTTTCTTTTAATATCCTTCTCAACAACGATTCCCCAAACACATTACTTGTTAGGGCTAAATTTTTAGATTCTTTTTCATTTATCTCTTCGCCGAGCATGTGGTTAAAAACAATAGTACAGCTTGAAGAAGAAACTCAACTATTGCGAGAGAAAAACCTTCAACTTTCACTGCAGTCTGAAGAGATGATTAGATCATATGATGAAAACATAAATTTAAAAAATCTTTTAGACTATAAAAAGGATAGCAATTTTAATTTAGTAGCTGCTAAGGTTCTAAATATGGGATCTTCCTCAAACCTTTCCTCAATAACAATAAATGTTGGTTTAAATGAAAATATAAAAATAAATCAACCGGTTATTATCCCTGAAGGCATTATTGGCAAAACAATTTTGGTTGCCAAATCAACTTCTTTAGTTCAATTAATTACTGATGTTAATTATCGAGCATCGGTAAGAATTTATCCTTCAGGAAGTATTGGTATATTAAGATATCTACGCGATGATATTTGTGAAGTTAGGGAAGTTCAGAAAAATGCAGAAATTAAATTAGGTGATGCAGTTTTAACCTCTGGATTTAGTGATATTTATCCATCTAATCTTAAGATTGGGAATGTAATTGAAATTCAAGATGAAATAAGCAGTTTTCAAAAAATTGTCAAAGTTAGAATATCCTCAAATATAGGATCTTTAATGAATGTGTTTGTAGTTCGCGAGGATGATAATGAATAATTATCAAATATCTTTTTTCACAGTATTTTTTCTTACAATTCAGCTTCTATTAGTTGACCTACTTTCTTTGAATCTAATAAGGCCTGATTTTTTGGTAATTTTTATTCTTTATTTATCAATGATTAAGGGTAAAATGTATGGGATGACTGTAGGTTTTACCATTGGTTTTCTATCGAATTTATTTGGCGTTGGTTCTTACTTTGGATTAGAGGCTCTCTCGTTAACAATTGTTGGTTACCTTGGTGGATATTTAAAAAATATTTATGAAAAAGTACTGCCGTATATTTTTCACATTCTTTGGATTTTAATTATTTTATTACACTTTTTAGTTATTTGCTATTTTAGGTATCAAAATATTTATATTTCCAATTTATTTGAATTCTTATTTATATGGATTACTACAACATCTTACACTATGCTATTTATTATTTCGATTCAATTTATATTTCCTTTCAGAGATGCATCAAATGCTGAAATCTCCTAACATAGCTTCAAAAACAAGATTGTGGGTATTTTACACATTTGTTGTATTTGTACATTTTTTAATTATTGCTAGATTTTTTAAAATACAGATTTTAGATAATGAAAAATACTCTAAAAGGGCACAGAGTAATTACGTTCGCGCATTAGCCCTTCCTGCTCCAAGGGGACTCATTCTTGATAGAAACGGTGAAATAATTGTTGATAATTATCCTACATATGTTCTTTATGCTATTGGAGCAGAGGTAAAAAATAAAAATAAAAATTACTCTATTATTAGTAAATCAACAGGAATAGATACCACAGTATTATCTAAAAATTTTAAAAATAACTTTAGAAGCAGTTTTTTACCTACAAGAATTGCCAAGGACCTTACAATAGAACAGCTTAGCAAGCTTGAAGAACAAAAAAATAATTTATCTGGTATTATTTATAAGCAATTCCCTGAAAGAATTTACCATCCTAGAGTCAAAGCAACACATGCTCTGGGCTATCTTAAAGAAGTTGATAAAGACATGATCGATAATTTAAAAATTGCCAAATATACTTATGGTGATTTAGTTGGTTGGTCTGGTATAGAAAAACAATATGAGTCATATCTTCGTGGGAAAAAGGGTGTCTCTTATTATCAAGTAGATGCGTTTGGTAGAGAGGCAGGAACAGTTGAAGAGTATGATGATTTGATATCGCAACCTGGCAATAATATAATTACAACAATTGACCTAGATTTGCAAAATCTTGTTGAAGATCTTTATAAGGACAAAAAAGGTGCTGTTATTGTTTCAAAGCCAAAAACGGGTGAAGTTTTAGTATATGTTAGCTCTCCTGATTACAATCCTGATCTTTTTACCGGTCTTGTTTCAAACAAGGACTGGCAAACTGTTGTATCCGATCCAGACAGGCCTTTGTTAAACCGAGTTTCAAATGGCTTATATCCTCCAGGATCGATATATAAAATGATTGTAGCGATAGAGCTTTTAGAAAAAAAATTAATTGATAAAAACTGGTCATCTTTTTGCAAGGGTGAGTACGAATTTTATGATAGAGTTCATAAGTGTTGGGATAAAAATGGACATGGAGCTGTGAATGTCGAATCTGCAATTGCTCAATCTTGTGATGTATTTTTTTATGAAGCTATTCAAAAAGTTAGGTTAGATGATTTAGAAAAAAGGTCTATGGCTTTTGCGCATGGAATTCCTACAAATATTGACCTTCCATCCGAGATGAAAGGTAAGGTTCCAAATAGGAAATATATGAATAAGCTTCACGGTAGATATGGCTGGTCTACTGGTGCAATGCTTAACATTTCCATAGGTCAGGGTGAAATATTGGTTACACCTTTACAGATGGCTGCATATACAAACATCTTAGCAACAAGAGGTGTATCTAAAACTCTCCACCTAGTTAAACCAGAAAGCAAAAGCGAATTAGCATCAATTTCAGTTAGCTCAAAAACATGGGACATTATTCATAATTCTATGAAGCAAGTGGTTTACGGAAGCAAAGGAACTGGAAAGCTTTCAGATCCAAAAATTCCAGGAGTTACAGTTTCAGGTAAAACTGGTACTGCAGAAAATCCACATGGAGAGACACACGCATGGTATATTGGTTTTGCCAATTATGATGATATCGATATGATATCTGTAGTTGTATTAGTTGAAAACGGTGGAGGTGGTGGAAGTGTTGCATCACCAATTGCTAGAGAAATTTTTAAAAAATATAATAACAAAATTAACTACGATATTGCTGTGAGACAATGAGCATGGATGTTTCTAAAGCCATAAAATCTTCACCTTTTAGTATTTTATTTATCGTATTTATCATTTTATGTTTTGGACTGATATCGCTTTATAGTGTTGCTGAAAGCAAATCACTTGGTGAATCCAATGCTTTTTTAAGGCAATTAATATTTCTCGGACCGGCGATATTGTTAATGTTTATTTTCATAATATTGCCCAAGAAATTGATTCATGAATACGTTTATTTGTTGTACGGCTCTGTAGTACTTTTTGTTATTATGCCATACTTTAGTCCACAAGTTGCAGATACTCATAGATGGATTGATATTGGTCTACCATTTAGCCTGCAACCATCTGAAACAGCAAAGCTAGTTATTGTTTTGACTTTAGCTAGATACCTATCTGATAGAAAAATCGAACTCGATCATTTTGCAGCATTACTAATGCCTTTTATAATTGCTTTTATACCAGCTATAATTGTTTTAAATCAACCGGATTTAGGAACTGCAATTGTTATGATGAGCCCAGTAATTCCTATGCTTTATTGGGTAGGAGCAAGACCATTTCATTTATTTTTAGTTATTGCACCTACACTAAGCATTATTACAGCTTTTGATGTATCTGTTTTTACTTCATGGACTATTGTTATGGCAATAGTAATATTTTTGTCAAAACCAAAACTATGGAATGGTATATCAATATTTTTTTCTAATATTTTTTTAGGTTTAGTATTTCCATTATTCTGGAATGGTTTTTTAAGACCTTACCATAGAAATAGAATATTAACCGCAATTAACCCTGAGCTTGATCCACTTGGATCAGGATATCAGGTTATACAAAGTAAAACAGCTTTAGGTTCTGGGGGTTTTTTTGGCAAAGGATGGGGCGAGGGTACTCAGACACAATTAAAATTTTTACCTGTTCAAGAATCGGATTTCATAGTAAGTGTCATTGGTGAAGAGTTAGGGTTTTTTGCAATCTCAATAATGGTATTTCTTTTCCTTTACTTAATACTAAAGATATTTTATTTGGCTTTTCATTCGACTGATCGCTTTTCAGGATTAGTACTTGTTGGTATATCTACGATCTTTTTATCTCATATCTTTGTTAATTGCTCTATGGCATCTGGAATGATACCAGTTAAAGGTCTCCCTCTTCCATTTGTTTCATATGGCGGGTCCTTTCTGCTATCTAGTTTTATTATGATTGGTATAGTAATAAATTTTAGCAGAGAGGAAAATTATTAATTATTCAAAAAATAATATAGATTCTAGTAGATTTGAGGTAAATTACAATAATTATTTTACTAATAAATCCAAGGTTAGGTTAAATGTCTAAACATATACTTAAAGATGTTTTTTATGCATTTGTACTTATTTTCTCTTCACTACTCCTAGGGCAGAATAACAGCTCACGTGCTCTATCGCAAATCAATAATTCTTTAGCAGGTCAAAATATGCGCATTGACTCGCTCGACGCTCAAATGCGTCTACTATTACCTGAACTTCAAAATGCGCTCTCTGCAAATTTAAAAGCCAAAGAGCAAACTGATTCAGTTGCAATTTTACTTATAAATAGAATTAATATTTTTCAAAACAAGATGAGGTTAATTGAAGATAAAATTTCATATGTTGATAGCGTAAATTTTGAAATCCTTGCTCAGCTTGTAATGGTTGAAAATAAGATAGTTACCCTTGCTAACAGCTTTACAGAAATGTATGATTTAAAAAGCAGTAAATCATCCTCTAAGATTAGTTCTAAGATTAGCCCAATTGAATACAAAAAAACATATATTGACGCATTATCCGATTATCAAAACGGTGATTATAACAAAGCAATAGATGGCTTTTCTGGTCTAGTATTATCCGATCCAAATAATGACTTAGCTGATAACAGTCAGTATTGGCTTGCCGAGTGCTATTACACCATGAAAAACTATAAAAGAGCTGTTATGGAGTTTGAAAAAGTTTTTTCATTTTCTGGTACAGACAAGGATGACGATGCTCAATTAAAACTTGGTCACTGTCATAGGAGTATGGGTAATTATAAAAAATCTCGAGAGGAATACCAAAGATTAATAGATTATTTTCCTGGTTCAGAGTTTTATGAAAAAGCTCGCGAATCACTAAATCAGCTTAGCGCTAAATAGAAACACTTAAAATCCTATGTCTTTAAAATTATTTTACTTTACTACAGAAATATCTCCGTTTGCTAATACGTCTAATTTAAGCAAGTACTCGGTTGATGTTCCGCTTGCTCTTCAAGAAGCAGGTCACGATATAAGAACTATACTTCCTAAATATGGGTTTGTTAGTGAAAGGAAGTATATATTACGAGAGGTAATTCGATTAAGAGAAATTCCATTTGATTTTAACAATGAGAACGAAATGGTTTCTGCAAAAAGTGCATTTATTCCAAAAACGAGAGTCCAGGTCTATTTTTTAGAAGACAAAGATTGGTTTAAGCCGTTATCAGATCTGCTTTACAAAGCAAAAAATGGTCGTATTCTATCAGATAACGATGAAAGATATGCTTATTTCTCAATGGCATCAATTGCTACGCTACCTCATTTATTTTGGAAACCAGATGTTATTATTTGCAATGACTGGCAAACTGCCACAGTTCCACTTATTTATCAGCAAATATATAAAACAAGAGAATTTTATAATGATATTAAGACCGTTCTAACTGTGCACAATTTTGACGAACACGCTATTTACAACAGATCTGTTTATGATAAACTAGGTGTTAAAATTTCTAAAAAAATTAAGGAAGACAATATTAATTGTTATGAGGCTGCAGCTGAGGATGTTGACCTAATTATATCATTAGATAGTCCTTCTGTTAATAATACAAAAAAACTACTGTCGCTTCCTCTGGTGAAGCAAAATAAGAAAA
>MDTD01099360.1_pt1 | contig 14632 bp, 7 predicted proteins | sample 811221 | NCBI WGS metagenome assembly MDTD01 (sample SAMN05326646, study PRJNA326480) | marine metagenome | isolation source: seawater | place: Pacific Ocean: South West | collected 2011
CGCCTGATAGTCCATTACCTGCTGATATTGAAGTACCAGTTGATGCTTTACCTGCTAATGAAGTTGTAACAGTTGACGCAAATGATGAATCATCATTTATCGCCGCCGCTAATTCATTCAATGTATCTAATGCACCTGGTGCACCACCTACAAGGTTAGTGACAGCATCTGTAACATCTTGAGATTTTGCTAATTCCACCCAGTTACCTGCGTGAGCCATGTATGCTTTACCACCATCGTGTACGTGAGCAAACATACCGTGATATGTAGTTGCTGATGGTAAATCACCTGTTGTGTCATATTTGTTAGCAAATAATACTCTGTTACCGCCCATGTCTAGATCAGAAGCTTTAACTTGAGCTACTGCCGCTGTAATCGCATCTGCTTCTGCTGTATCAACGTATGTTTGTGTAGCCATGTCTGCGCCACCAACTGACATACCTGAACCTGAAGCTGAAATGTCTACACCACCTAGGTCGATTGTTGAACCTTTTAGGAATAGTTTGTTCCAACGTTTATCAGCTGAACCCAAGTTATGAGTTTCAGTTGTATCAGGAAGGATATCACCACCTACTGAAGTAAGTGCTGTATCTACTCTTCCATCAGTGTAGTATAGGTTTGAACCTTCTGCTACATCATCAGTTGTAAGAGCATTAACTACTGCTAAGATTGATGCTTCACGAGTATTTGTGTATGCTTCTGCTGTTGAAACTGCATCTATTTCAGCTTGGTCTGCATAGTTTTGATAACCTGTTGTTACTATTCCAATTTGAGTATCAACGTATGTAGTGTTTGCTTTAAGAGCTACTGCCGTATTAATTGTTGCGTCAGCCGCTTGATATGCTGAATCTACTGCACTAATCGCATTCGCGTTAGCTACTTCAGCCGCTGTTGCTCTAACTTGTTCTGCTGTAATAGCACCAGTGTTAGTTGCTACATCAGTCTGTAATGTAGTAATAGCTGTTGAACTATTTCCAGTTGTAGTCTGTAGAGTTGCGATGTCAGCTGTGTTAGCCGCAATCGAGTTTGTTACTGTAGTTGAGAAGTTAGCATCATCACCTAGGGCGTTTGCTAATTCATTAAGTGTGTCTAACGCACCTGGTGCACCATTTATCACATTTGATACTTGTAAGTCCACGTAAGTTTTGTTAGCCGCATCACCACCGTCCGTTGGATTAGGGACATTGATGATCTTGTTTGAATTCATGTCTATTTTGTCACCAAAGCCAACTGAAGTTCCACCACTTGAAGTGATGTTCTTTCCGTCAAGCATTTGTAACGTGCCAGCGACATTTACTGTTTGTTGTGATTGCAGGGTAATTACTCCTGTGCCCTCAGTCTTTACAGTTAAACCTTGGTCTGTATCTGCTCTAACAATGATTGTACCTGAATCATCTTGAAGCACTTTTTGGTTATTAATAAAAAGTGATCCTTGTGAAAGGTATAAATCTTTCCATTTAGCAGTAGTCGAACCTAAGTCGTAACCTGTAGTACCATCTGAGTCAACGTTCGGGATGATTGAACCACCCATCGTTAACTGAGCTAGTAGTTCTGAGGCGTCATCAGTTTTAAAACCACCGTCAATTATAAATTTTCTTTGTGCCATTTTTATGACTCCTTTTTGATCAAAAAAGTTATTGCCACATTGAGTAGCAAAGTATTTATTCTCTTTTGTAGCATATTATCTGCTTTTATAATATTGCTACTTTAAAAAGGGACGTAACCTCTTAATTAGTTACGCCCCTTTAAGTTAGGTTACTTCAAGAAGCGATATTACTCCTTACACATCAATGTAAGTCGCGATCACTTTAACTGTAGCTGTACCACTTGTAGGTGTGTATGTTAAGTTAATGTTATTACCACTAACTGATACACTTGCATCACCAATTAGGTCTGCACCTGTGTAAACAATAGCATATTCTGAAATGTATGCACTTGTTCCATCGTGTACTACTAAAGCTTCACGTGACTCATAGTTACCTGCGCCGTCTTCAACCTGCATGATGTATTTCGCTGTACGGTATAACGCACCGTTGAATGTGTCAACTGTAGTTGTACCTGTAGCTGATACTTCACCTTTTTGTACGTATGCTTTAATATCAGCCGCTAGTTTGTCGAATGATACTGAGTTAGCAAGTAGTACTGGGTTAAGTCCTGCGCCTGGTGATAACACAACAATTTGTGTACCAACTGGTACTGCTGAGTTAAACGTGATAGTTTTCGCTCCACTATCGATAGTGTAGTGAGTTGATGGATCCTGAATAACACCACCAACAAAAACCATTGCTTGGTCTTGTGTTGTTGTGAATGTTAATGAGTATTGCGTAGCAACACCATCACCATTAATTGTTTGTCTCTCTTGTGTTGAGAAAACGTTTAATGGGTTTTTCAGTTCCATACCGTCTTCGTTCGAGTTAACTGCTAATACGTATCCGTCCTTGCCAGTGTATGCTGTATCAGATACATCTGTTAAGTCTAGGACTGATTCGTTAGTGTCAACTGAGATAACACCTGTAGTATTATCGTAGCTTACTAGGCCTGCGCCTGCAACGTCGTTTACACTAATTGCCGCTCTGCTTCTAGTGTCTGTGTAGTATAGGTTTGCACCTTCAGCTAGGTCATCTGTAGTTTTAGTAGAGATGTCTTCTGCTGAAATTGCCGCATCCAATACTGCTTTTGATACTGCGTCACCTGGGTTAGTTGCTGTACCTAAGCCTGATACCATTTGGCCGTCCATAGCAATGTCGCCACTCATTGTTCCACCAGCTAGTGGAAGTTTCGTTGCGATTGTTACGTCTTGAGCCGCATCAGCCGCCGCAAACTCTGAACGGATAGCCGCTCTGTCTGTCGTTGCTGAAGCATGGTCTGCATCGTTAGCATTTACTTCTGCTGTTAATGCTGTACTTAGGTTCGCTATGTCAGTTGCATTAGCCGCTACAGTACCTGTTAGTGTACTGTCTGCCGCTTGGAATGCTGTAACGATTTCAGATAATGAATCTAGCGCCGCTGGATCCGTGTTACTGATAATATCGTTAACTGTGACTACTAAAGCGTCTGTACGTGTTACTTCTGTTGCCAAGTCACTAGCTACTGTTGAAATAGCATTCGCATTAACGACTTCCGCCGCTTGTGCTCTTGCCGCTTCAGTTGCTATGTCTGCCGCGTTAGCTTGTTCTGCAGTTTGAGCTCTAGTTACTTCAGTTGCAAGATCGTTTGTTAAAACAGTCTCAGCCGCTGTAGCTCTAGTGTTTTCAGCCGCAATAGCCGCATCTAACTTGTTATCAGCATCTTTCAATGATGTTGCAGTTCCGATGTGGTTTGCAGATGCATTTGCTGAATATGTACCGTCAGTACCTAAACCTGCACCAGCTTGTGTAGCTGTAATTTCAGTTAGGTTATCTGCGATATCTGTAGCATTTGCCGCTTCTGCCGCCTGAGCTCTTGTTGACTCAGTCGTAATAGCATTTGCATTTGCTTGTTCAGCCGCTCTTGCAGTTGTTGCTTCTGCTGAAATAGCATTAGCATTAGCTTGTTCTGCCGCTCTTGCAGTTGTTGCTTCAGCTGTAATAGCCGCCGCATTAGCCGCAATGTTTGTCGCATTAGTTGTGATATCACCTTGTGCTGTCGCGATATCTGTCGCATTGTTTGCGATCGCTGTTGCGTTTGCAGAAATGTTAGCTGTGTGCGTTGAATCAGCTGAAATTCTGTCTGATTCTTCAGCCTTGATAGCCGCATCCAATAATTGTGTAGCACCATGTATTGAAGGTGCCGCCGCAATAAAGTTTGCTGACGCATCTGGGTTGTAAGTACCATCAGCATTTAAGCCTGCTCCAGTTTCTACTGCATCAATTGAGTTATTAACTGTAGTGAAATCAGCTGATGTACCTGTGTTCAATTCGTTGATCGCTTCAGTTAATGTTTGTGCAGTTGTGTCTAGTGCCGCACTACCTGCTAGTGTTTCTAAAGTAGATACTTTGCCTTCTTCAGCTGTTAAACGTGTGTCTAATGCTGTGTCAGCCGCCGCAAATTCAGAACGTATAGCCGCTCTGTCTGTTGAAGCAGTATTACTTAGACTTGTGATTGCACCGTTGATTGTGTTGTCAGCAGTTTGAAATGCTGAAACAATTTCAGTTAGTGAATCTAACGCCGCCGGGTCTGTGTTAGTTAGAATTGAATCAATTCTAGCTGTTTCCACGTCGATGTTACTTTGAAGTGTCGCCTCAGCCGTTTGTGCTCTAGTCACCTCGTTATTGATAGCTGTTAAGTTAGTAGCAATATCGTTAGTGTTAGTTGCAATGTTAGCTGTGTGCGTTGCATCAGCCGCTGTCGAACGAGTCACCTCGTTTGATATAGCTGTTGCGTTAGCCGCTTCCGCCGCTTGTGCTCTTGTCTCTTCTGCTGAAATAGCTTGTGCATTGACAAGTTCTGCCGCCTGTGCTCTTGTTTCTTCATCTGAAATAGCTGTAGTTAGAACCGTGTCTGCCGCGATTCTGTCTGCTGTTTCTGATGCAATATCACTTGCGTTAGTTGCAATGTCTGTTGCATTAGTTGCTATGTCACCAGTGTTAGCTGTAATAGCTAGAGTGTTTGCCGCTTCTGCCGCTTGTGCTCTTGTCGTTTCAGTTGCTACTTTTGCTGTAGCATCTGCCGCCGCTGTAGCGATTGCGTCTGCTTCTGCTGTATCAATTCTATCAGTGATAGTATTGCCAGCTGTACCGTCTACAGTACCGTCACCAATAAGTGCCGCGTCCTGTGTATCAGCATGAGTTTCAGCCGCCGCTTGAGCCGCATCTGCTTTAGTTGTTGCATCGGATGCCGCAGTTGAAATCGCATCTGCTTCTGCTGTATCAGCATATGCGTTTGCTGATGCTAGAGTTGATGCATCTCCTGCTTGTCTGTTTGTTATTTCTGATGCTATGTCTGCCGCATTTTGACCTTCTGCCGCTTGTGCTCTTGTAGACTCAGTGTTAATTGCTGTTTGCAATGTTGCATCGCCTGATATTCTATCAGATTCTTCTGATGCTATTGCAGTTGCATTTGCATTGATTGCCGCTGTTGCCGCATTGTCACCAGCTTGGAAAGCTGTAACAATTTCAGTTAGCGAGTCAAGTGCCGCTGGGTCTGTGTTAGATAGGATGTCGTCGATTCTACCTGTTTGAGTTGCAATGTTACCTGCGTTAGTTGTGATATCGCCTTGTGCTGTTGCGATGTCTGCCACCGCTGAATCAATTTCACCGTGAAGTTCATTGATCGCACCACCTATTGATGTCGCTGTAGTGTCAAGTGGTGTACTTGCTACATCACCAACCACTGTTTCTAAATCAGATATTGCATTTTCATTTGTAGTAACTTTAGCGTCAACCACTGCTACCGCATTATTGATAGCTGTTGTCTCTGCCGCTGATACTGTATCTGCGTGTGCTATTGCCGCCGCTTGAGCCGCGTCAGCTTTAGTTGTTGCATCTGCCGCCGCTGTTGAAATTGCGTCTGCTTCTGCTTGGTCTGCGTATGCGTTTGCTGATGTTAATGTTGCCGCATCAGCTGTTGCAAAGTCTGCTCTTACCGCTGTATCAGCATTCGCTCTTGCAGTTGCTTCTGCCGCAATGTCTTGTGCGTTTGCTTGTTCAGCGCCTGTTGCTCTTGTGACCTCGTTTGTAAGGTCAGTTTGTAGAGTTGAGATTTCGCCGTCTGTAGTTGAAATTTCATTTGCTAAATCAGTTTGTAGTGTAGAAATGTCACCTTCATTAGTAGTTACTCTAGCATCAAGTGCGTTTTCAGCCGCTCTTGCAGTCGCCGCTTCAGCTACTATGTCTGCTGTATTCGACGCCTCTGCCGCTTGTGCTCTTGTTGCTTCTGTACTAATTGCAGTTGCATTTGCTTGTTCTGCCGCTTGAGCTCTAGCTGTCTCGTTTGTAATTAAAGTTGAGTTAGCTGTAATAGCCGCAGTTAATGCACTATCTTGTGATTGAAACTCTGTTACGATTTCTGAAAGTGAATCAAGTGCCGCAGGGTCGACATTTGATATAATGTTATCTATTTGTGATTGTAATCCAGCATCTGCCGCTTTGTACGCCGTGTCAATAGCACTTTCAGCCGCTGTTGCACGTGTAACTTCATTAGCTATGTCTGTCGCATTCACACCTTCTGCCGCCTGTGCTCTTGTAATCTCAGCCGCGATGTCATTTGCGTTCTGAGTTTCCGCCGCACGAGCGATTGCCGCTTCAGCCGCTACTGCCGTAGCAATGTCTGCCGCTACTGCTGTTTGAGCTCTTAAATCTGTGAAGTATAAATTACTTGAACCTTCGCCTAAACTATCGGTATCAAATGATCCGATTAAATTAGCCGCTGATACTTTCTTCAAAGATGAAGTTGCGTTTTCGTGAATTAGAAGACTATCTAATGAATTTAAAGATGTAGTTCCTGTTTGGCCTGAAACAGAAGTAGCATCTAGTTTGGTTTCGATGACCGCTTGGTCAGCTAACGCCGGACTCTTAATTTGTCTAAAAGCCATAGAGATTTCTCCAATCAAATATATTTGATTTGCTTATAATCTTTATAAGCAACAGAATACGTAAGTATTCTACACAGGTACGAAACCCATGCAATGTATTTATTCGATCCTGCTGTTTATTATGTATTATGATATTGTTAAATTGGAAGAAATCTGAAGTCTACAACCGCTCCTGTGGAAGGAGCATCATTGAGAGTCAATGTAGACCCTAGTATACTGTAATCTGCAGGAGGAAGTATTGCTCCATCTACAATTACTAGTACACTATGTACAGTATGACCAGTTGGGATAGTATATTGTGTTGTACTATCATCGCCAGCATACTGATTACTATTATATATCAGATTCAAATGTCGATTTTCTATGCAGTTATCTGGAAATGCTGTAATACTTGCAAAATGAAACCTATATTTTACATATATATCTGCACCAGCATCTGGAACAACGTTAAAAACTAGTTTTTTATCTGATGATATTGAAAATACATCTGGTCTTTGTAAAATATCATTAACATATACATCTATAGCTTCTACTGACGGTAAGTCACTAGCTGTTAGTTGATATTCAGTTGTAGTACCATCACCTGTAAATGTCTGTGCTGGCTCTATGTTAGTTGACGGAAATGCTAAATCATTTCTTAGTAATGCTTCTAGATTATTAAGATCTGTACTTGTAGCAAACGCACTATCAGCACTTTGAAATGCTGTAACAATCTCACTTAAAGAGTCAAGTGCCGATGGATCTGTGTTTTGTAGTATGCTATCAATTTGATCTTGTAGACCTTGTGTTACAGTTGCATCACCTACACCAAATCTACCTTGATATACCGCTCCACTTATATATACACTTTTACCTGTAAATGATCTACCATCTGGCAAGTTATCGCCAATAAAATTCAATACACCAGACTGATAATCAAAGAACCATTCGTCATTGTTACCACTACCTGTTACGAATACTTTATTAGCTAAACTTTCAGCACCTGCTGAATCATTTGCGTCATGTATGTAAACACTTACTAGATAGGTACTACCAAACTCTGGAGTAATCCAATCTGTGATATTTGTTTTCCAGGTTCTATTTCCTGTTGATGTGATATCTTCTACACATTCAATGGCACTATATAATTTTACTTGAACTGTATCTGTTGTTGGTTTTACTGCCGGAATGTTTCCTGCTTCTGCCCAAACTTTATCACCACGCAATAATAATGGACTTGGAATTGCTTCGTTAGCCGCCAACTTATTAGCATTGGTATCTGTCTTAGTCGCACCATAACCAATCTTTTTAAATAGGTAGTCAATTTTTTGATTATCACTAATTGCCATTAGCTTGACTCCCCTATTTGTAAGTTAGTAATTTGTTTTCCTGCTTCTAATGCTACCCTAACCAATACAACATTGTTAGTTGCATTACTCATATTCTCACTACCTAGTGTCATTGTATAAGTTGAGTTAACACCTGTATTGGTAGGAACAACATCTGCACCAGTTAAGGCACAACCATTTCCACCATTACCACCTGAAGCTGTATTACTACCTGGAACACCGACACCTGCGTATTGTGCAGTACAATCCAACCAACCATTTAATCCACTTGCTGAATCAATAGCAGTACCTGGTGCCGCAATCCATAATCCACTTATACCTGTTGTATTAATTGTAATACTAAAGTTAGCTACAACCTGTCTACGGAATGCGAGTGTAAAGTATTGTGTTCCTGTGTCTGCACTTCTATCAGGACCAACTGGAAGATATCCAGTTGAATAATCTGTTGTATCATGTTTTAATGTTCCCCAACGTACCGTTGCTTCTTGTGTTCCACTTACACCTACTGCACCAGTAAATGGTGTAGCCGTATAATCTGTAGCACCTACTATTGTTGGGTTGTCTGTATTATCTGCAACGAAGTCTGCTATACGAATTGCATTGTCATTTATGTAACCATTACCTAAACTACCAGAAACAGGTATGCTATCTTCTATTATACCTGTTGGGTTAGATCTGTGTACTTGTACTTTTGTACTAAATTCTTTATATGCACTTGTACCATTAACATTTTTTATTCTAGCCTTAATGGTTTCAACCGCCGCAATATTTGATTGTGTAATATCAATAGTTTGATCTGCAAAATTGTAAGACAATGTATTAGCTGTTGGTACTCCACTTACTAGATATGTTGCATCTTCTAAGTCTGCATAATCAGCAAATTGTGTTTGAATTGTAGCACCACTAGTACCTTCTGAATTAGTACCGTTACTAAATTCTAATACTTGATTAGTATCTCTATATGCTTGTCCTATCCAGTTCGTTACACTCAAACCTGATAACGTTAATTTTGGATTTCCTGTATTATAATATGGTATACCTGAAATATATCTGTAGTTTCCTGCAACACTCTCAGAAAGAATAGAACCAGTATCATCAAGTGTAGGTACGTCTGTTAGGTCATCACACATAACAGTAACGTAATTTGTTTCACCTGTAGTACTATGTTCTATTCTCTGATCATTAACACCAATAGAATATTCTGCAAATGGTTTAGAAATCTTAGAATCAAATGTTTGATAGAAACCCGTAGGATAAGTTGAGGAACTTATCGTGTCATGAGCATCAGCCTGTTGGCTAATTACTAGATCACCAAATGTACCAGTTTCGTTGAGGGAAGTAGAAAAGGTTTTTGATCCACTAGGACCACCATTAACCATTGCGGTTACTGTTCCTGTTAGTCCATCAAATGCATTTTCAGCTATTGTTGTGTCAAGTGTTCCACTTGTATATCGTCTTGCAGTATTAGTATCCAATTCATCACCTGCTGTTAATGGTGACGAAGCACTATTGTCTGTAAAGCCATGTGCTAGTTTTGGATCAATACCTTGTGCAGGATCAACTAGTGAAATTGTTTTATTTCCAAGACCGTCTGGTGCGGTAGGAATTGCATTAACTTGGAATATTAAATTTTCTGTATCTGTTTGAGCTGTTATATCTGGTGTACCACTAGCTGTATAATCTAGTTGGTAGTTACCTGGTGCTTTACCAGAATAATCATGTTCTACAAATGTTTCAGTAGTAGTTGTATCATTAGGGCTTCCGTCATTCCAATTAAATTCTGCACCATCTTTATTTTGGGAATTATCAGTTACTCTAACTATTGCTCTATTATTACCTAAGTAATCAAATCCATCGTATACATCAAACTGGTTATCTCCACTTCTGTCTGATGTATGTACTGCCGTTCCAGAAATATTTGCTCTCACATCTGGTTCAACGTGTATAGTAAATGATGAACTAGTAAATGGACTACTACTATGTCCACTTATTACTTGTAAATTACCAGTAAAGTCTTCTGCTATACTATTATCTGATAATGTATATTTGTGTGTTATCGTACTACCTGTATCACCTGACTGTCCTGAACCAACATTAACTGTTTGTATCGTTCCATCACCAAAATCCCATCTATAAGTTATTCCAAAGTCTGTATAACTTCCTATTGTAGATTCTGTATTATTCGTAAATGTAACGTCTAACCCGTTAGATGCTTCTTCATTTATACCTGTTGTAATATCTGAAGTTGTATCTGGAGTATGTGTATCAAATATATTAAATGAGTTAGTACCATTCAGTGGTAATAAACTCTGTGTCATTGTATCGTGTGCATCAAGTGTTAATGATACTGTACGAGTAACGTCTGTTTCTGTGCTGGCCGCGAAGGTGTGAGTAATCCTCGGGCCAGCACTACCACCTGGAAGTGAGTTGTCATTAATAACATCGTCCGCAGAACCGTCGCCCCAATTCCAAGTAAACTGGACTGTGGCTCCGGCTGTGTTCGTTGTTGTGTTTTGGAAGTAGACAGTATCACCGTCATTCCAAGTGGTAATCTGTGAACCGCCTGTTAGCGAGTCATATGCGACGAAGCTAACGACTGGGTTGGCGGTAAATATCGAAATATAATCTTCTCGTGTTTTTGATTGTGAGCTACCAGCTCCTACACCTTGATTATGAAATGCTGTAACTTGTACATCAAATGGAGAGCCAGAACTATCGTCATAAGTGTGTGTTGGCGTACTATCAGTTGTACCTGTAGTAACATCACCATCACCCCAGGCAATAGTATATCTATTTGGATTTCCTTCTGATGTAATATTAAGTGTTGCAGTTAAACCTGCACCTCCTGATGTTATGTTTGAAACAAAGTCAACTGATTTGACATACGTATTATTTCTTACGTTTTCTATTGTTTCATAAACTTCAGTAAGGTCTGCTGTGAGTTCAGCATCTGTGGTATTATCAAAAGTGGCAAGGGTTGCGTCAAGAAAGGCTTTTGTAACTAGATCTTGAGGATCAACTGGATCAGATGCATTTTTGACTATCTTTGATGAAACGTCAATGTTTTTTCCTACACCTGCATCTAATTTTAAATCATCATCAGATTTAAGTTTTCCAATGCTATGGTTTATATTGATAGCCAATTTCTATTCCTCACAATCTCGCCGCTCTTGCGTTTTTGTATTTAACTACTAAACGTGCTTTCGTTTTACGTTACGTTAGCACGGAAAATAGAAAGAATAGACCAGCCGTTTGATGTGTAAATCAAATGTGCCGTATCTCCTACTGCCGCAAATGAAATACTAGTATAGCCTAGTGCCGTACCAGGTGTAACTGTGATTGTGCCTGCTGGAGTATCAGTGACTATTATTGTTTTATGTTCACCAACAGCTCCGTTAGCTAATGACAAAGATAGACTTGTTGATCCATCTAAATAGATTGTGCCTTTTGTAGTTGGCACGTCTGTTGTTGCTGTTACTGGATTTTGACTTGAAACTATCTTCTCAAAATATCCAATATTCCAAGGTTTAGCTGTACTACCTATATTATATTGAATACCTGATGTTGTATCAGGTAATACATCACTGCTAATATTACTGTTTAAGGTAAGAGACCCACCGGAATTACCTAATGTAATAATATCACCATTTACAACAAGAGTACCCTGTACATATAAGTGTCCAGAATTAAAAAATCCGCCTTTGTTGTACAAAGATGCACCCGCAGGCATATTTGCTTGACTTGCTGTTAAGTCTAAATTCTGTGTACTCTCTATAATTAGACGCCCTGCGTCTGGATTAATATGTGATGACATAATATACTGTTCCTATTTCTCTACTTCCATTTTAATTGTTAAAATTATATATGTATTTATGCATTTTAGAACGTTAAGTTAAGTTTTAAACTATGGCCATAAAAAAACCCACAGAATTGTGGGTTTTAATACTTAATACCAAAATAGGAGGGACTTGGGTACACCCCCAACCCCTCGATCAGATACCATTTCTAATCCAGGGAACCTGCAACCGCTCGGTAGAGCGATGTGACTCAACGCATTTCTGCAACCAAGCCTGAGTACCACCTCTTTACAGTCAAGTTCGACACTCTGGTAAATGCCTCTTCCTTGCACTATTAACATTGGATGATCAATCCGCTGTTGGTATTATCTATAATATATATTGGTTTTACCAAAAGGTCAACCTTTTTTTTAATAAAAATGTGGATTTTTTTGGTATTAATTACCAACTATTAGATTATGACAGAATTTTGGTGGTAAAAACTGTAAAATGTAAGAATGATACTTCCATCTTGTAAATGTTTCATCAACCAATAGAACATCCCGAGTTTTTAAAGACTTTCTCCAGTATGGATACTCTGATGTAGTCAACACTATTTCAAATTCATCAGATATCACATCTTTAAAAACTCTAAGATGTAAATGTTTAATTCTTTTCTCACGAATTAATTCTTTCATACTTGCCTTCCAATTTTAGAACGCATTATGAATTCCATTTTATCTTTACGGTGCTGTTTGAAAAGTTTTCGAAAGCACCAAAAAGTGAAGTTGTCCATTACACTTCTCCCTTTTACAGTTAAAGTGCGTTCCTTCGCTAGTGCTACTTCCGTCCCAAGATGGGATGAACGATTGTACTATTATTTATTTAATTGACTAAAATATTAACTACAAACATAAACTTTCGTATTGTAACATTAATCTATTTTCGTTACCAATTCCTACTCTGCCTGCAACCTGAAAAGGTTTTGCCATATGATATCTTTTATTATCCCAAGATATTAGCTGTCCAGGTTCTCCAAAATGTAATACTTTGTTAAGAGACAATCCGTGAAATTTTTCCAGTGGCATTTGTTCTTGCCAATTTGGATCTATTAGTTGCATCCATTGCAATCTGTTAAATGGTTTTCCTGTTAATCCCCTAATATGCTCTTCAAATAATTTAAACTCATCACCTTTGGCAAATGTTATAACTGGTCTCTTCTTTTCATCAATATTTTCAATATCACTTGCGATGTCATAATATGTACTGTAAGGGAACCATTGATCAAATATAATAGTACCTCTTTCAGGTTGTGCATCTAAATTAACTAACCCCTGATGGGCGTGTTTACAAAACTCTCCTGGATTAAATTCATTGAAAGCATAATTAGGATGGTGATCTGGTCTTGGAACTGTATTCTTCAATCTAGTTTTTATGTCTTGCCCATCACAGTGAATTCTTAAGCCTGAACTAAAATTGTGAAATGCAATATCCATAACTTTTGCAGGTCTTCCTATTTCTTTAAATCTTTTTTCCATTATGTTGATAATGGTTGTTGTCCAAGCATTTAAATTATCAACAAATCCAAAACCTGGTTTGTTTCTATCAAAATCTAATTGTATTCGTTGTTGTTTGTTGTGTTCTGCATAGTCACGTACAGATGCTACAATTTGACACCAATTTAATCTTTTATTTCTTGTTGATCTTGTAAAGTTTGCTTCTTCAATTCTTACATACTCTTTATCAGTATCATATTCTACTTTTTCTAACACACCATCAAATAAACTTTTATACCCATTTTTAATAAACAATAATTGTTCTGCATCAAAAAAGTCTGGATGCTCTATTGATTCGTATAATTCTTCGTTATAAAATTTATCAGACATTTACTATCTCTATATTTGGATAAGGTTCGTCCTCAATACCAGTGATATGTTTTTCATAATCAATTTTTATTTGTATCGTTGGAGATTTTATATCCTTACAGCTAATTAATCTTTGATAATAGCTATGAGGTAAATCTTCTCTCGAAAGTTTATTACTAATATTTATCTTATCATATAGTTTAATATCAAAGTATAAAATTAGGTATTCGTCAGCATCTGGAATTCTATTTAATGAAATTCTTTTGCAATGTTGTCTAAGTTGTGATGGGGCATCAAATTCTAGTATACATTTTGTTTCTGTTATCTTGTCACTAAATTTGTATAATCTATCATGTATAGTATGATTTGTTATATTGATTGAATCTAGTGTTGGTTGTTCTAATTTATCTATTACCGTATGATACTTACCAAGTAACTCTCTGTTTATTTTTACAGGTGTGTCGTGTACATAAAGTCCGAATAATTCTGGAATACAATCTATTTTATGTTTGACTCTGAATTTTAAAAAATCTTTTATTAATCTACTTTCGAATATATGATCACCAATACCTTCACAAACTACTAAATCCACTGGTCCTTCAAATTCATCAAGGAACTCATCTGACCTTTTATTGTGTATAATGCACTGGTCCTCTACACCATGCTCTTTAATCATTTGCTTAATTACTTCTATTAGTTTAGGTTCTTGTTCTACCAGGTGTACTTTTTCCGCACCTGCTTTGGCACATTCTATTCCTAGTATGCCCGTACCCGCACCAAGATCAACTACTACATCGCCAACATGAACCTTTGCCCTGATCGCTTTCACAAATCCATTGACTCTGTGAGTATCAGAAAGCATATAAAAATGGCTATGCGTCGATGTGTATTTTCCTCTGAACATTGTGTAGTATTTATACGAATTGGCACCAGCTGGAGGAATCGAACCCCCGCCTTCAGTTTTGGAGACTGTCGTGCTACCACTAACACCAAGCTGATTGACTGTACCTTGATAGTACTACACGTTAATCAGCTTGTCAAGTTTTTTTAGAATCCGTTTGGAATTAAAATGTAATGTATTGTTAATACAATTCCAATAGATGCTAACAACCCTGTTATCATTTTAATAAAATCTTTTCCAATTAATGGAAA
>MDTD01158689.1_pt1 | contig 14631 bp, 10 predicted proteins | sample 811221 | NCBI WGS metagenome assembly MDTD01 (sample SAMN05326646, study PRJNA326480) | marine metagenome | isolation source: seawater | place: Pacific Ocean: South West | collected 2011
AGCTACGCGACATTCTCCCTCGTATATTTCGTTCGGAATCCCGATTTGCATGATTTCTAGTGTCGGCCAATGAGATGCCGGGAGCGGGAGCATAGGTAGACAACGATGCTTTTCAAGCGCCTTAGCAGTGCTGTTCCGATCCATAGGGGCCGAGCGTAAGCCAACTCCCTGCTGTCCAGAACCTCTCGTCGGGGAAACCGGGCTTCCATTCTCGGGCCCTCTTATACACAAGTTATTCAGACTCCTTCTCAAGCAGAAACACTGAAACGGGGCTTGAATGGCCCGGAGAGGATTATCGCATCTTTGCGTGTCCCTGAGGTTGGGGTTTGCATCCTGGCCCCCTCCAAGCAATAACTTTCCAGTTCCAATCTATGCTCCATAAAAAATTCAGATGAGTACTAAGCAAACAAGACGGAGTTTTCTCCAGAAATCAACTGCCGCCGGCGCTGCCGTCGGTTTCCCAACAGTCATTCCCTCCAGCGCACTGGGCAAGGATGGCAACACCGCGCCCAGCGAACGAGTTGTCATGGGTTTCATTGGCATCGGTAATCGCGGCCTCGGCGTGATGCAGGCGCATATCAACCACAAGGACGTCCAAGGTGTTGCAGTCTCTGACTGTCACAAGAACCACACCGACCGCAACCGCCGGTGCGGATCTGAGGGAGGCAAGGAAGCTGTAGACAAGAAATACGGCAATAAGGATTGCAAAGCCTACTTTGATTTCCGCGAGCTTTGCGCGCGGGACGACATTGACGCGGTTATGGTCGCCACTCCGGACCACTGGCACGGCATCATTTGCATGGAGGCTCTCCGCAACGGGAAAGACGTCTACTGCGAGAAACCCGTCACCCACTTCCACGCAGAAGGAAAGGCCATCCACGAGATCGTCGCAAAACACAAGCGCATCTTCCAGGTTGGATCCCAGCAGCGTTCCGACTGGAACTTCCGTCAGGCGGTTGAAATCGTACGCAATGGCCTCATCGGCAAGGTTACGAATGTCGAGGTTGGGCTTCCCGGAGGAAGAACCGGCCCTGACCGTGACCCCACTCTGAAAGATGCTCCCGAGGGATACGACATGTGGTGCGGACCCAGTCCCGTCCTGCCATTCATGGAGGCTCGCCATCACTGGTCCTGGCGTTGGCACTCCAACTACGGCCGTGGTCAGCTTATGGACTGGATCGGCCACCACAATGACATTGCTCACTGGGGACTTGGCCTTGAGGCCACCGGCGGCGGCGGCGGCCCCATCAGTGTGGAAGCCAAAAACTGGGACTTCAGCAGGACCCCGGACATCTACGACACTGCCTGGCAGTATGACGTTATCTCTAAATATCCCGGTGACATCGAGGTCAAGATGTCATCCCGCGTAGGTGGCGGCTGCAAGTGGATCGGCACCGATGGATGGGTCTGGGTCAATCGTGGGCGCCTTGATGCTTCCAATAAGGAATGGATCAAGAAAGGATTCAATGCGGGAGACTGGAAAGGCTACAGGTCACCTGGCCACCAGCGCAACTTCATCGACTGCGTCAAGTCCCGGAAGGAAACTGTCGCGCCAGCCGAAAATGCCCATCGCTCCATTACCCCTGGTCACATCGCCTACGTCTCGCACGAGATCGGGCGTGCCATCAAGTGGGACCCAAAGAAAGAGGCCGTCATCGGTGACGATAAGGCTCACAAGATCCTCTACTCCCTTCCCTACCGCGGAGACTGGAAGATCTAGGACCCGACCTCTTTTCAATGCGGGGCCCGCCTCGCTGAAAATCTCCGGGCCTGCCTGCTTCGTGCAGGCAGGCCCTTTTTCCATCGATGGGCAGCGCGCGGATGCACGCGCATTTCCTCGGCTCTTTCCACCTGCTTCGCCGTGGGTTCAGGCTCGGATAAGTGAAAAAATAGCCAGCGATCTCCTCCTCGGACTTCCACAAACCCCTTCAGGTTAGCCATCCGATTGACTGATCTCCCCCCGCCTGCTGAACTTCATCAGATCACCAACAATTCCATGACTCGTGTTCTCATCCTTCTTGGCCTCCTCGGACTGACCATGGATCTGGGCTTGGCCCGACCTATCGAGGTCATAGTGTATTCAAAGACTTCGTGGTATCGACATCCTGAAATTGCCCGCATCAACGGCTACCTCGCTACCCTGGGCGCGAAACACGACATCAACGTCAGCATCACCGAGAGCGCTGACGAACTCAGCGCACGCAACCTGAAAAACTATGATCTCATTCTGTTCAACAACGCCACCAACCTCGGCGAGAGCCTGACCGTGGATCAGCGCAAGCCTGTCATCCAATGGTTCAATAACGGCGGAGGAATCATGGTCATGCATGCCGGCATCGTCCAGAATGGAACGTGGCCGGAACTCATAGACATTGCGGGATGTGATTTCCATGGGGACTCCGAATTCATGGAGGCACGCTTCCTCGTGGATCCAAAGGCCGAAGGCGACCCCATCGTAGCCGGAAAAAGTAAGGAGTTCAGATATACTGCCGACTGGTTGAATTTCGACAAATCCGTGACGGGCCTTGCCGGCGTAGAGGTTCTTCTTCGGCTCGATGAAAAGAGTTATACTCCAGTTCGAGACCATCCCTCCTATAAGGAGATGAAACCAATGGGAGATGACCATCCTATCTGCTGGCGGCGCAGAATAGGCAAAGGGAGATATTTCTACACGGGGCTCGGGCATGATATAAAATCAATCGACACTCCCTTTGGTCGGGCCCATCTCCTTGCGGCAATCAGATGGACCGCTGACCGCGCCAAATAAATCGGATCTTCTGAGGTAGCCGCTCCCTTACCCTGATCACTTTATGAATGCCATCCTCTTATCCGTTTGTTTCCTGCTTCTAGGCAGCTCATTCCTTCACAGTACCCCTCCACCCAACGTTGTCATTTTCCTTGTGGATGACATGGGCTGGGGGGATCTGGGATGCTACGGCAACGACGTCATTCACTCCCCAAACCTCGACAGGTTTGCAACCGAGGGAATTCGCTTCACCCAGTGCTACTCAGCCTGCGGAGTCTGCTCTCCCTCCCGATCTTCCATTCTCACCGGACGTACTCCGTATCGGAACGGAGTCTGGCGATGGATTCCCGGAGGCCATTCCTGCCACCTTCGAGAGAGCGAGATTACCCTGCCGGAACTTCTCAGAGACAAGGGATACGACACCTGTCATGTTGGAAAATGGCACCTCAACGGACACTTCAACAGCGAGAAACAGCCGCAACCGGATGACCATGGGTATACCCATTGGATGGCAACCCAGAACAATGCAGCACCCAGTCATAAGAATCCTCGTAACTTTGTTCTCAACGGAAAACCGATGGGCCTCCTCCAGGGCTATGCTGCTCCACTTGTAGCCAAGGAAGGGGTGCGCTGGCTCAAAGAGATTCGCAACAAGGAAAAGCCATTCCTGCTCTCCGTCTGGACTCACGAACCACACCTTCCCATCGAGTCAGCGGAGGAGTTCATGAAGCCCTATTCCAACATAAAGGATGAGGGTATCAGACAGCATCACGGCAACATCACGCAACTGGACTACGCCTTCGGAATGATAACCAAAGCTCTCGACGAACTCGGTCTGAGAGATAACACCATCGTCTTCTTCACCTCGGACAATGGACCTGAGGGCCGGGGTAACAATGGTCGGACGCGGGGATCCACCGGGGGATTACGCGGTAGGAAGCGCGACAGTCACGAGGGAGGAATCAGGGTCGTGGGCATGGTGCGATGGCCTGGCAGGATCATGCCCGGTTCGGTGAGTGACATACCGGTTATCGGCTCGGATATATTTTCCACGGTGCTCGATATCACCGGCATTCCCCTGCCTGATGATCGTACCATCGATGGTGTCAGCATAATACCTGCCTTTGATGACAACCCCGTCAAGCGCCCTGTTCCTCTCTTCTGGCGAACCCACATCGCCCCCGCCAACAGCCACGCAGCCCTCAGGGTCAAAGAGTGGAAGCTGATCTCCGACAAATCCTTCAGCAGGTTTCAACTCTATGACATTGAGAAAGATTGGAAGGAAGAGAATGACCTCGCCTCGAAGGAGATCGCAAAACTGGAGGAAATGAAGGTGATCTTCTTCAAGGTCCTGAAAGGAATTGAGGCGGAAGGTCCGAGCGAATGGTGGAAAAATGAGCCTCCACGCAGGAAGGCCCCCCGGAGCGGGCGGACTCCCCAAGAACCCGGCTCCTGATCCTGATCTAACTTTCCTTCGCCTGCTGCCAGTTCAAATCATACCCCGCACAAGCACCGCCCTGACCCCTGACTATGAAAACGCGATTCTACCCTCTCATCATTGCATTATCTTTCTGCCCGATCGCACTCGCGGACTGGCCTCAGTTCCAAGGTCCCAGTCGTAATGGAACCTCTATAGAATCGGGCTTGCTTCGCACCTTCCCCAAGGAGGGACCCCGGATCCTCTGGGAGAAAAATCTCGAGCAGGGCTTTGGGGGATGTGCCGTTGACGGAAAGGAGGTCTTTTTGGTGGACCGGGTGGCGGGGGAAAAGGACATGCTGATCTGCCTCGATACTGATAGCGGCGAGGAGAAATGGCGCTATCAGAGCCCCTCCGAGGGCGAGCCCTCATTCCCGGGATCCCGAAGTGTCCCCACCGTCAGGACAGATGCCGTGTATTTCATCGGTTCATTCGGGCGGGTCCACTGCGTGGATCGCACCACCCGAAAGGTCCGCTGGCAGATAAAGATGTCCGATCGTTACCCTGATGCGGAAACTCCACGCTGGGGATACGCACAGTGCGCTCTCGTCGTTGGTGATATTATCGTAGTGACTCCTTTCGGCTCAGAGACGGGAGTTGCCGCTTGGAACCGAAACACCGGAGAAGAGCTCTGGACGAGCAGAGCCATCGGGGATTCGCACTCCTCTCCTACCCTGCTTGAGATTGGCGGAGAGCAGCATATTGCGTTGACCTCCGTAATCAGGCAGGGAGGGAAGAAGGGGCTCGTGACCAGCTATAGTCCAGCGGATGGAAGGATTCTCTGGCAGACCAGCCTTTACTATAACAAGATTCCAATTCCTCCGGTAACGAAGGTCAGCGAATCTCTTCTCTTCCTGACCGGGGGCTATGACTGCGGATCCAAGATGCTCTCCATTAAGAAGCAGGGAGGTCGCTACGAACTCAGTGAGAAATGGTCGATTGAGAAAGGATCCCAGATCCATCCGCCTTTCATTATCAACAACCATCTCTACTTCCTCGCCAACGAGAATTCCAACCATCGGGTGAGCGCCAAGCGGAAAACAGGAGGCCTGAGCTGCTGGACCCTTGATGGAGAGGAGGTGTGGCGCACCGGAAATGAACCCTTCATGGGAAGAGGCGGCAGTCTTTATGCTGATGGCATGATGATCATTCAGGACGGGGAAAATGGAACCCTCCGGCTTGGTGAAGTCAGCCCGGAAGGCTTCCGCATTCTTGCATCTGCAAATGTGTTCGGAAGTGACCCCGACAAGAAGTTTGACCTTAAATTCTGGAGTCCGATGGCCCTCAGTGAGGGACGACTTTTCATGCGGGGTCAGAATCGCTTGCTCTGCGTCGACTTGAAGAAATAATCCCCTCCTTCCCTGACATATCATGAGAATACTCCTTTTCCTCCTGCTTGCTACCTCTGCCCTTTCCTTTGGCGCCCAACAAAAGCCCAATATCGTTTTCATTTTCAGTGACGACCATGCCCCTCACGCCATCGGCGCATATAATGGATGGCTGAAGAGCGCCAACCCAACCCCCCACATCGACCGTCTGGCAGCGGAGGGGATGCTTTTTGATAAGAGTTTTTGCACCAACTCCATCTGCGGCCCAAGCCGGGCAGTGATCATCACTGGAAAGCACAGTCACAAGAATGGCTTCATGAACAATGGGAACAACTTCAATGGATCCCAGCAAACGTTCCCAAAACTTCTGCAGACCGCAGGATACCAGACCGCCATGTTCGGAAAGTGGCACCTCAAATCACAACCACAGGGGTTCGATAAGTGGATGGTCCTTCCCGGACAGGGTCTCTATTACAATCCCGATCTCCTCACGCCCGAGGGAAAAACCACTATTGAGGGGCACTGCACGGACGTTGTGACCAATCTCGCCGTAGACTGGCTCAAGAAGGGGCGGGACCAAAAGAAGCCATTTCTCCTCATGTGCCAGCACAAGGCACCCCACCGTAACTGGATGCCCGCCCTTCGTCATCTCCATCTCTGGGCCGACGAGGATCTTCCGGAACCCGAAACACTCTTTGATAAATGGGAAGACAACGCCAGCCCTGCACGTTGGCAGGAACTTGAGATTGATGGTCATATGGACCTGCAGTTCGATCTCTTTTACAACCTGACGCCTGCCTACAAGGGAGCGGATCGGAAGGGCATGTTTGACAAGTCCGCTTGGCGCAATATGTCAAGGATGACGCCCACCCAGCTTACAGCCTGGCGCGATCACTACGCTCCACGCGACGCCGAACTCAGGAAAGCCAACCTGAAGGGAAAGGACCTCGTTCGCTGGAAATACCAGCGATACGCAAAGAACTACCTGCGGTCCGTGCGAGGGGTCGACGAGAGCGTTGGAACCTTGATGCGAACACTCGATGAGATGGGAATTTCGGATAACACGATCGTGGTCTACTCCTCAGACCAAGGGTTCTACATCGGGGATCATGGCTGGTTCGATAAACGCTGGATGTATGAAGAGTCCCTCCTTATGCCACTCATAATCAAGTGGCCGGGAGTGACCAAGCCTGGCTCGCGTGACAAGAAACATATGGTGCAGAACCTCGACTACGCCGAAACCTTTCTTGAAGCTGCCGGAGTCGCAATTCCGGAGGATATGCAAGGGCAGTCGCTCGTCCCTCTCCTCAAGGGCGAGACCCCCGGAGAATGGCGGGACAGCATTTACTACCACTACTACGAGTATCCAAGCGTCCATCAGGTTCCCCGTCACAACGGGATCAGGACCGAGCGATATAAGCTCATTCAGTTTTACGAATTCGGGGAATGGGAGTTCTACGACCTGAAAGAGGATCCCGAGGAATTGAAAAACCTGTACCAGGATGAGAAATACGCAGCCCAGGTCTCCGAGATGAAAAATCAGCTTGAGGGATTACGGCGCAAATACGACGACAACACTGTCGGAACTCTGAAGCCTGAGGCATGGCGTCAGAAGCACCGCACTCTTCAATTCCGGGTTAAGGATGAGCTCTGATCCTCCGACCCTCTCGCGTCAAATACCCTTCAATTTTTTCATGTCCTTCCCGCTACCTACGGGAATCACCAAACAAAGAACCGATCGTTTACGTCCCGGAGGACACCCCAAGGATCTATCGCTATGAAGCTCTCCTCCTTACTGGCTGCTCTCGCCACTGGAACCCTTATCTCCTGCGGACAGATCTCCCGGATTTATGATCAGCCTCCTCCCTCTTCGGGATATCTCGCTGGCCTTGCTACGAGCAGCCCGTCATCAAGCGCGCCTGTCAATCCCGCCGAGGCCTCCAAGTTCTGGGACGGAGACTCTCTCCTTGGCCCCACTGCAATCCACATCGTCAGGGCGGAACAGAAAGCTTACTTCTACAAGGGAGGTCAGCTTGCAGGGGTGACCCCTGTCTCAACCGGTAGTTCCAAATATACTACGAGTCCGGGAAATTTCACGGTAAGCCAGAAGGCGGTTGACTATTTCTCAAGGACCTATGGCACGATTATAGATCTTGCAACCGGAACAGTGCTCAACGACGACGCCGACTCCCGCAAGGACAAGCCCGGGCCGGGACAGAAGTTCGTTGGCTCGCCAATGCCCCACTTCCTGCGTTTCAACCATGGGGTTGGGATGCACGCAGGTCACCTTCCCGGTTACGCAGCTTCACACGGATGCGTTCGCCTCCCGGCAGACATGGCAAAGAAATTCTTCGAGAACGCCGAGATAGGCACCCGGGTTATCGTAGAGTAACCGTATCATCCGGGCGGTAGCGAAGACTCCCGCCTGAACACCGAAATCCCTGAAAATGCATAACCTCGTAATGACCTTGATTGGTCCGGACCGCCCCGGCCTCGTGAACGAGCTGTCAGCCACCATTATCCGGCATGGTGGAAACTGGGAAGAATCTCGTATGTCGCATCTTTCTGGGAATTTCGCGGGAATGTTGAGAATTCAGTGTCCCGACGAAAGCTATGAGAGCCTCCTCTCCGACCTGCGCGCTCTTGATAATCTGACAGTATCCGTCTCGGAGGAAGTCGCCTCTATTAAACATGGCCAGAAGGTTATCTCCTTCGATGTCATAGGGAACGATCGGCCCGGGATCATACAGGAACTAGCATCCGCCATCGTCCGCACCGGGGGCAATGTGGAGGAACTTTCCAGTAATCTTGAGTCGGCCCCGCACGCTGGTCATCCCGTTTTCAAGGCTACCGGATCGGTCACGGTCAAAGAGGACTTTGATGAACAGGGTCTCATTGCTGCCCTCGAAGATCTGGGGACCGACCTGGCTGTCAGTATCGACGCCTAGTTACCCGAGATTACATCAGCGCCCGCCATACTGGTGATCCATCTCCAGAAAATTTCCAAGAAGCGTCTTTCCGCCCTCAGTCAGAATTGATTCCGGATGGAATTGTACGCCATGCACAGGATGCTCGCGATGCCTTACTCCCATGATCAGGTCTCCGCACCATGCCGTCTTCTCAAGACAGTCCGGGAGCGAATCCCCGCGGATAATCAGAGAATGATAACGGGTTGCTTTGAGCGGTGAATCCAAGCCCTGGAAGACGCCCTGTCCGTCGTGCTCGATCATTGACGTCTTTCCATGCATCAGTTGCTCCGCTCGTACGATGTCTCCTCCGTAGACCTGCCCTATTGACTGATGACCAAGACATACACCCAGAATAGGCACCTCTGATCCAAACTCACTGATCACCTCACAACTGACTCCCGCCTCGTTAGGACTGCAGGGTCCCGGGGATATGCAGATACGTTCCGGCTTCAAATCCTTGATTTCCTCGACCGTTATCTCGTCATTTCTCCGGATTTCCATTTCCGCGCCCAGCTCGCCGAAAAACTGGACGAGATTATAAGTGAAGGAGTCATAGTTATCTATAACAAGAAGCATGAGCGATAGGGGTGAGGATTATGGGACCGTAATCAGTGGCGCCTGATGCGTGGACGTCCTTGTCCAGATTGGTTGACCCACGAGTGATTCCATGGCTTTCGTTCTTATTAGCTTTCCAGCGTGTTTGCGAGGGCGATGGCTCTGAGCATGCCCATCGCCTTGTTCACGGTCTCACGATATTCGTAGACTGGGTCACTATCTGCCACCACTCCGGCACCAGCCTGAACGTAGACCTTACCGTCCTTGAGGAGGCATGTTCGAAGGGCAATACAGGAATCATGAGCACCATCCCATCCAAAGTAACCAACTGCGCCTGCATAGGCGTTACGCTTGTTACGCTCCAACTCATTTATAATCTGCATGGCCCTGACCTTGGGTGCGCCACTGACTGTTCCTGCAGGAAAAGTAGCCCTCAGGACATCATAGGAACTATGTTCGGGCGAAAGCTGGCCAGTAACATTGGAGACAATGTGCATGACGTGGCTATAGCGCTCCACGATCATGAAATCGTTCACCTCCACGGTGGAATGAGCTGCAATCCTGCCCACATCGTTCCTCGCCAGGTCCACGAGCATGACGTGCTCTGCCCGCTCCTTCTCATCAGACAGCAGGTCTGCCGCAAGAGCATCATCCTCCTCAACTGTCTGCCCTCTCCATCTCGTACCAGCGATCGGCCGTATATCTATTCTACCTTCAACGCATCGCACGTGAACCTCCGGAGAGCTTCCCACAAGGGAAAAATCGCCCATCTCCAATATGAACATATAGGGTGACGGATTGACGTGGCGGAGGGCTCGGTAAAGGTCTATTGGAGCTTTTTCAAATGGCGCCTCAAAACGCTGACTCGGAACCACCTGAAATATATCGCCGGCAGCAATGTATTCCTTCGCTACCTCCACCATGGATTCGAAGTGCTCCTGTGTGGTATTGCTCACGGGTTCAGGAACGACCGCATCCTGAAGCCCGTTGAGGGCTGGCACATGCAGGGGTCGATCAAGAATTTCAATCAGGGACGCCACTCGGCCAACAGCCTCAAAGTAGGCTTCATCCACCGTAGGGTGATCATCAACCATGGCGTTCGCGACGACCAGCAGGCGGCGCAACTTGTGATCGAAAAGAAGAACAGAGTCCGTAATCATAAACACTGCCTCCGGCAGATCAAGATCATCGGGGGGTGACTCCCCAATACTCGGTTCAAACTGACGAACCCCGTCGTAACCGAGGTATCCGACGGCACCTCCAAAAAAGGGTGGCGCATTCCCATGGCACACCGGCTCGAAGCTCGACATAAACGTTTCGAGCTCAGCCAATGGGTCCTGCTCTGCAGTAATGGATGTCTCCTCGCCCCCCTTCCGGATCAGAATGTCACGGCCACGAGCCTCGAAGATTCGTGTCGGACAGCTTCCCACAATTGACCAGCGGCCACTGGCATCGGTGCTTTCCGCGCTTTCAAACAAAAAAGCGTGGTTACCATCCCGAATCTTGAGATACGCAGAGAGAGGCGTTTCAAAGTCAGCCGCCAGTTGTGCATACACCGGGACTACGTTTCCCCGCTCTGCGAGATCGCAAAATTCTTCAAGGGAAGGTTTGACTGCAGGTGAATTCAAGGGCGGGGAGCATGACGGGGAACTCCCGATGCGCAAAGGTTAAAACCCCTACAAATTCGTCCCTATCGCGAGATTCATCTGACTCATCACGACGGAGGATGAGGGTTCTTCCAAGTCCTCTCTGCCGATGCTCATCCACTCGGTCGGCTCATCCTGGGAAGCCACATGAACAACAAGCTGCTCGTCCGTGCCGACTTCGCGAATCACCGACATGGCCAGTTCCGGAGAATTACAGTCGCCACTGAGATGCCCGAGCATCACAGTCCTCAGACCGTGACTCAGAAGGCCTTCAACCAGTTCAGCGGTCTGCGCGTTCGAGAGATGTCCATGGCGCGAAGAGATTCGCTGCTTGATCGACCACGGTCGCTTCGGATCCTGATCCAGCATCTTGTCGTCATAATTGGATTCCACGAGTAACGCGTCTACGCCCTGCAACCTGTCACGAATGAGATTGGTAACATAGCCGAGGTCTGTCGCGATTCCGATACTTGCGTCATTGACCTGACAGACAAACCCCACGGGATCGACCGCATCATGAGGCAGGGCGAAGGCCTCCACATCTATCTCTCCAACCTTGAATCCATGTCCCTGCTGAAAGATACGCCAATCCACACCACGATTCAGCCGGTCCTCAAGTGATTCCCGGGTCAACGCATTGGTGAACACCGGAGTCGGGCATCTCCGCAGGAAAACCTCCAACCCACGAGTGTGGTCCCGGTGCTCGTGCGTCAGCAGTATTCCATCGAGCGATTCCGGATCGACCCCAACCTTGGCTAACCTCCTCGTCAACTGCCGTGCACTCAGTCCTGCGTCCACTAGTATTGTTGTATTGCTGGTCTTTACAACAGAGGCATTCCCCTTGCTCCCGCTACCCAGAACCACAACCTTCATCCTGTTCCGAGCGTAAGGATCCAGCCACCTGTTCACCAGATTGAATTTCATAATTCCCCACCGGTTTTGAATATTCCCAATCACCAGCACCCTGTGCTATCATCCCGAGGGTTTTTTCGGATAACCCTCATATCTTTTTCCCCCTCCCTTCTTGAAATCCTCCTCTATTCTACGCTGGGTTAATCATTTCAAGGCCGCGGCAGCTATCACCCTGGCCCTGGCGGTAGCGGTCATTGGATTGGGGCTCTACTGGCTGAACAGCCACGGTTTTGAAGGCCGTTGGAGCGAGAGAATCGCAAATGAACTGGCACGCAAGGGTATCCATGCGGAGTTTGAATCAGTAAGGTTCTCCCCCACCAAGGGTGTTATCGCAACCCACCTCCGGATCTTTACCGATGCCTCCCATAAAACCGTAGTCGCCAAGATTCCCACGCTTCGGTTTGATGTTGACCGCGGCAAGGCGTTCCGCGGCAAGCTACAGATTCGCAGAGCCTTTCTCCACGACGCGGAAATGATAATCCCGGTGAGCAGCGGAGAAACCTTGCGGATTGAGGATTTTACAGGGCGCATCAGCGTCGACCGCCACAACCGACTCCTTGTTGAGACCAGTGGCGGTCTCCTGCGGGGCATCGGCATCACAGCGGATATTACCCTCGATGATTTCGATCTTGAGAAATTGAGGAAAGGAACAGGCCCAGATGAAGGCCGCGACCGGCGAACAAGTTTCACCAAGGACCTTCTCCGGGAACTGGATGAGTGGTCCTTACCTCATGACTCCCCCCCCGCACTGAAACTTAAAGTGAAGGGAAGCTTCGATCGACCAACCGCGATTCGCACTTCCATCTCGCTGAGGTCCCGGGAAATGATGAGAGACAACTACCGGATTCAGGATGTTCGCCTTAGCGGTGAACTAGGAAACCGGAGCCTCAACGTGGAAGAACTGTCATTCTCGGATCGTGCCGGAAAGCTCACCCTGCGGGCACACTATGACCTTGAGGATAGGACTGGAGGATATGAGGGGGTATCCTCGATTCAGATTGCAGACTTATTACGGGAAGGGCTCAAGGACGATAGCCTGCGCGAATTCACTTTTGCGAGTTCCCCCGAAATCAAGGCACGCGGAAGATTTTCGATACAGGACAAGAACACGAGTCTCAGTGCCATTGGCTCGCTTTCCTGTAAATCTTTCCGCTTTCTCGAAGTCCCCTTTGAAGGTATTGACACCTCTTTTTCGTGGCAGAATGGAGACGTGTACCTTCGCGACCTGATCGTGAAACACGAATCCGGAGAAATGGCTGGTGAAGTCAGGGTAAAGGACGATCTGGTTCAATACCGGACCCAGACTAGTCTACCTCTTTCCGTCTACCGTCCTTTTATCACCGAAAACTCTGGCCTCGATAGAGCATTGACTGAGAGCGAATTCGGCGAAAACAGCAGGATCGAGATCGACGCCCGAGGCTCCGTGTGGAGACAGGACCTCAGTGACTGGGACGCAACCGGAGACTTCCGCATCGAGAATTTCAGTCACAACGGGGTTCCCATTAAGCTTGCCACTGCAAAGTTCTCAATGTCCCCCCTTGACTATATTTTCGACGAAGTCAGAGCAACTTTCGACTCCCCGGACAACTCCAAGGACCCTCGGGCCGAAGGAGACGCGACAGGGACGCTCCGGGTTGAGCAGGTTCATTTCGACGCCAAGGAGCAACTGACTCATTTGCTTAATCTGGAGGGCACGGCCTGGCCCGGACCGATTCTCCAGATATTCAGCCCAAAGAGCTCAGAACATGTTACGGAGACCTATCGCTTCGGTAAGCCTCCCTATCTTGCCGCGACTGGCGTAATCGATCATCTGGACCCGGGAAACCGCACGGATGTGCATACAGTCATCAAGACAACCGGCGAAACCGAACTTGATCTCATGGGCCGCTCCCTGCCGATAAGTAAACTGTCCGCGAAAATCCGGTCCCGTTACCGAAAGAACGAGATATCCGACCTGAAGATGAACGTGTTCGGCGGATCCATTAGCGGTGAAGTTACCCACCAATCCCATCCCAGCCGGCTGGGCGTCCGGATACAGGCTGAGGGAATGGATGCCGCTCGCCTTGGTCGAACCTTCCGATTCGGGGAAGTTGTTCCCGGAGCTCTTACCTTTTCGATCGCTGCCGAGGCTACCAAGCAGAGAGGCGGATCTGACGACGGGCAATGGGAACTGAATGGCGCCTGTAATCTGGGCCAGACCATCTACAACGGCGTTCGTATCAGTAGTGGGACCTCTCGCTTCGGGATAGATCGGACGGGATTTCATGTCCGCGACTTGAGCCTCATCTTCGATTACTCCGACTATGAACCAAGAAATCGCCACGGAGGCCCTCTGAGCGGAGAACTTGAACTAGAACGTCTTCAATATGACCGGGGCAGCGAAACAACTGAAATCGTCAATTTAACCGGCGAGGTATGGCCGGGACCTCTCCTGCGACTCGCCGATGCCAGGACCTCCGCATACATTGAGGAGTTACTTGGTTTCCGCCAACCCCCGACCATGAGTGCCTCAGGTCGTTTTGACCATAGCGATGGTGGAAACGGAACCCTCATGAATATCAGAATCGAGGCACCCGGGGTCACCGACTACGAATTTCTCGGAAAAACCCTGCAACTCGCCAATTTATCAGCTGACATCGCAAGCAAGGAAAATCGCCATGATGTCACGGCATTAAATTTCCAGACTTTTCAGGGTACAGGGGCTGGGGTCCTGAGTATCCGTGAAGCCCCGCAGGAAAAAACCCTTATTGAAGGCGGTATCCGCTGGGACAATCTGAGCCTCTCGGAAATCAGCAAGAAGTTCTCCTTCGAAAAAGAGGCCTTGGGAGCAATCACTGGTCGTCTGGACTTTACCACCCTTGGTGGTGACACCCGTACACTGAATGGGAAGGGCGTTGTGGGCTTGAAGAATGGACAGCTTTTCAACGTCCCCATTTTCGGCCCTCTTTCTCTTCCACTTGGAACGATCCTCGGGAAGGAATACAGTCATGAGCAGGCA
>MDTD01105915.1_pt1 | contig 14630 bp, 13 predicted proteins | sample 811221 | NCBI WGS metagenome assembly MDTD01 (sample SAMN05326646, study PRJNA326480) | marine metagenome | isolation source: seawater | place: Pacific Ocean: South West | collected 2011
GTTATCAGGTAAGCAGCTTTTTACTAAAGATAAAATTTTTTGTTGCTCTTTTGTCTGACTAAGAAGGCTCTTCAAAATTTTTTCTTGCTCGAATAACTGTTTTACAAGATGAGGTTTCGGGGGCATAAAAATTTTCCCTTAATAAAAAAAATGATTTTGTTAAGCCAAAAAAAAGACCAGTCGCATAATATCATAGCAATTTCAAGACCAAAATTTTGGTTAATGGGATTTTTTTTATTTTTTTTAATTCTCATTTGGGCCGGCTATGAAATAGGTTTTTATTATAGTCAGAAGGCCTACTCTCAGGCACTATCTACAGAATTTGAGAATTTTGTCTCAAATGAGCAAATGGCTATAGAAGAATTGAGAGACAGTCAAAATGTTAATTTAGATGCTTTAGCTTTACATGTAGGTCATCTACAAGCTCGTTTAATGAGATTAGATGCATTAGGAGCTAGGCTGGTTAAATTAGGAAAATTAGACCCAGGTGAATTTGATTTTTCAAAGTTATCTTCTTTGGGGGGCATCGAAACCGATCAAGTCCTTCCGCAAAGTGTAAAAGAATTAGGTTCGGATTTAGAAAAAATTCAGAGATCATTAGATGATCGTGAAATTAAGCTTCAGATGCTTGAAGAAAATCTACTCGGAAGTGAATTAATATACGAATCTTTGCCGTCAGGCAGTCCTATAAAAAAGGGTTGGATATCATCTTTTTTTGGTAAGCGAATTGATCCTTTTACTGGAAAAAGGGCTTTTCATAGGGGTGTAGACTACGCTGGCAAAACAGGAACTGAAGTATTTGCAGTAGCTTCAGGCGTAATAATTAGATCCGAGAAAGTGGCGGGATATGGAAATGTGATTGAAATTGAGCATCCAGATGGAATTACAACCCTGTATGGTCATAATGATCGTAATTTAGTAGAAAAGGGAGACATCGTTAATAAAGGGCAGATTATAGCATTACTCGGCAATACCGGCCGTTCTCATGGGCCACATGTTCATTTTGAAGTACGAAAAAATGGAAAAGTAGTCGATCCTCGAAAATATATCAGGGCACCATAGTTTAACAATCATCTAGCAAATAAAGATGTTTTTCTTTTACGCTAATATTTATTACTAGTGTAATCTTAAAAAATTCCTATATTGAACTTATTATTAAAGCTTAAAAAGGCCAGGTAAAAATGATAATTAAGTTAATGAAAAAGATTTTTGGTAGTCGCAATGATCGTCTGATAAAGCGAATGGCCAAAACGGTCAGTGAGATCAACTCATTTGAAAAAGAGATAAGTTTACTTGATAACCAAATTTTAAAAGAAAAAACTGAAGAGTTTAAGAAAAGGTTAAGTAATGACGAGAAATTAGAGCATATCCTTCCAGAGGCATTTGCAGTTGTAAGAGAAGCTGGTAAGCGTGTTTTAGGAATGCGGCATTTTGATGTGCAACTTATTGGAGGCCTTGTTCTTAACCAAGGAAAAATCGCAGAGATGCGGACCGGTGAAGGAAAAACATTAGTTGCCACTTTGCCCGCATATTTAAATGCTCTCTTGGAGAATGGTGTTCATGTAGTAACTGTCAATGATTACTTAGCTCGAAGAGATGCCGAATGGATGGGTCATTTATTTTATGCGCTTGGCATGAGCACGGGGGTAATAAATTCATCTGGTGGCGCTGGTCCTGATAAATCTTCATATAAATTTGACCCAAGCTATAAAGAGAAAGATGGTTTCGTTAATTTAAGGCCAGTAAGTCGATCAGAAGCATATGCTTGTGATATTACCTATGGAACTAATAATGAATTTGGTTTTGATTATTTACGTGACAATATGGCATTTTCTTCGGATCAACGTGCTCAACGAAGGGGCTTTGCAATAGTGGATGAAGTAGATTCGATTTTAATCGATGAAGCAAGGACACCATTAATAATATCAGGCCCCTCAGAGGATAGTTCAGATCTCTATAAAAAAGTTAATTTTATTCCTTCTCAGCTTTTACGTCAGGATCCAATTACAGATGAGGATGGAAAACCAGATTATGGTCCGGGGGATTACTCTGTAGACGAAAAAGCACGTCAAGTTTTTCTAAGTGATGAAGGCCATGAAAAAGTAGAAAATCTATTAGTTGATATGAAGCTTCTTGGAGATGGAGAAAGCCTATATGACCCAAGAAACATAATGCTTATGCATCATGTTATGGCCGCACTTAGGGCATTTTCTTTATTTCATAATAACGTCGATTACATTATTAAAGATGACCAAGTAGTAATTGTTGATGAATTTACGGGTCGAACGATGCCTGGTCGTCGATGGTCAGAGGGATTACATCAAGCTGTAGAAGCAAAAGAGGGCGTTTCAATCCAACAAGAAAATCAAACTTTAGCATCTGTAACTTTTCAAAATTATTTTAGACTTTATCAAAAACTAAGCGGTATGACTGGTACAGCTGACACTGAAGCATACGAATTTCAACAAATTTATGGGTTAGAGGTAGTTGTTATACCAACAAATCAACCAATGTTAAGAATCGATCAGACTGATTTAGTTTTTCTAACCCAAAAAGAAAAATTTAACGCAATTATAGATGATATTAAGGATTGTGTTGAAAGAGGCCAGCCGGTGTTAGTAGGCACAGCTTCAATCGAAGTATCAGAATTAGTCACTGCTCTTTTGGAAAAAGCAGAAATAAAACATCAATTGCTTAATGCAAAACAGCATGAAAGGGAAGCTTTAGTAATTGCGGAAGCTGGAAGACCTGGTGCAGTTACAATAGCTACAAATATGGCAGGACGAGGGACAGACATTGTTCTCGGAGGAAATGCCGAAATTGAAATTACTCAGCTTGGAAAAACTGGAGATAAAAATCAGATCTATCAAGAGCAAAAAAACAGACAAGAGAAAGTGTTGAAAGCTGGTGGATTGAGGGTCATAAGCACAGAGCGACATGAATCTCGCCGAATCGATAATCAACTCAGAGGTCGCTCGGGTAGGCAAGGAGACCCAGGATCATCCCGATTTTACCTATCTCTTGAAGATAATTTAATGAGAATATTTGCTTCAGAAAAGGTTTCAAACCTCATGCAAAAACTAGGAATGCAAGAGGGAGAGGCTATAGAGCATCCATGGGTAAATAAAGCAATTGAGAATGCTCAACGAAAAGTAGAGGGGCGTAATTTTGATATTCGAAAGAATTTGCTTGAGTATGATGATGTAGCAAATGATCAAAGAAGAGTTGTTTATCAACAAAGAGATGAATTAATGGATGCAACTGATATCTCAGATTCAATTATTAGTTTGCGTACTGAAGTTTTAGATTCAGTAATTAATAATTATATTCCACCACAAAGCTTAGAGGAACAGTGGGATATATCGGGCTTGATGGACGCTTTAAAAGAAAATTTTAATTTACAATTGCCAATTGAACAGTGGTTAGAAGAAGACGATCAACTCCATGAAGAAACTTTACGAGATAGAATTTCGTTAGAGTTAGATAATAATTATGAGAATAAAATTAAACAAGTAAGTAAAGATCAAATAAATCAAATTGAAAAAGAAGTTATGCTGTTTACATTAGATTCTCATTGGAAGGAGCATCTTGCTGCTATGGACTATTTGAGACAAGGTATACATTTGAGAGGATATGCGCAACAAAATCCAAAACAGGAATATAAAAAAGAAGCATTTGAAATGTTTACTAAAATGCTTACCGCTATAAAGTATGAGGTAATTGAAATTTTGAGTAAAATGCAATTACAGTCGCCGCCTTCAATTGCAAATTCTCAAAAGGACTTCTCGCTTTATAACTATAAACATGAAGATTATAATGAAGTATCAGATGCTGGCATGAAAAATAAAAAAGAAAGCCTTTCAGATAATCAAGAATTAGATAATAGACCTTTTGTTCGTGCTGATAGGAAAATAGGTCGCAATGAACCATGTCCCTGTGGATCGGGTAAAAAATATAAACAATGTCACGGTAAACTTAATTAATGAAAGAAGACTCAAACCAAAAAGTTAAAAATCAAATAGCTTTGCCAGTGAAAGGTATAAAGTTGGCGTCTATCTCATCAGGAATTCGATACAAAAATAGGGATGATCTTGTATTAATAAAGATAGCTGATAACTCAAATGTAGTAGGTGTTTTTACAAAGAATGTTTTTTGTGCAGCACCGGTTTTAATTTCAAAAAATCACCTTAAAAAATCAAAAATCCGATATCTCTTAATTAACTCAGGGAATGCGAATGCAGGTACGGGAGAGCTTGGGATAAATATGGGAATGAAGGTATGTTCTTTAGTGGCCAAGGAGACTGGATGCAGTGTTGAAGAGGTTTTACCTTTTTCTACAGGAGTAATTGGGGAAGATTTGCCTATAAATCCTTTTGAAAATTCAATTCCAGAGCTAGTAAAGAACCTGAAAGAGGAAGGGTGGGAAAAGGCCGCAAGTGCCATTATGACTACAGATAAAAAACCAAAGTATTGCTCTACTAAAGTAAGGTTATCAAAAGGAGAAATTACTATAACCGGTATATGCAAGGGTTCTGGGATGATATCTCCTGATATGGCTACAATGCTTGCTTTTATCGCAACTGATGCATTAGTCGAGAGTAAAATCTTAAAAAATTACCTTTATCGGGCTGTTGCTCCATCTTTCAATAGTATTACTGTCGATGGCGATTGCTCTACAAATGATTCATGTTTACTTATAGCGAGCGGAACTTCGGGTATTAAGATTGATAAAAACACAACTGACGAAGAAAAATTTCAAGAAGCGCTATGTAAATTATCAATGGACTTAGCTCGAGCAATTGTATCAGATGGAGAGGGCGCTACTAAGTTTGTAGAAATAAAAATATCTGGAGCAAAAACACTGAAAGATGCTTATGATGTTGGTTTTGCAATCGCAAATTCTCCTTTAGTAAAAACAGCGATTTTTGCTTCTGACCCAAATTGGGGAAGAATTATTGCAGCAATAGGAAAAACTTCCATAGATAATCTTAATATTAATAAGTTAAAAATTTCTTTTGATGATATACCCGTATTTAAAAATGGTAGGCGTGACGAAAGATATTTGGAAGAGAATGGAAAAAATGTTTTCATGAAAGATAATTTTAATATTTTTATCGATCTTGGTCTTGGACAAATGGAAGCGTCTATTTTTACATGCGACCTATCCCATGAATACGTCAAGATAAATGCTGAATATAGATCATGAAAGATTCAATAAACGTAGCAGTGGGTGTACTATTTGACGACGAGGGAAAGATTATAATTTCCCAACGTCAAGAAGGTAAGCCTTCAGGAGGTTTATGGGAATTCCCCGGAGGTAAGCAAGAGTATGGTGAAAAAATAGAAGAGACTCTTTCAAGAGAGCTCTTTGAAGAGTTAGGAATAAAAATTATAAAATATAGACCTTTAATAAGTTTAATTTCCACTGAAAATGAAAGTAAACTCACACTAAACGTTTTTTTAATAAATTCATGGACAGGAGATATAGATGGCCGAGAGGGACAAAAAATAAATTCCGTATTAATTCCTGATTTAGAAAAATTCCCTATGCCAAAATCTAATCAATTCATCTTAAAAGCATTAGCTTTGCCTGATCGCTTTTTGATAACGCCACCTAATGTCGATGATCGAACTCAATTTATTAATAATTTAGAGAAGACTTTTAAGCAAGGAATAAGTTTGTTTCAGCTACGCGTTTTCGGACTTGAGGAAAGCAGCCACTTGGATTTGATAAATGAAATTCAACAAATTAGTCATGATAAAAATGTTAAAATGTTACTTAATGGCTCTTTTGATTTATTAGAAAAAACAGATTTATCTTCAATTCACTTAAGTAGCAGCCAACTAAGTATTTTGAAAAACAGACCTATGGGAATAGATTTTATTTCTGCCTCATGTCACAACATCAATGACTTAGAAAACGCAGAAAAGATAGATGTAGATTTTGCTGTTTTATCCCCGGTATTGCCAACGAAGAGTCACCCTGATGCTGAACCCTTGGGTTGGGAAAACTTTGAAAGGCTCTCTAGTGAAGTAAATTTTCCTATTTTTGCATTAGGGGGCATGAGAGAAGAGCACCTTAAAAAATCTTGGAAATATGGAGCTCAGGGTATTGCTGGCATAAGAGGATTTTGGCCAGAAAATATTTAGTTAATCATCGACTAAATTTTTTGTACCAATAATTATTTTTTCTTCATTTAGCCATTCGCCTAAATCTATCATTTTACAGCGCTCACTACAAAATGGACGCCATGTATTATTTTTTGACCATATGGCCTCGTTGCCACACTTTGGACATAAGGTTTTATTAGAAATGTTTTTCATATTATGCAGATATTTAAATCAAACTGAATATCATTATCAATCTGTGTTGGATGGTCTCTATAACGGTACTGCATGAATCTTATACTAAGACGATGTTTTCCTCCGCTTATCTCTGCGTATATGTTTTCATATTTTTTTTCAAGATATAATTGAACCATTTGAATTGACGATCCATTTGGTAGATTTTGTTGATAAAAACCATTTAGTGCCTCACATTTTTCCCTTTTTGTACTATTTCTTATGAGATCTAATAATATAGAAACTGATGAGTAAACTGGCTCAATTTCTTTCCTCCAATAATTGAATTGAATTAGCCTATCATCATGGGTTTTATTCAGCCATAAATGTAAAAGTGGAAGGTCAAAATCAAAATCACCTCCAGGAATATCTTTTCTTTGGAGAAAGTTGTTTAGTAATTCGTCTTTTCTAAGGTTTGAGCCAAGGGGGCCTTCAATATTTATCAAAGAGCTTTGACATTTTTTTAATATATCTAAGGTATCGCTTAGTTTTTCATGATCAATATCAGGAAAATTTACCATGCGAGAAAGAAAGGAGGTATATCTTTCAATTTCTTTCAGTAAATCAATTTTAATATCTGACCTTATTAATATTTTTGTTATATCAAGCAAAGTGCCCAATGCAGCTCTGGAGTCCCATAGGTTTTTTTTCTGAATATGATAATCATATTTTTCAAACAGATGAGATATGCGCAGTAATAGACGACACCTTTCATTAAGAGGCTGCTCAAAAATAATTTTTTCTATTTCTTCGATATTTGTATCAGTCGACATTTTTTTTTGCTAAATCAAGATATTTTTTATGTAAAGAGTTTAAACCTTTTTTTAAGTCATTGAGACTGCTATTGTTTAATAAAATATCGTCGGCAACTATTTTTCTATGTAAATCACTAGCTTGAATTTTTAAAATTTGATTTATTTCTTTTGATGAAATATTTTCTCTTTTTTTTAGTCTGGATTTTCTGATATCTTCAGCTGCCTCAATTAAAAGAACTTTTTCATAATCATATACTTCTTTTGACTCTATGAATAAAGGTAACACTATAATTATATAGTCTGAGGTGCTTTCTTTGGATATTTTAATAATTTCCTGATGAATAATGGGATGAAGAATATCTTGTAATTTTTCTCTATATTCAGTGTTAAAGAAAACCTTTTTTCTTATAGCTTTCCTATCTAATTCTCCATTTTTCATCACTATATTTTCACCAAATATAGAACAGATTTTTAAGAAAGCTGGTTGTCCAGCCGCAACTAATTTTTTACCTATTTCATCTGCATCAATAATCTCAACACCAAAATCTTTTAAGTAATTTGTTGCCTCAGTTTTTCCGCTCGCTATACCGCCTGTTAAAATAACTCTAAACATTTTTTTTAATAAGAAAGATAAAAGAATTGGTGATAGGACGTTATGATGCTCTCTCCCCAAAAAATACCAATAACACCAGAAATTGCCAAAAATGGGCCGAATGCAAAAAAGTTATCATCGGTTTTCTTTCTAAATATCATCTGTGTTATTCCAAAAGTCATACCTGCTATCGAAGCTAAAATTATAATTAAGGGCAGCATATTTAGACCTAGCCATGCTCCTAATAAAGATAATAATTTAAAATCTCCATAACCCATCCCTTCTTTATTAGTAAAATATTTAAAAATTTGATAGGGAAACCAAAAGATTAGATATCCAAATATAGCTCCAAGAACCGCATCATTGAGGGATGTAAAGATTTCAAAAGAATTTACAAATAAGCCTACCCACAAAAATGGTAAAACGATTCGATCTGGAATGAGACGTTCATCTATATCAATAAAAGATATTACTAAAAGTACCCATAATAAAAGTGCAACAAGCAACCCTTCTACTTCTAAACCAAAATTTAATATTGCAAAAAGTGTTAATATACCTGTGAATATTTCTATTATTACAAATCGGAAAGGAATTTTATAGCCACAGTTTCTACATTTTCCCCTCATCCAAATCCAGCTTATGACTGGTATTTTCTCAATTAGTTTATTTTTTTTGTCACAACCAAAACAAATTGAAGGCGGGTGAATTAAAAATTCTATGCCTAATATATTTCTTGTAAAAGTTTTGTTATTTAAATTACACTCAGCCTCATGTTCCATATAAATTATTTTAGGTAAGCGTATAATAATCCTATTTAAAATAGCTCCTATAAATAACCCTACTAGGAATGAAGCAGAAGTTAGTATAAAAGATAAAGAAAAATCCATGGGAAGTTATATTGAGCCCTTATTGATTGGTTAAAACCAAGAAACTATAAAGATTATACTCCGAAATCTTAAATTTGGGTTTCGTTATTTTCTTTTGCAGAATAATGAGATATAGATTAAAGATCTACATTTGATAATATATAAAAACGAATAATTTTAAAAAAGTTTTTTAACTTTATTCTTTTCTTAGAGGGGGGTATCTAATTGAATTTGCACGAATATCAAGCAAAAAAAATTCTTTCAGAGTATGGAATATTAGTGCCAAAAGGCGAGCTAGTAGAGGACCCAGAGTATTCTGAGATTGCCGCAAAAAAAATAGATAGCGATAGATATGTCATTAAAGCACAGGCTCACACTGGAGATAGAAAAAGGGCAGGGGGCATAGTAATAGTAGATCATCTAGAATCTGTAAAAATGGAGGTTGAAAAAATTTTTAACCGAAGATTGATCACGGATCAGACGGGAAAAGATGGTCTTCCTGTCAATCAAGTTCTCATAGAGGAAATGTGTAAAATAAAAAAAGAGATTTACTTGGGAATTTTAATAGATAGAACACTACGCAGAGTAGTAATTATTGGATCTGAAGGAGGGGGTACAGGTATTGAAAAAAAGACATCTTCAAATCCAAACAACTTAAAAAAACTAATACTTGATATAAATTATAATCAATCAAAAACTGGTTTTGATAAATTTATTCAATCTCTAAATTTAGAGTCAAATTTAATTTTAGAATTTGAACATCTAATAAATTCTTTGATTGAACTTTTTCATAAGGAAGATGCGAGTTTGGTTGAAATAAATCCTTTAATACTAAATGAAAAAAATCAGTTTGTAGCGCTTGATGCGAAAATAAGTATAGACTCTAATGCTCTTTTTCGTCATGAAGATTTAGTGAAACTTAGAGATATACAGCAAGAGAATCAACTAGAAAATAGGGCATCGAAAAGCGATTTAAATTACATTTCACTTGATGGAAATATTGGATGCATGGTAAACGGAGCAGGTTTGGCCATGGCTACAATGGACCTAGTGAAGCAATGTAATGGTAGTCCAGCAAACTTTCTAGACGTAGGTGGTGGTGTTACTGCAAAGAGTGTAACAGAGGCATTTCAAATTATTACGTTTGAAAATAAGGTAAAGGTAGTTTTAGTAAATATTTTTGGAGGGATAGTTCGATGTGACCTTATCGCAGAGGGAATAATCGAGGCAATAAGAATTGCTAAAATAGACATTCCAATTGTTGTAAGACTTGAGGGTACCAATGCTAGCCAAGGATTAAAAATGTTAAAAGATTGCGGTTTAACGATTGAAACAGCTCAGAATTTAACAGATGCTGCTGAGAAGGCAGTAAAGGCAGCAAATAAATGAGTATTTTAATCGATAAGAAAACGAAAGTAATTTGTCAGGGGTTTACTGGGCGTCAGGGCACTTTTCATTCAGAACAAGCAATAGCTTATGGGACAAATTTAGTTGGGGGTGTAACACCTGGAAAAGGTGGGAAACTACATTTGGGAAAGCCAGTTTTTAATTCCGTTATCGATGCGGTAATCGACACCGGCGCCAATGCTACGATGATTTACGTTCCTGCCGCTTTTGCCGCTAATGCAATAATAGAGGCAGTTGAAGCAAAGATTGAAACAATTGTATGTATTACAGAGGGCATTCCAATTTTGGATATGATCAAGGTACGCTCAATTTTAGATAAAAGTAATTCGAAACTAATTGGACCTAACTGTCCAGGTATAATAACTCCGGGTGAGTGCAAGATAGGCATAATGCCAGGCAACATTCATAGTCCAGGAATAATTGGCATAGTATCAAGGTCGGGTACGTTAACATATGAAGCCGTTCATCAAACAACGAAGCTTGGATTGGGTCAAACGACCTGTATAGGTATTGGTGGTGACCCTATTCATGGAATAAATTTCATAGATTGCTTGGAACTTTTTGAAGTTGATCCAAAAACTCAAGGAATCATCATTGTAGGAGAAATAGGCGGACGAGCAGAGGAAGATGCCGCTGAATTCATTAAAAATAATATAACAAAACCAGTTGTTTCATATATTGCTGGTTTGACTGCGCCAGCTGGGAGAAGAATGGGCCATGCAGGAGCCATAATAAGTGGTGGAGAAGGAACTGCAGAGATCAAGTATAAAGCAATGGAGGCGGTAGGAGTAAATACTGTAAAATCCCCAGCTAAGATCGGCGAGGCAATGGGCAATTTACTAAAATAACTTTATGATTTATTGAGATAAAAATGTCAGTACATATAGCGCTTGCACAATTAAATTTTATTGTTGGGGATATTGAGGGTAATACTCAAAAAATAATTGATACAAGTAAGGATCAAAAAGAAAAAGGTATAGATATTTTATTATTTCCTGAGCTCTGTCTGACAGGGTATCCGCCTGAAGATTTACTGCTAAGGGAGGAATGTAGCCAAAGGGTAGGCGCCTCTATTTTAAGATTAAAAAAAGAAGTTGAAGGGATAGTTATAATTATTGGATTTCCTGATTATAGAAATGGTAAGCGATTTAATATGGCGGCAGCAATCTATAATGGAGAAATTTTAATTGAATATCGTAAAAGAGAATTGCCAAATTATGGAGTTTTCGATGAAAAACGTTACTTTTCATCAGGCACCGAAGTATCTATTTTTCAATTTAAGGGATTAGTTTTTTCTTTAGCTATCTGCGAAGATGTTTGGTTTGATAAACCGATTGCAGAAGCAGCATCAGCTGGAGCACAGGTAATATTGAATCTAAATGGATCGCCCTTTATAAGTGGAAGATCTAATCAAAGAAAAAATGCCGTCTCAAGGCTAGCAAAAAAGCATTCGGTTAATATTGTTTATGTAAATCAAGTTGGTGGTCAAGATGAATTAGTTTTTGATGGAGGATCATTTGTTGTTGATAAATTTGGTAAGTTTCAATGCGAATGCGAGCAGTTTGTAGAATCGGTTTCTGATTTGACGATTTCCGATTCTGAAGAATGGAGTGGAGGCTCAATATCAGAAAATCTAGAAAATGAAGAAGAGATATATAAGGCCTTGGTAATTGGGGTTCGAGACTATGTAAAAAAGAGTGGTTTTGAGGGCGTAGTGATTGGCTTATCTGGTGGTATTGACTCGGCCTTAACATTAGCTATTGCTGTTGATGCCATTGGAGCAAATAATGTAGAAGTCGTATTGATGCCCTCAAGATATACGCTAAAAATAAGTAATGAAGATGCATTAGAACAAGCCAAATTGCTAAATGTTAAGCACCACCTTATTCCGATTGAAGAGGCATTCTCTGCTTTTTTGTCCATGCTTAAAGATACTTTTTCTGATTTACCGCCCGATGTGACAGAAGAAAATATTCAGTCGAGATGTAGAGGCCTTATTTTGATGGCATTGAGCAATAAGACTGGAAAAATGCTTCTTACAACTGGAAATAAAAGTGAAATGTCGGTTGGCTATGCAACACTATATGGGGATATGAATGGAGGTTTCGCGCCATTAAAAGATGTGCCAAAGCTATTGGTTTATAAATTATCTGCATGGTTAAATAAAAATCGTAAAATAATCCCAAAAAGAGTTATTGAAAGGCCACCATCAGCTGAATTACGGTTTGATCAGAAGGATACGGATACTTTACCTGATTATGAAATATTGGATCCAATAGTCAGATTATATGTTGAAGAAGATAAGTCTATTAATGACATTGTAAAAGAGGGATTTGAATTAAAAATAGTTCAAAAAATTATAAGGCTGATTGATAATAGCGAATATAAAAGAAGACAAGCGCCGCCAGGTATAAAGATTACACAACGGGCATATGGAAGGGATCGTCGCTATCCAATTGTAAATGCCTTTTAGCTATTAATAAGATTTTAAAAAAAGGTTTTGAAATGAAAAAGATTGAAGCAATAATAAAACCCTTCAAGCTCGATGATGTCAGAGAGGCGCTTTCCTCGATAGGGATAAACGGATTAACGGTAAGTGAAGTTAAGGGTTTTGGCCGTCAAAAAGGACATACTGAATTATACAGAGGAGCGGAATATGTTGTTGACTTTCTGCCAAAATTGAAGCTAGAAATTGTAGTTTCAGATGAACAACTGGAGGAATGTATTGAGGTTGTAAGTAATGCTGCTAGGACTGGAAAAATTGGAGATGGAAAAATCTTTGTTTATCCGATTGAACAAGTTGTTAGGATACGAACAAGCGAACAGGGCGATGAAGCGATTTGATCTTTAGTTTTCATCTAAACCAAAAAACTTCCAAATATTTTCACTTAAAGAATCATTACCAACCTTCAGTGGATCATCAATAAGGGATCTATTTTTTTGATTAAGAGCTAAGACACGACGAGCATCTTTCTCTAAATCCTTCATGCCCAGTTTTGAATAAGATTCGATCATAATATTTAAGGCATCTCTTATAGCAGGAGTTCTTTGATAATTTGTAACAACATAAGAGGCTCTATTTGCAGCAGCAATATATGCACCACGTTTGATGTAAAAACGAGCCACATGAATTTCATGTCTAGCAAGGTTATTCCTTAAATATAACATTCGTTTACGTGCATCTTCTGCATATTCTGTGTCAGGAAATTTATTTACTACCATTGCAAAATCTTTATAAGAATCCTTTGTGGCACCAATATCTCTTTGAGAATTATCAGTAGGTATAAATCTATTGAATAAACCTTGGGCACTATTTTGATTTATGAGCCCTCTTAAATAGTAGACATACGCAATGGCTGGATGATCAGGGTGGAATTTTATAAATCTATCTGCAGCTGCAAGAGCCTCTTTTGGAAGACCAGATCTATAGTAAGCATAAGCAGTATTTAATTGCGCTTGATGAACATATTTGCCAAAAGGATACCTTGATTCTAGCTTTTCATAGTAATCGATAGCCTTTTCATAGTCTCCACCTTTTAGTTCATATGTGGCTTCAGTGAATAGTTTTTTTTGACTCCAATCCTTTGTTTTATCGATTTCTTTAAGGATAGAGCAGCCAGTTAATAAGAAAAAACAAAAAGATATCCAAATTAAGCGTGTCATGAGCGATAATCCAATTAAATTATTCTAACTATTATACCGTATCAATTTGAAAACTGACGAAGATAACAATCAAAATCAAGCTTTTAAAGCAGAGATAGGATCCGATTTAGCCGGAAAGCGGCTCGATCATGCTCTTGTTGCATTATTCAAGCAATTTTCAAGAAGTCAATTGCAGGTATGGACTAAGGATGGATATATCCTAGTAAATAGTAGAATAAGGAATCCATCAGATAAGGTCTCTATTGGCGACCAAATTTTACTCAAAGTGCCCTCGATAGACCGTATTTATGTTAAAGGTCAGCCTATAGCACTTAATATCATATTTGAAGATGATGAAATTATCGTTATTAACAAAGATGCGGGTATTGTCGTTCATCCTGGCGCAGGAAATAGCGATGGTACAATTCAAAATGGACTTGTTTTTCATAACAAGCATTTATCGAAACTACCTCGAGCTGGTATCGTACATCGACTGGATAAAGATACCTCTGGGCTGATGGTGGTAGCAAAAACAATGAAGTCTTATTTGTATCTTATAAATGCCCTGGCTAATAGAAAAGTAAAAAGGATATATCGAGCTATTACTATTGGGAGAACACTAGATGCTGGAACAATTAATTTACCCATTGGTAGGCATCAAACAAATCGCATAAAAATGGCCATTAATAGCAAAGGCAAAGAGGCTATAACACATTATAAAAAATTAAAAAATTTTTTATACCATTCATATTTAGAAGTTGAGCTTGATACTGGCCGAACACATCAAATACGTGTTCATTTCTCGCACCTTGGTCATCCAATTGTAGGAGATAAGACTTACAATAAAAACAAGATTGGACAAAAAAATATGGCAAATAACTGTAAATTAATTATTTCCCAATTTAACAGACAAGCCTTGCATGCGGAAAGTTTAACTTTTAATCATCCTTTTTCAATGAAACTTATGCAGTGGAGGGCACCATTGCCAAATGATATTGAAAATTTACTTATTGCTTTGGAAGTAAA
>MDTD01018884.1_pt1 | contig 14629 bp, 14 predicted proteins | sample 811221 | NCBI WGS metagenome assembly MDTD01 (sample SAMN05326646, study PRJNA326480) | marine metagenome | isolation source: seawater | place: Pacific Ocean: South West | collected 2011
CGTCAAGTCCTGTGATAGAAATAACACGTTCTGATAATTGTGGCATGACCTCACCCTGAAAACTTAGTCTATCTATTTATACACCTGTTCATTACAGCTATTATTTGTCAAATAAATAACTTGTTTTTAGAAAGACATTATCAAAGAACTCTATTCTCGCTTTATTATAATTCTGGATTATTCATTGAAGTTCTGAGTTAACCCAATTTGGCGATTGATGTAACATTAACTTACTCACCAAAAAGTGTGCAAAAAGCTAAGATGTCTAAAATAAAATTACATAACTCTAAAGTTCGAAAGAAAGAAATCTTCGAACCGATCGACCCTTGTAATGTACGGATATATTTATGTGGTCCTACCGTATACGACCGAGCTCACCTGGGGAACGCAAGAAATGTTATATTATTTGATGTTTTATTCAGGTTTTTTAGGGAAATTTATGGTGATGATAATGTAAAATATGTGAGAAATTTTACCGATATCGACGACAAGATTAACCAAAGAGCTAAAGATCTTGGCAGAGAAATACAAGTTATAACGGATGAAACAATTGCTTGGTATTTGGAAGATATGGCGCTACTTGGCAACCTTTTGCCGAATGAGATGCCCAGAGCGACAAACTATGTGACTAAAATGATAAAAATGATCGAGGATCTTGTTCAGTCGGGTCATGCTTATGAAGCAAAGGGACATGTCCTCTTCTCTGTTAAAAGGTTTGAAGGCTATGGTTCGCTTTCCGGCCGCTCTATTGATGATATGATAGCTGGAGCCAGGGTAGAAATTGCTCCCTATAAGGCTGATCCTTTAGATTTTGTTTTGTGGAAGCCTTCGAGTGATGATCTTCCCGGATGGCAAAGTCCGTGGGGGAGGGGGCGACCTGGTTGGCATTTAGAGTGCTCAGCTATGAGCCATGATCTGTTAGGAGAGACTTTTGATATTCATGGTGGGGGTAATGATCTAATATTTCCTCATCACGAAAATGAACTTGCGCAAAGCAAATGTTGTTTTCCTTCGGGTGGTTTTGCAAATTTTTGGCTGCACAATGAAATGCTTCAGGTAGATGGAAAAAAAATGTCAAAATCGCTGGGTAATTTTTTTACAGTCCGAGATTTGATAGATAAGGGATTTCCGGGAGAGGTTATTCGATTTGTGTTTTTATCTACACATTACCGCAAACCGATGGATTGGACGCTGGAGAAAGCTAGCCAAGCAGATACTATTATCAGGCGTTGGTATGATAAGTGCAGAGATATAAAAAATGCGACTACGCCTTCATCAGAAGCAACCGAACTTTTGTCAGATGATTTGAATACACCAGGTGTGATTTCTTTATTGCACAAACACTTCCAAAATAAAAATTTTGTACAGCTAAAGGCTGATGCTAATCTAATTGGCTTGATGACTCCTGAATTTAATGATTGGCCATTTAATTTTGATTTATCAAAATTCGAAATAGCACTGACTGAAGTTAGATCGGAGGCCATGATAACCCGAAACTTTGATCGTTTGGATGATCTTAAGGATAAGTTATCTAGTGCTGGGGTTGAGGTCCAAATGACTAAGGATAGTATCAAATTAATACCGACCCTAAAGTTTGATCTAGCGAAACTTGAGCATATACTTTGAAGGTATTTTGCTATAATTCTATTTGGTAAACTTTAAATCTCAGCACATTGGATGATGTCATTGCAAAAAGAGCGGCTATACATATACGATACAACCTTACGCGACGGCCAGCAAACACAAGGCGTACAATTTTCGACAGATGATAAGATAGAGATTGCTGACTTGTTAGGTGATCTTGGTGTTGATTATATTGAGGGAGGGTGGCCAGGCGCCAATCCAACAGATACCACCTTTTTTGAAACCTATCGTACAAACGCAAATCTTGTTGCATTTGGGATGACAAAACGATCCGGTAGGTCGGCTGAAAATGATGATGTGTTAGCATCTGTTCTGAATGCAGGAACAAAAAAGATTTGTTTAGTTGGCAAGACACATGATTTTCATGTAGAAACGGCGCTTGGTATTTCGCTTAATGAGAATATAGTGGCAATTCAGCAATCCATTTCCCACGTTGTTTCCAAGGGTCGGGAAGCTATATTCGATGCAGAGCATTTTTTTGATGGGATGGTTTCAAATTCGGATTATGCAATAGAAGCGATACTTTCTGCGTATAGTGCGGGCGCACGATGGATAGTTTTATGTGACACCAATGGCGGTTCATTGCCGAGGGAAATAGAAAAGGCCGTCTCGCTAGTAATTAAGGCAGGTGTGCCTGGAACTCATTTAGGCATTCACACTCATAATGATACTGATAATGCGGTTGCGAACACCTTGATCGCTGTAGATGCAGGTGTGCGGCAAATTCAAGGAACGTTAAATGGATTGGGTGAAAGATGTGGCAATGCAAACTTAACAGCGTTAATTCCAACATTGGCTTTAAAATCAGACTATTGCGATAGATTTGAGACCGGTATTTCTAGAGCAGCCCTAAAAGGAATGACCAGGTTATCTCGCAGATTGGATGATATTCTTAATCGGGTATCCCTGCGACAAGCCTCCTATGTTGGTGCCTCCGCCTTCGCTCATAAGTCTGGGCTTCACGCTAACGCTATTCTAAAAGATCCATCAACCTATGAGCACGTTGATCCTGAATTGGTTGGGAATGAGCGAATAATCCCAATGTCCAATCAAGCTGGTACGTCTAATTTAAAAAAACGTTTGAGCGATGCTGGAATAGATCAAAATTTAAATAAAGACGAATTAGAAAAAATATTAGTGCTGATTAAAGAAAGGGAGTCACAAGGATATTCTTATGACACTGCTCAGGCAAGTTTTGAATTATTAGCTAGGCGAACTTTAGGTCAACTACCGGAATTTTTTGATGTTAAACGATATAAAGTTACCGTCGAAAGGAGAAAAAATAAATATAATGAAATGATTAGCCTTTCTGAAGCAGTTGTCGTTGTTAAGGTTGATGGTCAAAAGAAATTATCAGTAAGTGAGAGCTTGGATGAATTTGGTTCAGATAGGGGGCCAGTTAACGCATTGGCGAAAGCACTTGCGAAGGACTTGGGCCAGTACCAGCGTTTTATTGATGATATGAGATTGGTTGATTTTAAGGTGCGCATTACTCAAGGAGGAACAGAAGCTGTAACAAGAGTGGTCATTGATAGTGAAGACAGTGCGGGAAGACGTTGGGCTACTGTAGGTGTTTCTGCGAATATTGTAGATGCAAGTTTCGACGCACTGATAGATGCAATGAATTGGAAAATTTTAAGAGATTTTTAACTTCCCTTTAATTCTCTATATGAATTTCAGAACTTCGTTGAGCTTTTCTAGTAAATTAACTGTATGATTTTTGATGAAGATGTAAAATTTTGTGCTTCTCTTTTACAGAAAAGTGACCCGGAGAGGTTTAGAAGTATTATGGCCGCTCCAGAAAAGCTTCGGCCTTTCTTTTTCGTAATTTTTGCTTTTAATGTCGAAATAGCGAGGGCCCCCTATATCACCAAAGAACCAATGATTGCAGAAATTCGACTTCAGTGGTGGTTAGATACTCTTGAAGAGATAATAGCTGAAAAAGCAGTACGAAAACATGCTGTTGCAACTCCTTTGTCAAAATGTATTGGAAAAATTCAGGCAAAAGAATTGAAAGTATTCGTCAACGCAAGAAGGTGGGACGTATATTCTAATAAATTTGAAAACTTTAGTGAGCTTAAAAAATATTTATTTGATACAACTGTAATCCTTTTTCGGGTAGCAGCGAAGTGTGAGCGAGGCAATAATGAAAAAGATTTCCAAAATGCATGCATGGCCATCGCCTTGGCTAACTATCTAATGGCGATACCTGACCTCAAAAAAGCGGGTAAGGTGCCAATTTCTGGACTGCCAACTAATGAAATTGAGGACCAGTGCAAGATTTCCTTAGAGAGCTTAGAAATTGCTAAAATAAAATGGAATGATTTTACAGAACAAGAGCAGTGGGTTTTATTCACTGGTTGGAAAAGTAAGAAAATTTTAAGTGAGATTTCCCAAAATCTTGAGAATATAGATAGCACTGTTTCAAAGTTAGAAAATCGGCGAATGACATTTACTTTTGTTATGAAAGCTTTTTTGAAAACGTTCTAAATAATATTATTTGTTCTATTGTTTTGTGATAGAAATAAAATTGCTAAACCGGCTAAGATTAAAAAAGGAAGCATTGCAAAATTTACTGCATTCCATCCAGAGACTGCTGAACTTCCCGCACAATTCATCAGTCCACCCGAGGCAAGCGAAGCTACGGTAACCCCTGCGAAAACAATAAAGTCATTTAATCCTTGTATTTTTCCACGCTCATCTGGCTTATGTGAATTCGCTAAAAGGCTCGTTGCTCCTATGAAACTAAAACTCCAGCCAATGCCCAATAAAACTAAAGCTACTGAGAAGTTCGTTAAGCTTATGCCGGACAGCGCCACTAATCCTGAAAAGCCGAGTATTAATAATCCGGAAGTAATTATCTTAATATTTCCAAACCTAACTATCAGGTGACCGGTAAAGAAAGATGGAATAAACATCGCCAATACGTGTATCGATACGATATCCGCCGCATTATTTTCAGTGAAGCCGCAGCCTACTACTGCTAGCGGTGTAGATGTCATTACCAAATTCATCAAAGCGTATGCTACCATTGCACAGATTATGGCTACCACTAATTCTGGTGTTTTTAATATTTGACTATAGGACCTGCTTTCATAACGCTTATATTTTTCAGTTTTGGGAGGTGGTATTTTTAAATATAGAAATAATAGGGCTCCAATGAGATTTAATAAAATTACACTTAAGTAAGTGCCCATAAAGGGAATGACAAAGCTGCTGGAAGTAATTTTAACCAGTTGCGGCCCAATAATTGCTGAAATCAATCCACCAGCCATTACATAAGAAATAGCTTTTGGTTTGAAGTCTGGGGATGCAGTATCGGTAGCTGCAAATCTGTAAAATCCTTGGGCAGACATGTAAATACCACTTAAAAAACTTCCAACAAGAAATATTGAAAAATTAGACAAATAAAGCCCAGTACAGCCAATAATACCACCTGAGGCCCCACCAAATGTTCCAATCAAGAACCCAACACGTCTTCCGTATTTCTGCATTATAAGAGATAGCGGGTTTGCTGAGAGCATGGATCCAAAAACAATTAGTGATATGGGCAGAGTTGCAAAGCAGGGATTAGTTACAAGTGACTGACCTGCTAATCCACCTATGATAAAAATCATAACTATTTGGTTTCCGACGGTGGCTTGTGCCAAAATCAAAATAGTTAAGTTGCGGCGTGCCAAGCTATTTTTATCATTTTTAAACATTTCGTTTTAATTATCTCGATTTAAACCACTAACTATGTCTATAAGCTCTTAAAAATTATAGCCAGTTATAAAGCGGTGGTCACGATCGATGAGTTTAAATAATCCTATACTAAGCGGCACTAAAGACAGTCTGATAATTAAAAATGAACTGAATGGTCGTGCGAACACAAAACTTTAAAATTTTTTAGGTATAGACTGGTGAAGGTCCTAATCAGTTACCCAAAAAAAATGTTAACTTTGTTTATGGGGATACTACTTTTTTTGTAAATAGATGAAGTAAATTCATTTAAATCGCAAAACATTAATATTTTGGTCAAAAACTTGCGAGGTTAGGGTGCTTTTATAAAAGTCAAAGCTGCGTACGCTATCAATATTATGGTTTTAATGTTAGAAAGACTGCAAAAAATCTTACGGTAGAAATTTCATCAACTCCTTAAAAGTTAAACTGATGGGCAATATTTTATGACGAAGAGAGTTCTGATCAAATCTGATGAAGTCGTGGCCCAAGCCGTTGACTATCTTATTTTTTGCGAACCGCTTTTTGCGGACGTAATAAAACATACCGGCGTGCCTAGATTGCGGCTAAGGCCGGATGGATTTCAAACTTTACTACAAGCAATAATTAGTCAGCAGGTTTCAGTTGCAGCTGCAAATGCGATTTGGTCTCGACTAAAGCTTAAAGATTTTCTAGATCCTCACAAAATTTTAAAAACGAATGAAGATAACTTAAAGGCAGTCGGTTTAAGTCGGCAAAAAATAAGGTATGCAAAAGCGTTAGCAGAAGCTGATTTGGATTACGTAGCTCTTGGGCAAAAAAGTGATGATGAGGTTATAAGAATTTTGACAGAAGTACCTGGAATTGGTGTATGGACTGCAGAAATTTATGCCATGTTTAGTCTGAAAAGGGCTGATATTTTTGCAGCCGGAGATCTTGCTCTGAAAGAAAGTGCTAGACTATTATATTCGCTTGATGAACGTCCGACTGAAGGTGAATTAAGAGTAATGTCAAACAAATGGTCTCCGTGGAGATCTGTTGCGGCTCTTCTTTTATGGGATTATTATGGTTTTATAAAAAACAGGGAAGGCGTAGTATGACGCGTGTTTTGAAATCTAAACGTATTGAGCCAAAGTCTGGTGAGATACGTTCAGTCGTGGTTTTTCTTCATGGTTATGGAGCAAACGGAGATGACTTATTAGGATTGGCAGAGCCACTATCGGAGCATTTGCCGGATACATTATTCGTTTCTCCTGATGCTCCAGAAAATTGCGCTGGTAGTCCAATGGGATTTCAATGGTTTCCTATACCTTGGATTGATGGTTCGAGTGAGGAGGAAAGTAAAAACGGGATGCTTTCAGCTGTTGACGATTTAAATGCATTTCTAGACGCGATGATGGTCGACGAAGATATTTTGCCGGAGCAACTAGCCTTGTTTGGATTTTCTCAAGGTACAATGATGGCACTGCATGTTGCTCCACGAAGAGAAGATCCTATTGCGGGGGTTGTTGCAATTTCAGGTCGACTATTAGAGCCAGAGCTTCTAGTTGATGATGTTATTAGCCGTATGCCAGTCATGTTTGTACATGGGGATCAGGACGAAGTCGTGCCGCCCCAATCAATGCCTCAGGGAGTGGAGGGATTACAAGCAGCTGGCTTTAAAGATGTTTATGCTCATATTCAAAAAGGTACAGGGCATGGCATTGCTCCTGATGGTTTGGGCGTTTCATTAGCTTTCTTGCGCGACCAGTTAGGTTTTTAAGTTAAATATATATTTTTATTTTGAGGATATGCCATAAAATGGGGGTTGTCAGCCGCTAAACTCAATATATAGTTAAGGTTATAAAAGCAATTGCTACAGGGGCGCTGGTATGGAGGCAGACTTTAGGAATGAATTCGTAAGACATCCTTCGTCTACAAAAAACAACCCTGCATTAGTTCTCAACGCTGACTACCGACCCCTTTCTTACTACCCACTTTCTCTCTGGTGTTGGCAAGACGCAGTAAAAGCCGCATTCATGGAGAGAGTCGATATTGTTGCTGAGTATGATGATTATGTGCATAGTCCGTCGATAAGTATAAAAATACCATCGGTCGTAGTCTTGAAAGATTATATTAGGCCGCAGAAAAAGGTAGCATTTACCAGATTTAATCTTTTTCTAAGGGATGAATTCTCCTGTCAATATTGTGGTTCAAAAGGAGATTTGACGTTTGATCACGTTGTTCCTAGATCTCTAGGTGGCACGACTAATTGGGCTAATGTAGTTGCGGCGTGTAGCCCTTGTAATTTGAAAAAGGGATCAAAGACACTTAAAAATTCTGGTTTGCGCCTAAGGCGTAAACCTCTACGTCCCGAACCTCATCAGATGATGAATGTAGGAAGAAAGTTTCCACCAAATTATTTGCACAAAAGTTGGATGGATTTTTTATATTGGGATGCAGAGTTAGATGCATAATAATTCCTAATACTAAGCCCTTACTAAAAAGCGATCATATTTATGTAAAATAATAAGGTAATATATTACCTTAATTATAACTTATTGTTTTTAAATTATTTTAAGTAATTAATTACACTTGACCTTGCCATTTAGGACGATATAACGCTTAGCACAAAATTATAAATTATATAGGTAATATCAAGGTGGTATTAGATGAAGACATATACTGCGACACCAGCAGACATTGAAAAAAAATGGATTCTAATAGACGCAGATGGCATAGTACTTGGCCGACTAGCATCCATTATCGCTATGCGTTTGCGTGGTAAACACAAATCCTCATATACGCCTCATATGGATTGTGGAGACAACGTTATTGTCGTAAATGCTGAAAAAATTCAGATGACTGGCAAAAAAAGGGAAGAAAACTTTTACTGGCATACCGGTTATCCAGGTGGAATAAAGTCGAGAACCAAGCAAGAACTTTTGGATGGAGCTCATCCTGAGCGCGTTATCACTCAGGCTGTTAAGCGCATGCTGCCTGGTAACAAACTGAGCCGACAAATAATGACTAATCTTAGGGTTTATGCTGGAGCAGAACATCCGCATGAGGCCCAGGATCCAAGTGTGCTCGACGTAAAATCAATGAATTCTAAAAATACACGGGTGACAAGATAATGAGTGAAGATATTAAATCACTGAGTGATCTGGATACGGTCTCATCTGAGAATGCAGTAGGTGCAGAGATTCCAGCGCCGCGAGTTGCAATTCGCGACGATCTAGGGAGATCTTACGCTACTGGGAAGAGAAAAGATGCAGTCGCAAGAGTTTGGATTAAACCTGGATCTGGAAAAATTGTTGTTAATGAAAAGGAAATGAATGGTTACTTTGCTAGACCAGTTCTGCAAATGATACTAATGCAACCATTTCAGGTGGCAGGCGTTGAAGATCAATTTGACGTAAAGGCGACAGTCAAAGGCGGCGGCTTATCAGGTCAGGCTGGCGCAGTGAAGCATGGCATCTCAAAAGCTTTACAATTGTACGATCCATCCTTAAGGGCGGCACTGAAGTCTGCAGGTTTTCTTACGCGCGACAGTCGTGTTGTGGAACGCAAAAAATTTGGTAAGCGTAAGGCGCGTCGTTCATTTCAGTTTTCCAAGCGATAATTTACGAATCAAAGTTTATATATATACAAATCAATGGGTTGCGTCTTTGCAGCCTGTTGATTATTTGCTTCTAATTCCAAATAATTTTATCCTTTTTTTGTGGAAAACAAGCCAAACTAATTTCATTTTTCTTTATGTCATGAGAGAGCATCTATTGAGTCTACTAAAACTACATTTAAAAGCAATGTGAACTCAAAAATGAATGTTCATAAACAGTATTTTCTGAACAATACATCTCTATATTTCATGAAATAAAAATAAAATCTTCAGAATTATTAATTTTTTATTTCACTAAAATGCAAAAAAAATATTGTAAAATTTCAATAATAGTTTGCAGATAAAATATTTATTTAAATCGTGTGTAACCGGGGAACTTTCGTTTTACTTCTAATTAAAAAGAATACGTCGAAACTCGAAACTTTTAGAAATCTTCTAAGGATTAAAATGTTAAATACAATAGGTTTGATTATTGCATTAATTGCTTTTTTTTCTCTACAATTACTTGGAAGAGAGTTGTGAGATTCGCGTGGATAATCTTAAAACATTAATTGAAATTAAAAATCTCCATAAATCCTTTGGGGATTTATTTGTGTTAAAGGGAGTTAGTATATCCGCAAAAAAGGGTGAGGTTATATCTCTTATCGGTTCATCCGGATCTGGAAAATCAACACTTTTAAGATGTACAAATCTCCTAGAAAATAGTCAGCAAGGAGAAATTAAATTTGCTGGTGAAAAAATAAAATGGAGAGGAAGCGGTGAAAATAGAATGCCGGCGGACTCAAATCAAGTTCGATTGATGCGAACAAATCTGTCAATGGTCTTTCAACAGTTTAATTTATGGTCTCATATGACGGTCTTGCAAAATGTGATGGAAGCTCCAGTTTCTGTTCTCGGCATAGAAAAGAATAAAGCTGAGAGTAACGCTCACAATTATTTGAACAAAGTGGGAATTGGAGAAAAGTGGAATTCGTTTCCCTCGGAATTATCAGGTGGGCAACAACAAAGAGCCGCAATTGCAAGAGCATTATGTATGGAGCCTAGTGCGTTATTGTTTGATGAACCCACCTCAGCACTTGATCCTGAGTTAGAGCAAGAGGTTATAAATGTAATCAAAGATTTAGCACATGAAGGGCGTACTATGATTATTGTCACGCACGATATGAAACTTGCCGCTGACGTGTCAAATCATGTAGTGTTTTTACACAGGGGTTTAATAGAAGAGGAGGGAACACCAAACTCTTTATTCAAATCCCCTAAATCAGAGAGGTTGCAAAAGTTTCTTAGTTCTACTCGCGCAGCTTAAAATTATATGGGAGAAAACAATGAAAAAACTAATAATGAGTGCCGTACTATGGGGTATAACTGCAGGATTATCTCTTGCTGGGAGCCATTCCGTAACACGAATGGGGACCGAAGGAGCTTACCCTCCGTGGAATTTCGTTGATGATAATGGCGAAGTGGCTGGTTTTGAACGCGAACTTGGCGATGAGCTATGTAAACGCGCGGAATTAAATTGTGAATGGGTACTAAATGATTGGGATAGTATAATTCCCAACCTGGTTTCAGGAAATTACGACACAATAATCGCAGGTATGTCTATCACAGATGATCGCAAAGAAAAAATAGATTTTACTACAAATTATACACAACCTGATCCATCATCTTATTTAGCAGCATCGAAGGACGCTAATTGGTCTACTGGGGTGATTGCAGCCCAGTCAAATACCATACAAGCGTCATACATAGCAGAAACGGGAGCAACCCTTGTAGAGTTTGCAACACCAGAAGAAACCATTGCCGCAGTTAGAAATGGTGAAGCTGATGCTGTGCTCGCAGATGATTCTTATTTACGACCAATTGCAGCAGAGGAGCCAGGTTTAATGTTTGTGGGGGACAGACCCTTAATAGGCGGCGGGGTCGGCATGGGCATTAGGAAAAGCGATGCAGAGCTTCGTAACAAGTTCACGGCAGCTATTGAATCAATGAAGGCTGACGGAACGCTCAATGCGTTAATCACGAAATGGGAAATCGGCGAAACATTCTAATAATTACTGTGATCCAAGTGATACTACTCAAGCTTGGATCACAAAGCCAATCAGATAATTACTGATTGGTCACTTCATAACTTAAAATTTAATCAAAAATTATACGGGTAATTGTGCTTTTATATGTTTGAATTTTGTACAAATCCTGAAAAGTTAATCGGATTATCTTGGTTGAGTTGCTACTTAACAACACCTAAGCACATGAACCTGTTTTATTCAGTATTAACAGTACTTTCCCTTTTAATGCTCACTGCCCCTACAGCATTATTGTTTGGATTTGGTGGCGCTGTGATGGCGAGATCAAAAAATTTTGTAATTAAAGTAATTGGGAATACATATATTTCTATTGTAAGAGGAGTTCCGGATATTGCTTTTTTTCTCTTCTTTGTAATTGCTATAGATCAGTTTTTTGAGTGGATAAGGCATAAGATACTTTGTCAAGACTGGAGTGAGCCTATCCGGCAAGGCAACGATTTTGTAGTGTGTGCAATTGCAAAATTGCCCTTAAATTCTTCTCCTCAATGGATACACGAAATCTATGGTTTCTTCCTTGCTGTAGTAACTTTTGCAATAGTGTTTGGAGCATTTGCTGCAAATGTGCTCTACGGAGCAATGCGGGCAGTTCCAAAACCACAGCTTGAGGCTGCAGTTTCATTCGGAATGACAGATGGACAGGTGTTTCGAAGAGTATTGGTTCCTCAAATGTGGATATATGCACTTCCAGGGCTTGGAAATTTGTGGATGATTTTAATAAAGGCCACACCACTTCTATTTTTACTTGGTATAGAGGATATCGTTTACTGGGCACGAGAACTTGGCGGCACAAAAACTGCTAAATTTACGAATTATCCCCATGGAGACTGGAGAGTTTGGTATTTTCTAGCTTTGTTAGCGTTCTATCTTGTTTTTACTAGAGTATCAGAGGTGATGATAGATAAACTAGATAAGCGTCTTTCTCGCGGAGCAGCTACATTGGGAGGCAGCTTGCAAGGGCAAGTTGGTAGATGAGCTGTATTGAAATCATAACAGATTATGGGCTACGCTCGATCGGTTTAGGAGAAAGATTGTTACCTAAATCAGATTTCACTATTTGCCATCAATTGACGCTTATTGGGTCTGGTATGTTATGGAATATTTATTTTGGAACTGTTTCTCTCATCAGTGGTTTTGCAATGGCTACATTGCTTGCTCTGGGAAAGGCTTCAAATTATTTTTACTTAAGAAAAGCATCCGAATTTTTTATATTTGTTTTTAGAGGTTCGCCACTGTTTATTCAATTTTTCTTTGCCTATTTTTTATTTTTATCTTTAAAACAAAATTTCACATTTTTGTCCCCTTTAACATCAGCTTGGTCTGGGGCTTTAATTGTTCTGTTCTGTAATACTGCTGCTTATAGTGGCGAAATATTTTATGGTGCAATACAAGCAATACCTAAAAACGATATTGACGCCGCTGATGCTTACGGGATCACAGGTTGGGCTCGTTTTCGTCGGATAATATGGCCATCCATGTTACGTCTTGCCTGGCCTGCATATACAAATGAGGCTATCTTTTTATTTCATGCAACCACGCTCGTATTTTTTTCTGGCTTTCCAGCGTGGCAGCAGCGAGGCGACGCACTTTACTATGCCAATTATTTTGCTGACAAAACATTTAACCCTTTTATTCCATATCCTATTTTAGCTGGGTACTTTATTATCTTAACTCTGATCCTTATTGGTTTGTTTGGCTTAGTTAATCGAAAACTGAATATTCACTTACCTAGGGAGCAACATTCAAAAATAAAATTTAGATTACGGATGATACGATAATTCTAAAAATAACAATGAGCCGCTTTCTAGAAGCCCTTTTCCTTTAGAATTTGATATTTATTATTTCAACAGCCAATTACATTTAAATCGTAAGGCGTTTTCTGGTAGATCTCGTTTATCCAGTTCCCGTAGAGTAAGTGTGCGTGGCTCCGCCATCTATTTTTTGGATTATTTAGAGGATTATCATCAGGATAATAATTCTTGGGAAAAATGATTTTTTTTCCTTCCTTAACATCTCTATCATATTCCTGTTTTAAAGTATCGCTATCGTACTCAAAGTGATTGAGTATATAGAGTGCATTATGTTTTTTATCCTCAATCAAGCAAGGACCAACTTCTTTACTCGCGAGCAAAGTTTTTAAGTCCTTAATTTTGTTTACCTCTTTCTGCCGCAGTTCCGTCCAACGGCTGACAGGGATGATAAAGTCATCGGAAAATCCTCTCAAATATGGAGAAGACGGTTCGATATTTTCATGTCTATAGCAACCAAATGCTTTTTTCGTAAGATTATATTTTTTTATCTTATAAAAATGATACAACATTGCCATTCCACCCCAGCAGACACCAAATACCGAGTGAACATTCTTTTGTGTCCATTCGAAAATATCTATTAACTCTTTCCAGTACGATACTGATTCATAATCCAAATGTTCTATTGGAGCTCCAGTTATTATTAGGCCATCAAACTTCTCCCCACTTGATTTTACATTTTTAAATGAGCGATAAAATGTTTGCATATGTTCAGCTGCAGTGTTTTTTGTTTCATGGGTAGACATTTTTATAAGTGAAAACTCTATCTGCAAAGGGGTGGCCCCTATGACTCTTGCAAACTGATTTTCAGTTTGGATTTTTTTTGGCATAAGATTTAATAGACCAATTTTTAGGGGTCGTATATCTTGCCTCTTTGCTGTAAAATTGTCCATCACCATGACACCTTCATTTTTCAAGACATTGAATGCTGGCAAATCGTGTGGAATTTTTATAGGCATTAATACTTGCCTTTCAGATTTTTTTTGGTTTGATCATTAGTAAACCTATTTCTTAGCTGTTTGCTAATGTATTTTCAATTAACAAACTGAATTGTTTGGTATTTTTCACTTTTTCAATATCCTCAGCTTTTACGGTAATACCCCATTCGGACATCTTCTTATAACGAGGCTGCCGATGCGATAAAGCTTTAGAATAAGTCCATCTTATAAACTCGTTTGGATCTACATCATTCTCTCTGATATTCTTGAGCTTAATAAATTCTTCCCACATTATTGCTAAAAAACTTTCTTCATAGCACATGGGCTTGGGATTTTTATCAAACCTATTAATCAATGCTTCTGTATGAGCTTCAGATCCTTTTATCCATACCAAAAGAGTATTCTCAGATAGATGGTTCATAACAGGATCATTAGGATCGTAAGGGTCTACTACCTCACAAATTGATCCACCACTGTCGCATATAAAGTTTCTATACTGGTATATTTCTTGAGAGCGTTTCGCAAAATAACCAGTATCTAGTAACGCGGCTATCTCTGCCTTACGATGCTGTTTTTGTCGCTTTTCGTATTCAGCCATAGGGATTCCTCCAAGTTCAACATTACCTGGCTTTCCGAGATAATTTGATAGCGGAGCTAGGTTGTTAAAAGTAATATTGGAATCGATATAAATGGAGTCGCTCTTGAGGAGTTCACTTAAATAGGGTGTTTTCATTGCAGCCAATTTGTAACTGTCAGATATAAATTCTCCCATATACCGTGTGCCAATACGATAATCTATCGAATAATGAAACCAATCGCCATCTTCTCTTAATAAGTTTGAAATATAAGTCTTACCAA
>MDTD01175157.1_pt1 | contig 14627 bp, 18 predicted proteins | sample 811221 | NCBI WGS metagenome assembly MDTD01 (sample SAMN05326646, study PRJNA326480) | marine metagenome | isolation source: seawater | place: Pacific Ocean: South West | collected 2011
GGAGACTGAAATTGCGTATTTAGATCCAAATTTATTTTTTAATTTATTTTCAAATTGGGCCTGTTGATCTCCTTGAGTTAGAAAATCAGATTTTAAAACTTTATTCACAGATTTTATGTCGTGATTATCAATATGTTGATGTCCATAAAAATATTTCATAAATATTCTTAATTTTTAATATATCTTTTAGTCAAAATTTTTGGCCAGTTAGAATTATAATCTATGTTTTTATCATCTATGTAAAGATCGTAAGATGGCTTACCCATAATTAATTTGTGATATTTAACATTCCATTTTTTAAGTTGATTTTTTGTAAGATTATAACCTTTTTTTCTTGCCAATATTGGATTTTCTTTTGATCGACCCATGTATCTTGCAGTAAAAATTTTTATAATATAACCATTTTCATATAAATTATTTATTAATTTGACTATTTTAACTTTAGGTTTTGACAAATTATAATAATTTTTTTTTGTTGTACAAATTGTGTTATCTAGATCAAAACAGATTATTTTAATTTTTTTTTTCATAAAATTTAAAAATCAATTAAGGACTTAACTTTGTTTATTTTTTTTTAAATGTTTAAACCATACTCTTGTAGCTTTGTTAATTGATTTTGGTGTCCATAAAGGAGCATTATTCCAGTTATTGATCTGACTCAACATTTTCTCTACACCTTCTTCAAATTTAATTTTGGGTTTCCATTTAAGATGTTTTTTAATTTTAGAAATATTGGCCCAAGTAATTTTAGGCTCGCCTGGTCTGTTAGGTATCTTAATTGTTTTTCCTCCAATTATTTCTGTTAAATATTTTATAGATTTTGGATTATCAGAACCTAAATTATAAACTTGGCCCACATACTTTGTAACTGCTGCTTTGTAAAAGGCATTAACTACATCAGTAACATAAACAAAATCTCTAGATTGTCTTCCTGTGCCTACTACAGTTAAAGGTTTTTTTTTTAATTTTTGTTTAAAAAAAACTCCAAAAACTGCACCATAAGCACCTGTGGTCCTTACTCTAGTTCCATAAGCATTAAAAATTCGTATTGAATTTACGGGAAGTCTATAAACTTTATGCCAATGAAGTACGGCCTGCTCCCCTAGTAGTTTACTTAATGCGTAAGGATATTGTGGATCAATTTTTTCTTTTTCATTTAATCTCGAGGATTTTATCCCGTAGCAGGATGAAGAAGCGGCATAAACAAATTTTTTAATATTATTATATCTTGCTGCTTCAAGAACCTTAATAGTTCCTTGAACATTTGTCTCCATATAATTAATGGGATTTTCAATAGAAGGAACAATATCTCCTATACCCGCGAAATGAAAAACATAGCGAGCTTTTTTAAAAAATTTATGATTTTTATTTAATTTATTTATATTTATCTTTTGAAACTTTAAATTAGGATTTTTTTTATTATGATGAAGGTTACTTTTATGCCCCCCCATTAAATTATCAATTACATTAACTTGATACTTTTTTGAAAGCAGCAAGTCTACCATATGACTTCCTATGAAGCCTGCACCTCCAGTTACTACTGCAATTTTTTTTTTCATTTTGCTTGATGTTTTTTTAATCTTTCAACATTAAAATATTTATCATCATTAAAGCTATTTGGTAGCAAACCTTTTTTAAAAGCTTCACACAACTCTCTTACGGCATTTTCTATTGTAAATTTAGGAATAAAACCTAGAACATTTTTTACTTTATCTGAGTTGATATGATATGATCTCAAGTCATTTGACTGAGTATAAATAATATCAATATTTTTTTTTTCTGGAAATTCGTCTATAACAACTTTCCTAACTATTTTAGCAATTTCGGAGATAGACAAATTTTGATATCCTACATTAAATTTTTGATTTCTTATTTTTTCAGATGGAGATGAAATAGAAAGTTTAACGAAATCACAATAATCTTGGATATGAAGATTTGGTCTCAATTGTTTGCCACCAAAAACTGTTATTTTATTATTATTTACAGCGTGATTGGTCAAAATGTTTACTGATAAATCTAATCTTTGTCTAGGAGCATATCCGCAAACTGTTGCTGGTCTGAATATTACCCCCTCAAAATCATTATTTGTCTCATCTAATAATTGTGGTTCACACATTCCTTTAAATTTATTGTATAAAGTTAAGGGAACAAATGGATGATCTTCTTTTACATCTTTTTTATCTGAAACTCCATAAACAGAACTTGTAGATGCATAAATGAAACGCTTAACACCAGAACTTTTGGCTGCAACAACCATTGGCTTGAAAGCATTCAAATTCACCTCTGTAGAAAAATTTTCATCGAGCTCAAAACTTGCATCATTAGAAACACAAGCAAGATGCAAAAAAACATCATGATTCAGGCAAGATTCTTTTATTTTTTTTGAATCTCTTATATCCCCTTTAATAAGTGTAAAATTTTTATTAGAGTTAGGTAGAAAATCATCACCAAAATAAAGATTATCAAATACAGTAACTTTGTAACCTTCATTTAATAACTGTGGAACTAGTCTGCTACCACAATATCCCGCGCCTCCAGTAATAAAAATAGACTTAAAATTCACTTATTTTTTTGTTTCAATCTTAAAACCTGCTTTTGTAGCATCTAACAAAAACATATTTACAGTTTCTAAGGAAAGTTGATTTAAATCTTTTCCTATAGAGCCAATTTTTTTTAAAATTTCATTTGGAACAGTTATTATATGACAATTAATTGTATTTGCTTGGAATATATTTAATACTTCTCTAGTGCTTGCCCACAAAATCTTTATATTTTTTTTTGTTTTACAAATTTCTACAGCATCTTTCATTATTGGAATAGGATCTATTCCTGTATCTGCAATTCTTCCTGCAAAAATTGATATTATGATTTCGGTTTCATTATTTATTATTTCATATATTTCTTTTACTTGTTGAATTGTTAAAATAGCAGTTACATTACATTTCACTCCTTTATCTGTAAGTTTTTCAATTAATTTTGAGGTTTTAATTCCTTTAGAGTTTGTTATTGGTATTTTAACAAAAACATTTTCCCCCCAAGAAGCAATTTCATTTGCTTGCTCGTACATTTCATCTAATTCATCTGAAAATATTTCGAACGATACTGGTTTTTCTTTAATATTACTTAAAACATCTTTGGCAAATTTTTTGTAATCTGTAACTCCAGCTTTTTTCATTAAGCTAGGATTTGTTGTAAAACCATTAATATTCTTATCTTTATCTAATTCTTTCATTGAATTTAAATCTGCACCATCTGCAAAAATTTCTATATTAATATTTTTTAAATTATCCATTTTTTTAATCCTATAATATTTTTAGTAAAAATTTAATCACCACTTAGTCTTGTTTTCTTGAAGCAAAGGATGAGAAACCAAGCAATGCCAAATTACGACCTGAAAACTTTCGGAAAATGGTGTTGTTAAACTTTTGTCAATTTCAGGGATTACTAAAACTTTGTTACTTAACTGTTTTGCATAACCATCCTTTTTACCTATTATCCCTAATACCTTAGCATTAATTTTTCTAGCATAATCAATTGCTAATACCAAATTTGTACTCACTTTTTTTCTTTTATTTCCTCCTCCAACTGAAAGAATAAATAGGGCATCTTTTCTTTTAAATTTACTTACTTTTAACCAATTTAAAAATGAAGATTTCCATCCATCATCATTCACCCTTGCGGTAAGTTCAGAAACATTGTCAGTAGGAGTATAAGATTCTATATTGCATAATTTTCTAAAATCATTTACAGCATGTGAGCTATTCCCTGCACTACCTCCAACACCTAAAAAAAAAAACTCTACCGTTATTTTTTTTTATTTTAACCAATTCTTTGGCCATTAAATTAACCTCTTCATAATTTATTAAATTAGCAATTTTAGATACACCTTTAAAGTAATACTCTGAATGATTTTTATTATTTTTCATAAATTATTGATTTGTAAAACTAGCTATATAGGTCAAATTATAAACAGTAAAGGTAATTTATACTTTAAAATAATCAATTAATATAAATAAAAGTTAAAAATTTTTATTTGTTTTTATTCTTCTTAAAGTCAAATAATTTTCGTTTCGTTTTAAAAAATTAACAAAATTTTTATTTTTCCAATTGTCCCAATTAGCGCTTAAAGTTCTACCTGAAATCGTAATACTTTTGCTTTTAATTATAAAGTTTACTAAGCCAATTACTTTTGTAAAATCTGGCTTACTGTTTCTATTTTTTAATAACTGATTTTTGTAGGATTTAGGTAATTTATTTATTTTTTTTAAACTTTTGTTATGAATATTAGTTTTTATAAAACCAGGAGCTATGCAATTAACAACGATCTTATATTTTTTAAGTTCAAGAGCCAAGTTTTCAGAAAATCTTACTAAAGCTGTTTTTGCAACCGAATAGGGTGAAAACTTCTCCCAAGCATTAAATGCTCCGCCTCCAGAAAAAAAAATAATCTTAGAAAATCTGTTTTTTTTTATTAATTTAAATAATTTTCTAATTATTATTAAATTTGTCTTAAAATTTAAATCAAAAATTTTAATCCATTCTTTCATATCATAATCATATATATTTTCAGGCTCACCTAAATATCCTTGACAGCAAATTATTCCATCTATTTCACCAAATTTTGATTTTGCTAGCTTAAATAATTTATCTATATCCTTTTTTTTATTTGCATCAAATTTTAGAAAAAAATTATTATGATTAGCAAATTTATTTTTGATTTTTTGTATATTCCTAGAACACAAAATTAATTGATTTTTTTCCGCTAGAGATTTTGCAATCTCACTTCCTATTCCCTGACCTGCTCCAATAATAATATATTTCACTTAAATAATTTGTAATTGTTTTTGTATCCAGGCATCATTTGATAAATTAGTTTTTTTATTTTTTTTAATCAAATTTTTAAAGTGTTTATATTCTAAGTACCAAGTAGGATCTAATTTAAGAATAGACTGTCTCTTCTCGCTTGGTCTTCCTGATGGAAATTTTCTCTTTCTATAAACAAATGTGCTTTTACCCCATTTACATAGATTATCGATATGTGCTGAACCTTTAGAGCCTATCACATCACACTTAAAACTATTCTTCCACATAAGAAAAGATATTTCAAAACATATAGTAGGAATTTTTTTTTTTGTAATTACATAAGCATGATCGGGAGCTTTATTTTCAAAGTTATTTGATGCTACTAGCTTAAAGTCGTCTGTATAATTTTTAAACCAAAATCTACAAATATCCAATAAATGAGGTGTAAGATCATTTAAAATGCCTTTGCCTTCATCTCTCCAATTATTTTTTACTAACCTGGCAGTTCCGTTACCATAAAAAATTCTACATGAATAAATTTTACCTAATTTTTTTGAATTTATTAATTTTTTCATTTTGATAATATGAGGTTCAAATCTATGATTATATGCAGTGTAACAAACTACATTATTTGCTCTAGCTTTTTTTTGAAGTTTAGAAAAATATTTTAAATTTTTTAAAATTAGTGGTTTCTCAACTAAAACATGTTTTTTATTTTCAATACAATAATTAATTACTTTATATTTTTGATTATCAGGCAAGCATATTAATACAGCATTATAATCTTCTAGAGGAACTGTTTCAATATTATTAAAATCAGATTTCTTAAATTTATCAACAGAATAAATAAAGTCTTTACCCAAAAATTTTTTTCTTTTTTTTCCCTGAACACCCATGCCAACTATTATTGTTTTCATTAAATATTGTAAGTTGTTGAATTTTCGATATCTTTTATTTTTTCTAAAACTTTGTTTGGGGTGACCGTAATATTACCTAGATTTTCACACTGACATGCGGCTGCAATAGAACCTATCACACTTGCAATAGTCAAAGACTTAGTAGCAACCATGGCTAGTGTTGAATATGCTAATAAAGCATCTCCTGCTCCAACACTATCCTCAACTTTCGAGACAAAAGATGGAACGGTGAAAGATTTTGCATCCCTAGATTTTTTTCTATTTCTATTTGAGACACCAAAAACACCTCTTTCTCCTAATTTAAGAATTAAATTTTTATAATTTGTTAAAGTAGCTAAATTTTGTGTTAAAACACTAATATTTGAGTCTTGATCTCCAAGAGAAAATCTTACTTCTCTTTCGTTAGGTGTTAACAAATTAAAACCTTTAAAATCAGTTATATTCCCCCATCTTGTAGCTACTTGACTATCTGCAACCTTAAAAACATTTTTATTTATAGATGAACTGAATATTTTAATATTTGATTTATTGAAAATTCCATGTCTAAAATCACTAAAAATTATTGCATCACTTTTTTCATTCTTGATATGAAATTGAATTTTTTTAACTATTTTTGAAGATATAGGAATGTTGTCTAATTTATCAATTTTTAACAATTTATATCCATTAGCGACTATTGTATTTTTATTTGTAGTTGGTCTTGTATGGTCAATTATGTAATTTATTTTTATTTTTTTAAGACCTTTTAGTACAAAATTCTTTAATTCATCTTTTCCAAGGACTGTTGTGAAAGTCACTTTTGCACCAGCACTTTGAAGATGTTTTGCCACAATTCCAGCTCCACCAACATAATCATCATTTCCTTGAAATAAAACACTAGGTGTGGGTGTTTTAGTGTTTCCACCAATTAAAGTTGTCTTTGTATAAGAGTCAACAATTGTGTCGCCTACAACATGAACTTTAATTTTTTTTATTTTGTGTAAAGTCTTTCTAAGATCATTAAAACTAATTTTGTTTTCTTCTAAAAGAGTTCTCAATTTTAAATCATCAATTTTTGGCTCTGATAGTTTTAGGAGACTTGTTGAAGAATACACTACATCTCCAGGAGTAAAAATCATTTCCCCTCCATATCTTTCTACAATTTTTGCTTCTTCTTTAGTCGCTTCAGGTAATCCAGTTGATTGATATTCAAAACCTTTTGCAAAAAAATCAGGTTTTAATAATGCTAGGTTTTTTAAAGGTGTGGCGTTGTTATCTATTAATACATGATCTACCATTTGAAAAGTTGCTAAATTTAATGCTCTTAATTTTTCTGGAACAAAAGGCCTGTAAGTTCCTTTTTTAATAAACTTATCAGCTGTTATACTAACTATCAAAATATCTGCTTTTGATTTAGCGTATAATAGATGTCTTATATGGCCAGGATGCACAACATCAAAATTTCCATGACACATAATAATTTTTTTTTTTCTTGGATAAGGTCCAATCAATTTCAAGAGTTTACGTAAATCTATAATTTTTTTTAAATATTGTTTTTTCATAATCTATTTTTTTCTCAAATAGTAATGTGGGCTACTTGGCAAACAAATAAGTTTATTAAATAATGATATAGAGTTTGATAAATTCATTTTTGGATATTTTTTTAAATATTTTATTTGATGCATTAAAGTCCATCCTGGTCTTACATTTAATTTATTTTTAATACATTCTAGAATAATATGATTTCTTAATTTTGAATACTTATTTTTTAAAATAGCAACATTTAGCCAATTATTGTATTGAAGATTATTTTTTCCTGAAAAAATTTTAAGGTATTTACTATCTTTAAAGTTTTCCTTGTATTTTTTATTAAGTGTTCTTTTTGAATTTAAAATATTTTTTAACTTAAGAGTTTGTGCATAACCTAAGGCTGCATTTAAATTCGGCATACGATAATTATAACCAAGTTCATCGTGAAAAAATAAGTATTTATGCTTTGCTTTAGCAGTAGTTATTAATTTTTCACACTTTTGTATAAACTTTTTATTTGATGAAACTATTGCTCCACCTCCCCCAGAAGTAATTATCTTGTTTCCATTAAAGCTATATATTCCTGCAAATCCAAAAGTTCCAAGATGTTTTTTATTAACAAAGCTTCCAATTGCTTCAGCTGAGTCCTCTATTAAAATTATATTTCTTTTATCAAGTATTTTCTTTAAGTTTTTTATGTCACAAGGATAACCATAAGTATGTAAAGCTATACATAATCGAATTTTTTTTTTGGTTTTTTTATTTATGCAGAAATTTTTTTTTTGAAGAGTATTATTTTCTAAATACTTATCTAATTTTTTCACATCTATACCTAAAGTTTTTTCCTCAATATCTACAAAATGAGGGCTCGCTCCAGACATTAATACTGAATTAGCCGAGGCAATATAATTAAAATTTGGTACTAAAACTTCATGATCTTTATTAATACCCATTGCTTTTAAAGTTACATGTAAAGCAGTTGAGCCAGAGCTTGTTAAAACAATATTTTTACATTTTGTTAAATCTTGAATTTTTCTTTTAAAAAGTTCTATATGTTTACCAACTGATGAAACAAATCCTGACTCAATACTTTCCTTAATTGGAGCTAAATCTGTTTTTTCAATTAAAGGCTCATGTAATTGGTGATTATTAAATTTTTTGTTAAAATTTAAGGTTTTTTTTATATTAAAAATAATTTCTTGAGATATTTTTCTATTATTTGACATAGTTTCTAATTATATAATTGCCGTTATCAGATGATTTCCTACCTAGCTTCAATTTTTTAAAAATTTCTTTTATTCCATAATCAGCTGAATATTTTGGTTTAATTTTAAGGACTTTAGTAATTTTCTCAAAATTTACTCTATAGTCTCTGGGATCAACACTTTTTTGCAAATACTTCACTTTTGCTTTTTTTCTGTATTTTTTTATTAAGCTTACTATGTCTTTCTTTCTGTAATTATTTTTATTTGAGCCAACGTTAAATACTTGATTATTAATTATATGATTTGGTGAAAATAATACGCTATAAACTATTCTAGAAAAGTCTTTGACATGACAATATGGTCTCCATGTGTTTGGATCATAAACTACAAGTTCTTTATTGTCATAAATATCTCTACAAAATTCATTAATAGTTAAATCATATCTCATTCTTTGAGAAAATCCGAAAGCTGTCGCAAATCTTAATACTGTAGGACAAAAATTCTTTTTCTTTAATCCTAAAATATATTTCTCTATTTCCACTTTTGCTTTTGCATAGTGTGACTTTGGTGAAAGTTTTGTATTTTCATTTGCTATTTTATTTTTAACAATGCCATAATTTGAACATGTACTTATAAATATTAATTTATTTATTTTTTTTTTCTCATTTAATTTATGAATTAGTTTTTTAATCCCATATAAATTAATTTTATCTGATAAAATTTTATATTTTTTTGTTATTGGATCACCAACTAAGCCTGCTAGAATAATAACGTCTGTTACACCCTTTAACGATCTTTCTAATATTTTTTGATTTCTAAAATCTCCATAAAAAAATTTAATTTTTTTGTTTTTTAAAAGTTTATTATTCATTTTTTGAGATTTATAAATAAGCCAGTCTAAAGAATTTACTTGTAAAATTTTTTTTTTTTTTGAATATTCTTCTGTCATTAAACTACCAATATAACCACCTCCACCAACTAATAGAATTTTTTTCATTAAGATTATTATTTTAAAAAATTTAACTTACAGAATTCTCTGTAATTTATGGATTTATTTCTTAAGTTGATCTGATTACAAATATTTCCTATTTTAATTTTATACACAACAAAAGCATTGGTCACATTTTTATATTTAACTTTAATTAATTTACTCCCATTGAAAATTCTCATTGTTTTTAAATTAATTTTTTTAATTCAGAAAGTGTTAAAAAATGCTCATTATTACCACTATTATAAGAAAAATTTTCTTTACAAAATTTACCTTTATTAATTTTAATTATTTTATTTATGTGATTTTTAGATAAGTAGCCTAGCGAAGGTAATATTACATAATAAGACTTGCAATCAATTGAATTTATAGCATCTGAGGTTGTTATCATCTCTTCATTTATTTTTTCACCAGGTCTTTTACCGATAATTTTAAATTTTGAATTTGGTGAAATTGCTTTAGCAAGATCGGTTATTCTATAAGAAGGTATTTTGGGAACAAATATTTCACCTCCCACCATTTTTTTTAAACAATTTAAAACAAACTTTACACCTTGATCTAATGTTATGTTAAATCTTGTCATTTTCAAATCTGTTATTTCAAGAAATTTTTTATCTTTATTTTCTTTAAAATATGGAATTACAGAACCTCTACTAGACATTACATTTCCATAACGAACGACAGATGCAGAAAAATTTCTATTTCCTACATAATTATTTGAGGAAACAAATAATTTATCAGAAGCAAGTTTAGTTGCGCCATATAAATTAATTGGTGCTGCAGCTTTATCAGTGCTTAAAGCAATAATTTTTTTTACCTCATTTTTTAAACTTGCAGATATTACATTCTGTGAGCCTAAGATATTTGTTTTTACTGCCTCAAATGGATTATATTCTAATGTTGGAACTTGCTTTAAAGCAGCTGCGTGAACTACGATATCAACATTTTTTAATGCAAAATCGAGTCGTTCCAAATCTCTTACGTCTCCAATAAAAAATCTAAGTTTTGTATTATTTTTAAACAGAATATTTTGCTTCATTTGTAGCTGCTTAAATTCATCTCTACTAAAAATAATAATTTTCTTTAATTTATATTTTTTCAATAAAACTTCGGTAAACTTTTGACCAAAAGAACCCGTTCCTCCTGTAATTAAAATAGTTTTATTATTTAGCATTTATTTAATTTAGTGTTTATTAATACTGATGCAATTTTGAAACATGTATATCAAAAAAGAAATTACATGGACAACTATTAATTTAATACTTAATAAGACAGTTAAAAACTTTTCTACTAAAATTGAATTTATAAGATAATTGTTGCTAAATAGTCTTAATTTAAACATTAAAAAAATCTTTTAAAAGAAAGATAGCTGAAATCGTTGCTAAAACATAAATACTTAATTCTGTAATTTTTTTGAATTTATCTGATATCAGATTACCAATAATACTAGAAACAAATATTAAAATAATCAATGTTACAGCATCTGTATTTATTTTGTTTGGATTTTCATTCAATAAAATTAAAATTAAAAATTGGGCGACGGCTAACAGTGCGTAAAAAAAGTGAATTTCGAATATAGATTTTTTTCCGTTGTTATCTTTATTATTTTTTAATAAAAAAAGTGATAATAATGTTCCACCTGAATTTGTAAAACCATGAACAAAGCCCATTACGATGCTAAAAATTTTTTTTGATTTTGTTGTAAGAAAGTCATTACTTTTTAACTTTATTTTTAAAATTATAGAAACAAAAATTATAAATGAAACCAAAATATTAAAGTTTATTTCATCTGAGAATTTTTTTAGTATGAAAATTCCAATAAAAATTGATGGAACACAAAATATAAAAAAATACTTAATTAAGCTTATACTTGCTTTCTCTCTATAATTATAAAAATACCTTAACAAAACTATATTTAACAAACTTGTTATTATAGAAATTGGCAATAAAAGAAACATTATACCTATCATTTCAAACTTATAGATAATCAAAATTGGTGTTCCAAGAACTAATATTCCGACCCCAGCTATTGATTGGATAAGACTAAGAAGAAATATAATGATGTATACTATAGTTAGATCCATGATATTTTATTTAGATATAGCTCCGCACTCGGCGACATTCAAATTTTTTAATCATGTTTTTTTTATATCTCTGTTTATACTTTTTGATATAAAATGTTGTTATTATCAGAAATATTAATTTTAAAATTCCCTAACAAAACTCTAATTTTTTTCTTTTCTTTGCTTGCTACCTCAAACATATAATTTGCAAACGGACCATTAATGAATTTGCCAGATTTTATTATATCTTTTTTAAAAAAAGTATTTTTAATACTACCTTCACTATCCTCATGGTCATGGCAATATTTTATAAAATTTACAATATCTGTTTGTGTATTTTTATTATTTTCTAAAAAGTAAACTAGTCCCTTAAGATTTTTAAAATGCTTATGCATGTTTTCCTTAAATTTTTCATGATAACAAAAAACATAATCACCAAGTAAATTTCTATTTTTTTTTTCATGAAAAATTTTTGGATAATAAATTTTTAAATCATTTATTTTTTTTTTAAACTCGTTAAAAAATAAACTTTGATTTTTTTTATTTATCTTGGCTACTATCCACATCCTTGATCTCTTTTTTTAATTCTTCAAATTCTTTCATCTTTATTTTCATAAATCTTAAAGTTAAACTTATTTTTTGCTTTATGCCCTCTGGAGTTAGAACATAAATGTAATTAATTTTTTTTTTACTTTTAGAAAAATTTTGAATTTTTATTAATCCTCTCTTTGTTAGAGCTTTTAATGAATAATTAAATTTCCCTAAGCTAACACCTAAACTTTCCGCAAGATCTCTTTGCGATGAATTAGGATTATTATGAACCACTCTTAGAACATCTAAGTGATCCTCATTTATGTTATTTTCGGGCACATTTTTTTTGTTCATATATTGAACATATTGTTCAAGATATGAACAGTCAATAAAAATTATGGATTAAATTTTTTGTGAGATAGTCAGTGTTTTATCTTAGACACTTGTAACAAGCATCTAAAATATCGTTTTCATTGAAGTAAAATTTTTTTTCTAGAGGTGTCGACATAGGTACATGGCTGTTTGGCCAGCATACTCTTTGGGGTGGTTTATCAAGCTTAATATTGTTTTCAGAAATTCTCGCAATTATTTCCGAGGAATAGCCAAAATTTTTCCAACCATCTTCAACTAAGACAAGTTTTTTTGTTTTTTTCAATGACTTAATTATAAGATCTAACTTCATATTGGAAACACTTCTCAAATCTATTAAGTCACATTTTATTTTTTTCTTCTTATATAAAATTTCTGCTGCTTTTAGAGAAGTTAAAACTGAGGCTCCGGCTGCAACGATAGTAATTCTATTACCTTTTAATCTTAATCTTGGTTTATCTAAATCTATAAAATACTTTTCGGTAGGTACAAGTTCTTTAGTATTATAAAGCGCTCTATACTCCAAAAAAATAACAGGATCATCGCTCATAATACTAGATAGCATCATACCTTTGGCTTCAGATGGCGAAGAAGGCATAACGACTCTTAACCCCGGTAAATATGAAAACATAGAATGCAAAGTTTTTGCGTGCTGTGGTCCTTGCCCCCAACCACGTCCAATTATAGCTCTAATTACTAGTGGTGCAAAACTTTTTCTCGAACTTTTAAAAGACCATAACGATATCCAATTAACTAATTGATCAAATGTATATGCCATAAAATCAACTCTGTGATGAATTAGTACAGGTCTTAACTTTCCATTAAGAGATGCTCCAAGAGCAAACATTGTTTGTGCCTGTTCGCTATTTGGTGTATCAAAAATTCTTTTTGATTTAAATTTTTTAAGTAGTCCTTCTGTAGAATGAAAAACATGACCTGTTTTGTCTACACCTTGACCAAAAATAAATACACTTTTATCTGATGACATCGCTTGTTCAAGAGCATTATTAATTGATTGACTAAAGGTAAGTAATTTTTTTTTCATTTATCAATATGGTTTAGGCTTGTGTCCTTCTTGAGATGTTCCAAATGAAATATTATTATTATAAAATTTTTTTACATTTTTATAAGTATTTTTAAAATTTTGAATTTGAAACTCCTTTGGAAATTTACTTTTCTTTGCAAAATTGAATGCGTTTTCAATAACTTTTAAATTTTCTCTCTCTATTTTTTTTTTAATTTTTGAAAAATCTTTATATTTTTTTGAGAGTTTTTTTTCATAAAATTTTAATGGATCTTTTTTTATCCAAGAATTATATTCAATTTTTGGCCTATAATTAAAATGGTCATCTCCCTCAGGTCCAACATGACCGTTATATCTATAGGTTTTAATTTCTACAAAATGAGGTTTTTTGGTTCTTCTGATATCTTTAACAATTTTTTCCATTTTTAAAAAAATTTTATCTGGATCGTTATCATCGATAAAAGTTGTGTTAACTGTAAAATTTTTAACTTTATTACTAGTTTTGGGATTAATAACTCTTTCTCTTAAATGTGTGTGCGTAGAGTAACCATTGTTTTCACATATATACAAAATAGGTAATTTCATTTTTGAAGCCATATTAAGAGATTCATATACTATTCCTTCCTCCATCCCTCCGTCTCCAATTATAGATATGGCTATACCCTTTTTTTTATTATAAATCCTTTCAAACGCTCCACCTAAAGCCATTGCAAAAGCTCCAGATAAAATGGTTCCACTATAAAAATTTATTTTAGTCGATGACAACTCTTGGGAACCAGCTAAACCACCATTGCTACCTGTTTTTTTCCCATAAAATTCAGCGATCATCTCTTTTATTGATCCCTTTTTAGATATGTAATAACCATGAGATCTGTGATGCGAGTAAATACTATCTTCTTTTATCATCAAAGAACTTAGTGCAGCTGGTAAAATTTCCTGGCCAATACAAAAATGCATTGGGCATCTCATTTCATCAGCTGGATGATATCTGTCAATTATCTCTTCTTGTGTTTTTCTTATTAGTGAAAGATTTTTATAAATATTTAATTGAGTTTGCTTTGTAATCATTGCTTGGTTGCAACTCTTCTTAACAGAAACAATTTTGTTGTCAAAGTATAAAACCTATATCTAAATTTCAAAAATTTTTTTCAGTGCATAAATCAAGCCGATTGAGCTATTAGTACTGGTCAGCTCCATGCGTTACCGCACTTCCACACC
>MDTD01091761.1_pt1 | contig 14624 bp, 13 predicted proteins | sample 811221 | NCBI WGS metagenome assembly MDTD01 (sample SAMN05326646, study PRJNA326480) | marine metagenome | isolation source: seawater | place: Pacific Ocean: South West | collected 2011
AAGCCAGATCATCCAGAGCCCCGGTCAGGCGCGTCGCAAACCCATCCATACTATCCATAAAGCCCTGCACGTGGGAATCGCTGATGCGCTGATAGAGCTCCAGACTGTGCACATATTGCCACACCGACACCGTAAAATCCCGTATCTCCAATGTCAGCGGATGGTGGATATCCCCCACCGCATCGCGTACCCAGTCCCGGCCTTCGGTATGGGGGATTGGTGTCAACGGGTCAAACGATTCATGATGGTTATCTGCATCAGGAGCAATAGGTGCATTGCCGGGATCTGCATTGGCGTAGTCCTGCGACGCCTGAAAAGGTGAACGGATCTCAGTATCTGTCGAGCTCAACAAAATATCATTCAGCAAAGAATCGAAATCCGGTGCATCGCCCTGTGCTTCTGGGACAGGCCAACCCATTTCCTCTGCAATTCGTCGTTCACGTTCAGGGTGATGGCGATACTTGGTCAGCGCCTGTTGATAAGACTCCGCCATCTCATCCGAACGCTTCATAAACGCTTCCCATTCAAATTCATCCATCTGGTGCACCGGTTCCGGTACCTCAGGCGTATCCTTCCGGCGCTCCGGCAACGTCCAGATATGATCCGAAATCGAAACATGGAAATCATAACCGGCCAGAATCACCCGCCCATTCTGATGGCTGATCCACTCAATGTAGAGCGGGTGGCCCACCTTCACATCCGGCTCATTCTGCTCTGAAGCCTGCCGCATGGCATGCGCCCTTCGACTCCATAGCGGGTCCGCCAGAATCGCCGGTACAAACTGCCTGGAAGCCGAAATATCACCAGCCCGTCCCTCCTGAAGAGAGGCCAGATCCACATTATCGCCGGGCCTCGGCATGGGATTATGAAAATGGATGCGGCAACCCGCCAGATCTGGATGACAATTGCCTTTGAGCTTCAGAATGATCGGCATCTGCCGACCGGCAAGCCACAGTTTCCCGGTAATCTGGCCACGGGTACGATTGTCCAGTTCGCCGCGGATAATTGATTTGGATAAACGGGTCGTCATAAGTCAGTCACTTCAGAGTAATAGCTAATCGAATTTCCATCGCCAGCGCTTCGTAGACAATAACGGAAAATCTGATTTCCATCAAGATCATCCCCCCGAATGCAATTCTGGATCTGTCCCGTCATGTCCTTTTTTCTGCCTAAGTCCGGGCTTTGACCGGGGTGCCGTCGTCGGTAAATGAAAGGGAACGTCTGGAAAAGGCGTCTGCCCACAGCCGGGCTTCGACGATCCGGCGGCCATCCAGCAGGACTTCCACGATATCAAAGCGATAAACCAGTCGTGGATGCCCCAGTTGCCGCAGATACCGTTCGGCGGTGCGGATGAGGTTCCACATCTTTTTTGGGGTGACGGCATCGGCAGGCCGACTGTATCGGGACGGGTGCCGGCGCGTTTTGACCTCTACAAAGCAGAGCACGGCACCGTCTCGGGCCACCAGATCGATCTCTCCATGAGGCCCGACAAAGCCTTTCACCAGTACCGTCATTCCCATGCCCTTAAGCAGCCGACAGGCGATGGCCTCACCACGACATCCCAGTCGCAGGTGAGCTGCTTTTGCCCGTCGCCACTTTTCTGATGAAGTGGTTACCGGCATGATCAGGGGCTCTGCTCAAATACGGGCTCGAGTGTGATGGCACCTCCGTCTCGGAGCTTTTCCTGCCGTGCCATCCCACGATTGATTGCCAGAATGTTGACGATCTCCCGCCATACCCGTCGACTTGACTCGCTGAGAGATCTGCCGCCTCGTTCCATTTTCTTCAGCATCTCTTCGGTATTCAGTTCTCGCCAGGAGTTGTAAACCGGTGGGTCTTCCAGGTCAAAACGGGTCTTTTCGCCCAACTTACCAGTGAACGCAGGGGGGACCACTTCCGCCACATCCACCATACCCGAAACCCGTTCCCATTCTGCCATGGACCAACGATTGAGGATCTCTTTTTCCTTGATGATGAAAGCTGCCAGTTCGCCTTTGATGTCAGCTGCAAAGGCTTCTGCCCGTAAATCCCCAATCACTTCATCCGCACTCAGGATGGCCCGGTCATAATCAAAACCGGTCATCAATTTCTGCCAGGCGGGATGCTTGCGGCAAGCTAATAGAATGCCGATTTCATCCAGGTTTGCATCACTGCCGTCACTCAACATGACGGAAGCCTTGAGGACCGCAGGGGCGAGAGGACCATGTTCTGCTATAAACATACGATAGTGGGATGTCCGCCAGAGCCCCTGGCCGGTTGAGGAGAGTTCCTTCCACAAGTCTGCTGCCTGCTCAACCGTCAGGTTATCCGGCAATTCCGTCACGCGACGACAAAAACGATCCCCCCATACCAGTCTGCACCAGGCATAGCGGGGCTTATCCTGCTGCTCTGCAGCGATAATGCGAAACCGTTCCTCACGCAGGCTTGCAGCTACCAGCCCTTCCAGGACAGTCTGGTCCAGCCGGTCAGTAAACCATTGGATATGGTCGCTGTACGTGCCGATTGCCCCATCTTTCACCTTTCCGAATGCGATAGGCAGCAGGGGTTGATTCACTGCCCGCATTTGCAGATACACCTTGGCAATACCGGGTGAGGCTCCCTGTTTGCAGGCAGCTTCATGGCTCCGTCCCACAAACAAGGCAAACAGACTGATTGGCAAATGGGCAGCCAGGGCCGGCCAGCTTGCATCTGCGATTGGGTGATCCGCAAACATCTCAGCCCTCTCTTCCGTGCAATACCACAATATTCGCTCATCCGTGGGGATCTTTTCCCAGAATGCTGCCAGTGCCATCACCTCTCGCACGGCTGCCTGATCCACCAGCTTCGCAGTTCGTGCCACCTCTGCGGCAGCGACTTTTCGGGTATCGGGAGAATCACCCTCACTGGCTACCAGAAGCTGGAGTGCACTTTCCAGGTGGCCGGCGGCAGCCAGATCCGCTGCCGCACGGTAAAGATTCGATGGAGCTTTCCATGGGAATGACGGTGTGACCGGCTCCTGATTTACCTTGCCTGCGGTCGTCACTTGAGCAGCAGGATTCTCTGCCGGTTTTGACTTTTCTGCCTGCTTGAATTCTGGCAACGGACTATCATTCAGTTCAGGTTGTTCCGGCAGAATCAGGTAATTTGCTTTCCCCACTTCACCTCGTTTGAATGCGGTTACCATTTCCTGCCCGATGATGATCAGAATCCAGACAAAGGTTATCATCGTCAGCAACAACCCGAGTATCCACAACGGCCAATGCCAGCGCTTGGAAGCGTCGCCCATCCGGATATACCAGGGCTTGCGCCAACCTCGTGCAAAGCTCTTATTGGAAAAGCGCTTTCTGGAAGGCGTCTGTTTTGCTGCCGCTGCTCTCTTTTGTTCGGCCAAAGTTGCCTCTGAAAAAGTCAGTTGGATCTGACCAGCCCGACCATTACTCCCTGAATGATGACCTGGTCGGAGTCATAAAACTGCGAATCAAAATCCGGGTTTGCCGGACGCAGTTCGATCTGGTGTTCACGACGATAAAGGTACTTCAACGTGGCTTCGTCTTCGACCAGTGCCACCACAATCTCACCGTCATTAGCCGTATTTTGTTGAGCCACGATGATGATATCCCCATCCAGGATACCTGCATCCCGCATGCTCAAGCCTTTGGTGCGCAGGGCAAACAACTTACGGTTCCCCACGCCCCACGGCAGCACGGCTGTATCCATCATGATATTTTCTTCCACCAGCTCAGTTGCCAGCAGCGGCATTCCGGCAGCAATACGTCCCACAATCGGCACATTCAGCATCCGTCCACTCTTGCGGGTCGACACCTTCGACTTTGTCAGTACGATGCTCCGCGCCTTGCTGCTGCGCTCCAGATAATTCTTTTTCTGCAAAGCCTGCAGGTGTGCAAAGGCCGAAGCCGGCCGTATGCGGAAGTGATCCGCAATCTCATAGACCGTCGGGGGAACGGCCTCCCGTCGATGAAACTCTTCGATATATTCCAGAATCGCCCGTTGCTTATCTGTTAAAGCTCTCATAGCATCTCCATTTTTCAACCAGAATCCAGTCCATATAGCTGAAAGATATTAGGTAAAAGCTACAACGCAAGTTCCCTGCACACAACCCATACCAAATATCCATGCAGCTTTAGAGCCTCTGCTTGCATTAAGATTGTCTGCGACGTATGCTTTAGAGATGTACAGCGTAGCCTGTGTTGAATCTGTATTTTTTCTCTTATATAAGGGAGTGTGATATGAAGCGGACGTTTTCCTTGGTCGAGCTGATGGTCGTCCTGGTCATCATCGTGGTTATTGCCGGACTGCTGATGGCCGGTATTTCCGGGGCCCGACGCAAAGCCATGGTGACCTCAACTAAAAGCCAGATCAGCCTGATCGAACTGGCTCTCTCCAATTATAACACCAACTACCCCTACCAGGTGCCTTTCAAACAGCAATGCCGTCCTGCTTCGGATAATGATTTCGCCATGGTGCCGTCAGGGGTAACGGTGGCTAACAACCCAACTGGTGGGAATGCGCCTCCACTCATTTCTGAACTCTGGGTGGCGCTGGACGGTAACAATGCCATTTATAATCCTCGTCAGATTCAGTTTGCAGTTCCAGATGCGGTGGCGCTTGATCCATGGGAGAATGAATTTCGAGTCGCATTTGACGCCACTGCCGATGATCTTGTCCATACTGACTTTGTCTTTGGGGGAGGACCGGTCAATGCCAGCTGGGCAATCTGGTCTCCAGGACCAGATAAAGTGGATAATGCAACGGATGGCCACGAGGCTAACGCCGATAATATCAATTCCTGGGACTAAATACGATACTATTTTTTCATGAGTGCTACACGTAATCTTTCTGCTTTCTCCACCGATCAAACACTCATTGCACCATCGATTCTGGCTGCTGACTTTTCCTGTTTGGGAAAAGATGTCGCGACCGTTGAAAAGGATGGTGCTGAGTTGCTGCATATCGATATCATGGACGCACACTTTGTGCCCAACCTTTCCATGGGGCCAGGGGTGGTGCAATGCATCCGGCCACACTCTGATCTGCTGTTTGATGTGCATCTGATGCAGACCGATCCCAAAGATTATGTGGAACCATTCGCCAAAGCGGGTGCCGATCATATCACCTTTCATACCGAATGCGGTAACCCCATTGATATGGTGATCCGCAAAATCCTTGATCTCGGCATGACTGCCGGGCTTTCCGTGAAGCCCGGGACACCGATTGAAGATGTCTTTCCCTATCTCGATCAACTGGCAATGGTGCTGATCATGACCGTCGAACCAGGATTTGGCGGGCAATCCTTCATGGAAGATATGCTGCCGAAAATTACCCGGCTGAGAAATGAGATCATCCGCCGCAAACTCGCCGTCCACATTGAAGTCGACGGTGGAATAAATGCGGAAACATCCATGCTTTGTCGGGAAGCAGGGGCCAATGCTATTGTCGCCGGGACCAGTATTTTCCGTGCCCCGGAAGGTACTGCCGAAGCCATCCGCCTGATCCGTGGCTGAGCTTCTCTGGTCATCAGGCCACCCGGTTATGCTCTTTAGGAACCGCTTTGTTATCGTTATCCAGCAGGGCGGTTTCTGCATTCCGGTAATGTGTTTTCCTGAAAGTGGTTCGCAGGGCAAGAATCCTTATAAAGATATGGAAGAATTTTAGATTTAGGGGTTCGCATTATAGAATTCCGGGTTTAGATTAGCTCCAATTTTATCCGGCTCCTTATGGAGGCCGGTTTTTACGGATTTGAATTCATGCAATGTGTCACGATAGTGGCTCTTCCCTCACTCAGGTTTTAGGATGATTCCAACCTTAAAGCATTACTTGATGTTGACCAAGCCATCAATCATGCTGCTGGTGCTGATCACTGGTACAGCTGGTATGGTGATGCAGGGCGACCTTCTCGAACAGCCTGTTCGATTCATGCTGGTGTTGGTCGGGCTCTTCTGTACCGGTGGCTCTGCAAATGCGTTCAATCAGTTTTTTGAACGCGATATTGATGCCCAGATGGCGCGCACCAAAAAACGGCGTCCGCTGCCGCAGGGAGCAATCAGTCCCCGTGGGGCTTTTCTTTTTGCATCAGGCATAGGTATTGCCGGTTGTCTGCTCTTCTTCTTTCTTTTCAATGCCTTAAGCGCGCTGCTCGCTTTGGGGACTATCCTTTTTTACGGTCTGTTTTACACCCTTTATCTGAAGCCAAACACCGCACAGAATATCGTCATTGGTGGTGCTGCCGGGGCTATGGGACCGGTCATCGCCTGGGCTGCTGCCGCCGGCAACCTTGCCTCAAAAGACGGCACCATGGCCTTCGAGCCCTGGTTGTTGTTCCTGGTCGTTTTCCTCTGGACTCCACCGCATTTCTGGGCCCTGGCTCTTTACCTGAAGGCCGACTACGAAAAGGTGAAGCTGCCGATGATGCCGGTCGTGAAAGGCGATGTCTTTACCCTCAAGCAGATGTGGTGGTACACCCTCGCCACTGTCGCTATCAGTCTCAGCATTCTGTTTTATGATTCCGCTGGAGTCATTTATGGCGCTGTGGCGATTTACCTGGGCTGGAAATTCATCCGCAAGGCATTGCAGGCCATGCGCGAACAGACCCGGCAGGCAGAATTTGGACTTTTCAAGTTTTCAATCGTGTACCTGCTGGTGCTGTTTGGCAGCCTGATCGTGGATGGCTTACGTCTAAAAGCCTGAGATCGGGTTGTTGTGAGGGTTCCTGCTGGTATATTTCACGCTTTCATTTTGAGGGCGTGCGGTGACAATTCATACTTCATAAGGAAGCGTACAATTGGCGCAGATATTTCCAAGATATTTTAATGTCGTGCACTTTGTGCTCGGCGCAGTTGGGGCCATAGGAGCGGCATCCGCGGCTGGCTTCATCTGGTATTACGGATCACCAGAATATACGGACGTGGGTTACCAACCCCAGCAACCTGTCCCCTTCAGCCACGCCCTCCATGCGGGTGAAATGGGCATGGACTGCCGCTACTGCCATAATAATGTCGAGCGTTCCCACGAAGCCAATGTACCGCAGACCAGCACCTGTATGAACTGCCATACTGAAGTGCTGCCAAACAGCGAAAAGCTCAAGCCTGTCCGTGACAGCTTCCTCACCGGTGAACCCCTCAAATGGGAGCGTGTTCACAAGGTACCCGATTATGCATATTTCGATCACTCGGTGCACCTGCGTGCTGGCGTTGGTTGTGCCAGTTGTCATGGGCGCATCGATACCATGGAGGTTGTGACGCAGAAGGAGCCGCTCAGCATGGGTTGGTGTCTTGATTGCCATCGCGACCCCGAACCTCACCTTCGCGATCTCGATCAGTTTGCGGTGACCGATATGCGCTGGTCACCAGAGCTGCAGGATAAACCAGCCGCTGAGATCATTGTTGAGAAGAATTTGCAGCCACCGCAGGATTGTTCAGCATGTCATCGATAAATGATAAAAAGCCTTTGGGCAAAGCATACTGGCGCAGCCTAAACGAGCTGGAAGACAGTCCTGAATTCCAGCGTCACGTCAACCGGGAATTCCCCTATCTGGATGACGAAGCTGCTGCCGGCAAGGTAAACCGCCGCCAATTTCTGACTATTATGGGTGCATCCATGGCACTTGGCGGGCTTGCTGCCTGTCGCCGTCCTGCCGAATCCATTGTGCCTTACGTCACCCCGCCGGAGGAAGTCATCCCTGGCCGTCCGCTCTTTTTTGCCACCACCATGCCGTTCGGTGAAGAAGCCTTTGGTCTGCTGGCCGAATCCCATGAGGGCCGTCCGACCAAGCTCGAAGGTAATCCCCTTCATCCGTCGACGCTCGGTGCAAGCAACAGCTGGATTCAGGCCAGCGTGCTCGATATGTATGATGTCGACCGCACTCCCGCCATTCTGGCCAATCCCGCCAGCGAGAGTGCACCCGGTACGCCGACCAAGCTTGATGCTTTCCAGAAATTCTGGGGCGAGCGTTATGCCGCGTTGAAAAGCAAGGAAGGTGTTGGCCTCGTTGTTCTGACTGAAGAAGTCAGCTCCCCGTCTGCCAGCCGCATGTTGGGTGAGTTGAAGAAGAATCTCCCTGAAGCGCAGGTTGTTGCTTACGCGCCGGTCAGCAATGAAAAGCGTTATGCCGGTTACAAGCAGTCATTCGGATCTGCCGTGCGTCCGATCTACCAATTTGAAAAAGCAGATGTCATCCTCTCGATTGGCTCTGATTTCCTGCTGACTGAAGACGATAACATTCGCAATGCCAAAGCATTTGCTGCCCGTCGCAAGCCCGATCATCCAGCTGGCATGAATCGCCTTTATGTGGTTGAGAGCGGGTTCACCATTACCGGTGGCAAATCGGATCATCGTCGCCGTCTGCGTGCCAGTAAGGTTGGACGCTTTGCCGCGGCACTGGCTGGTGCACTGGGGCTGGCAAACAGCGTTGCCGCACCGACCGACGAACCTTTCTTCAAAGCCGTGGTACAGGATCTGAAAAAAGCTGGTAAAAAGGCCCTGGTCGTGGCCGGCAGAAATCAGAGTGCCGAGGTGCATGCCCTGGTTGCAGCCATTAATGATAAGCTTGGCAATACCGGCCAGACGGTCAGCTATATTGAGCCAAAGGATGCTTTGCTTTCCAATGCTGCCGCGGCGCAGTCCGTGGTCACCGGTTTGAACGAAGGCACTGTGACCGACCTCGTCATTCTCGGTGGCAATCCTGCCCTCAACCTTCCCGGTTTTGAGGCTGCATTCAAAGCTGCCGCGGCCAATAAAGATTTCGCCTCAATTCGTTGGGGAGCCCGTCTGGATGATTCCTCCATCGGTGCCAGTTACCATGTTCCAGCTGCCCATTATCTGGAAAGCTGGGGTGATGCCCGCGCCCTCAATGGGGTGCTCAGTGTAGTTCAGCCTTTGATTGCCCCCTTATATAAGGATGCAAAATCACAGCTGGAAATGCTTGGCCTGCTCGCCACCGGTGCCTTTACCGATGGCTATGCCGCCGTGCGTGAAACCTGGAGTGCGGTGCTCGGCTCGGTCAATTTCGATTCCAAGTGGCGCAAGCTGCTCCATGACGGCGTGATGGCCGGCACCGAATCTGCTCAGGTCTCGGCGCATGCCAAAGTCGGTGCGGTTCAGGCCGCTGCAGCCAAAGCTGCTGTTTCGACTGATGCCGGTCTTGATCTGGAACTGATCACCTCCCCCAGCCTGCATGACGGGCGCTATGCCAATAATGGCTGGCTGCAGGAGCTTCCCGATCCCGTGACCAAGGTTGCCTGGGACAATGTGGCCATGATGAGTCGCGCCACTGCTGAATCACTCGGAATTGCTTCCCTGGTCGGCCAGATCGGTCGCAACGAATACCCGCTGGTTTCGCTTTCCGTCAATGGAAAATCCATTGAATTACCCGCATTTGTCGTTCCCGGTCATGCGGATGACACCGTCACGGTTGAGATCGGTTATGGTCAGACCTTTGGTCGTCAGGCCAATGCTTATGGCAAGCCGGTTGGGGCAAACACCTATAGCTTGCAGAATCAGCCCGGCGAGTACAGTCTCTCCGGTGCCAGCGTCAGCCCGACCGGCAAGAACCTGCTGGTTGCCGTCACGCAGGATCACCACAGCATGCACAGTCGTCCACTGATTCGCGAGAATCGTCTGGATGCCTTTGAGCAGAATCATGCCTTGCTGCCTGCCGAGATCCATCATCCGGTTGATGGCAGAGGCGTTCCCAAGCAGATCTGGAAAGAGTTCAACTACTCAGAAGGTCACCAGTGGGGGATGAGCATCGATCTCAGTTCCTGTACCGGGTGTTCGGCCTGTGTGGTGGCCTGCCAGAGCGAAAACAACATCCCGGTTGTCGGCAAGGATCAGGTTTCCCGCGGTCGCGAACTCCACTGGATGCGTATCGACCGTTACTATTCCAGTGTCGATTCCGGTTTTGGCGAATCGGGTGACAAAAACGATATTGATGATGTCGAAATGGCCATCCAGCCGGTCAACTGCCAGCATTGCGAAAACGCACCTTGCGAGCAGGTTTGCCCGGTTGCAGCTACCGTGCACGATCATGAAGGTCTGAATGCCATGGTCTACAACCGCTGTATCGGTACCCGTTATTGTGCCAATAACTGTCCGTACAAAGTGCGGCGTTTCAATTTCCTGAATTACACCAATGATATCCCGCAGACCCAGCAGATGCAGCACAATCCTGATGTCACGGTTCGTTTCCGTGGGGTGATGGAAAAATGCACCTTCTGCACGCAGCGAATCAACCAGGCTCGGATTGATGCCAAGGTTGGCGCTGGGGGCACCGATGACTGGATGATTCCTGATGGAACTGTCCAGACAGCATGTCAGCAGGCCTGTCCCGTCGGCGCGATTTCATTCGGAAATATCCTGGACACAGAAAGCGATGTCGCGGTTAAAAAAGCGTCCGATCGCAATTACGAGATCCTGCGTGAGTACAACACCCGTCCGCGGGTGAGCTACCAGGGACTCATTCGAAATGTCAATCCTGAGCTCGCGGGAGAGCCGGACATCAGCAGTCATGGAGGTGGCCATTCCGAGTCATCGCATGGCGACGCACATCATGGTGAGTCTGAGCATGGTCATGCGGAAGACACCCATGGCCATGGTGCCACTGATGATCACGGTCACGAGGCCAGCGAAGCTACCAGTCATAGTGAAGGACATTGATCTGTCAATGAGCGCAGCAGTTCCATCCATAGATCCACCGCTGATTACCGGCGATCATGACTTCAAGTCCGTTACCGAGCATATCAGTCGGATTACTGAAGGCAAACAGCCAAAAGTAGGTTGGTGGATATTCTTCCTGACCGCCTTCGGTCTTCTCGGTATGATGAAGACCATGATCCTCTATCTGATCTGGGAAGGTACCGGTATCTGGGGTCTGAACAATCCTGCCGGTTGGGGTTGGGCGATTGTCAACTTCGTCTGGTGGGTCGGTATCGGTCACGCCGGAACCCTGATCTCGGCTATCCTGTTCCTCTTTCGACAGAAATGGCGAACGTCCATTAACCGCTTTGCGGAAGCCATGACGATCTTTGCCGTCATGTGTGCGCTGGTTTTCCCTGGCATTCACGTGGGTCGTGTCTGGCTGGCTTACTGGCTCTTCCCGGTCCCGAACCAGATGAGCATGTGGCCAAACTTCCTCAGTCCGCTGCTCTGGGACGTCTTTGCTGTCAGTACGTACTTCACCGTTTCCTGCATGTTCTGGTATGTCGGTCTTATTCCAGATCTGGCTACCCTGCGTGATCGGGCGAAAACCCGCATCCGCAAGACCATCCTGGGGGTATTTGCCCTTGGCTGGCGCGGAGGCAACCGACAGTGGCAGAATTACGAAAAGGCCTACCTCATCCTGGCCGGTATCTCCACGCCGCTGGTGCTCTCGGTGCATACGGTGGTGTCATTCGACTTTGCCGTCAGCCTCATTCCCGGCTGGCATACCACTATCTTCCCGCCATACTTCGTGGCTGGTGCGGTCTTCTCCGGTTTTGCCATGGTGATGAGTCTGGCTATTCTTGCCCGCAAGATCTACAATCTCGAAGACTTCATCACCATGAAGCATCTGGAAAACATCAACAAGGTCATTCTGGTGACCGGCATGCTTGTCGGTTATGCCTATGCCTGTGAATTCTTTATCGCCTGGTATTCCGGCAACGAATATGAGCAGGCCATCTTCATCAACCGTGCCACTGGTCCTTATGCCTGGGCTTACTGGTCGATGGTGACCTGCAACGTTGTTATCCCGCAGGCTTTCTGGTTCAAAAAGGCCAGAACCTGTATCCCCTGGATGTTCATCGCCAGTATCTTTGTCAATATCGGGATGTGGTTCGAGCGTTTTGTCATTGCTATTACCTCCCTTTCGCAGGACTTCCTGCCATCCAGCTGGGACTATTACCGGCCAACGATCTTTGATATCGGCATTTATGTCGGCTCATTCGGTTTGTTCTTTACCATGTTCCTGTTGTTCTTGCGCTTCCTGCCGGCGATAGCAATTGCCGAAGTCAAGGGCGTCATGCCGCAGGCCGATCCGCATTACGGGGAGGAGCACTAAGATGAAATACCTTCTTGAAGCTGTTGGCGTTATCAAGCCACGTGTTGGTGTGGTCGGGATGCTTGCCGAATTCAAAAACCCCGGCGATCTTCTCAAAGCCGCTGATAAGGTCAAAGATCAGGGCTTTGCCCAGTTTGACTGCCATTCACCTTTTCCCATACACGGCATGGATGGTGCCATGGGCATGAAGCCGTCCATTCTGGGGTGGATTGTTGCCTTCTTTGGCCTGTGTGGCCTGTCCGGAGCCATGCTTTTGCAGTGGTGGACTCGTGCAGTCGACTATCCCCTGATCATTTCAGGTAAGGAGTATGCGGCATGGTGGGCCTTTGTACCGGTCGCCTTTGAGCTTACCATTCTCTTCAGTGCTTTTGCTACTGTCTTCGGCATGTTTGCTCTCAACCAGCTACCCCGTTTTCACCACCCGGTCTTTTACTCTGAAAACTTTGCCCGGCACTCGGATGACGGCTTCTTTATCAGCGTCGAAGCTGATGATGCGCTTTTTCATCCGGAAAAAACCGCCGACTTCTTCAAGTCCATCGGCGCCAGTAACGTGGAGCTCCTTACTGCCAATGACTAATTTCCCTGTAAAACTCTCGCAGCTTGCCTGTCTCCTGGCTCTGGTCCTGGCTGCCACCGGTTGTTTTCGTGGGCGTCCTTCCGACAAGCCTCCGATTCACCCGAACCCGAATATGGACAGCCAGCTGAAATTTAAAGCGCAGTCCGAAAATGCCTTTTTTGAGGATGGCATGAGCATGAGGCCGCTGGTCGAAGGAACCGTTGCCCGTGGCTGGCTTCGTGAAGATTCAGACAGTGTCGAGCTGAGCTACACCAACGATCCGATGACCTTGACAGGTGATGCCGTTTTCCAGTATTATACGGGAAGGCCGGGGCCCCTGTCTGCGCCTGATGCCAGAGTTGCTGAAACTCCGGTTCCGGTGACAGCGGCCTTGCTTACCCGGGGACAGGAACGCTTCGATATTTACTGTGCGATCTGCCATGCAGTCGACGGTTCCGGCATGGGGCCGGTATCCAAACGCCCTCCACGCATGGATGGTGAGAAAAATGCCCTGCTGGCTGTTACCGCTTTGACCACCCCCGCGATCCGCGACTTGCCGGATGGACACCTTTTTGATGTGATTACCAATGGTAAGGGGAGAATGAAACCTTACAAGTATCAGATCACGGTTGAGGATCGTTGGGCCATTGTCAGCTATGTGAGAGCCTTGCAGCGCAGCCAGAATGCAACCGCATCCGACCTGCCTGAAGCGGAGCTTCAGAAGCTGAATCCATAATGAAAGGAGTCCGAAATGCTCCTCTACTTCGCAACATTTTTAGTCATCATACTGGGAATAGTCGGGATTTCTGTCAGAATGATCCTGATCCCGGATGGAGAATTTCACGGAACGTGCAGCAGCCGAAACAGAGTCTTGGAAGGTGAAGACTGTATATGCGGACGAAAGGCCGATGAACCTTGCCCGAACGAGGATAAGTAGTTTTCCTGAAGTTCAGCAGGGCTGTTGCATAAAATCACTATAAATTGGAACGGTCATGGCAGTATTTAAGCTCAAAAAAGGGTATGACATTCGGTTGGCCGGGGAGGCCAGATCCGAAGTGGTCAGTGCTCCCGAGCCAAAGCGTGTCGCTCTGAAGCCAGTCGAGTTTCGTGGTATCAAACCACGACTTACCGTGCAGGAAGGCGATACCGTAAAGGCCGGAACGACTCTGTTCCACGCTAAGGGCAATGAGGACCACAAGTTTTCGTCTCCGGTGAGTGGGCGCGTCGTCGAGATCAACCGCGGACATCGCCGCGTCTTGTTGAGTATCGTTATTGAAAACGATGGCAAATATGAAACCGAGGACTTCGGTTCATGCGAGCTGAAACAAATCAGCAGCATGAGTCGCGAAGAGGTTCTTGCCAAAGTCCTGAAAAGCGGCTTGCTTGGGGTATTTACCCAGCGTCCTTTCGGCAACACCGCAAACCCTGAGATCACCCCGCGGGATATCTTTGTTTCGGTCTTCGATTCAGCTCCCCTGGCTGCAGATCCTGCCATCATCGCTGATGGCGAATCTGTCTACTTCGAAGCAGGTGTGCATGCGGCTGCTGCCCTTACCGGTGGCAATGTCCATGTCTCTGTCGATGGTCGTGCTGCTGATATGACCGCCTTCAGTGTCACTCATCCGAAAGTCAAGATGCACCAGTTCTTCGGGCCGCATCCCAGTGGCAACGTCGGCACTCAGATCCACCACATCAATGCGATCCGTAATCGTCTGGATGTGGTCTGGACCGCCAACGCTTCCGACATGATCCTGCTCGGAAAGATGATGCTGACCGGTAAGATCGATGCCCGCCGCGTCGTTGCTGTCGCTGGCAGTGCAGCCCCCGATGCCCGGTATGTCAGGACCGTCCTGGGTGCCGAGCTGACCTCTATTCTGGGTGGTGAAGTCAACGATAAAACCAGCCGGGTGATTTGCGGCAACGTCCTTAGTGGTAAACACGAGGGCAGTGACGGTTTCCTGGGCTATCACGATCAGCTTGTCAGTGTCATTCCAGAGTCCGTCGAACCTGAATTTGTTGGCTGGATGTTGCCCGGTG
>MDTD01000712.1_pt1 | contig 14623 bp, 5 predicted proteins | sample 811221 | NCBI WGS metagenome assembly MDTD01 (sample SAMN05326646, study PRJNA326480) | marine metagenome | isolation source: seawater | place: Pacific Ocean: South West | collected 2011
CATGTCGATGGAGCTATTGGGATGGCTCGCAGCCAAGATCCAGATAGCGCAGATTCACAATGGTACATTGCCGAAACCGAAGCTCATGGACTCGACCCCGAAAATCGTGATGACGAGGGCTATGTGACCTTCGGCATAGTCCGTAATGGCATGAGCCATGTTCGTGCTATAGCTACTGTTCCAACTTCAGACGATCCAACCGGAGAAGAAGTTGTAGTAAACCCAGCATCGAGTGCTGGAAGGCCAATCTATGAAGTTCATATTTCAAATGTTGAAATGATTGGAGTTATTCCGTACCCTGTGGTAGAAGAGATTCCAGATGAAAATGAAACAGTAGAAGTTGAACCTCAATCGTTCATTTCAACGACTGCTGGAAAAGTGACTATATCAGTCGTCTTGGTCGTTTTGGGAATCCTAGGATTTGTCTTCTATTCAAGGAGTAGAATTGAGGAACCAGATGCTATATTGTTGGATAATGAAAGTTAACCAAACTTTAGATCTAAAACTACATGCATTATATGCGGGCTGTATTTCTTGACGACTTCTAAATGTAGAGCAACTACATTCTTTCCAGATGCTGTTGAAAACCATTCAGTGGTTTTCTTCGACCATTCATCAATTTCATCTTTATGTACATTCATATGCACATGAATTATTCCCCCAGAATCCTTCAAGCAGCGTATTGCGCTTGCCCAAGAATTCATTGAAGAAGGAATCAAGCCTAGAATTACTCGGTCAGCAACTCCTTTCAAATCCCTCATACTTACTCTATTATCGCCTGGGTAAATTGTGCATTTATCCCTAACATTATTTCTTTTCAAGCCCTTTTCTAAAGCAATTATACTTTCAGGGTTAATCTCACAAGCATGCACATGCTTAGGTTTACCATGAACTAAAATTTGTAGTGTATAATATCCAATCCCACAAAAAGCATCGACTATTACCTCCCCATCTGTTTTCATATCGCTCATTCTTTTTCTTTCCGTGACATTTCCTGATGAGAACATTATTTCGGTTGCGTCGAACTCGTATTCAATGAAATTTTCACGGTGTACCACCCATCCATCATTACCGTATACTAAATCGAGTTGAGATTTTCTTGTGATATCCGACTCAATCTCATTTTGGATTCCAATTCGGTTTGATTGCAATATTTCAGCCACCTTTTTGAGTGGCCATTCAGAGGTATCGGTACCTTGAGGAAATACAACCATGTCGCCTAATTTTTCCCATCGCTTTGGAGGGTTTGGTAATATTTTTTTGAGTAACTCAAAAGGGGTGTGTTTTTCGATTTCTGGGAAATCCAATTCAATTTCGCCTTCTGTAACAGGAATTGCTATTTTATCGCCAACAGGCATTGGTTTTAGATCAGGATTTACTAGATTTTCATTCTTTAGTCTCTCATATTCAGACTGAGCCTCATCTCGTTCGCACAGATGAGCGTAAGAGTTGGGCATGGATGGTCCATGAGGCAAAGCATGTTAAATGTCCCAGTATACAGAAGATACGATAGCATGAATCGAAGGCTAGCAATTTTTCTGATTTTGATATTTGCAGTTTCACTTATCGCACCTTTAGCAAGCGCGACAGGAATGCAATCCTGTACTTTGAATGGCGGTACTTGTGATACATGGGACAAGGCGGATGATGGGACCGAAAATCAACCAGATTGGGTGGAAGGTGTTTATGAATTTGATTTGGTTGATACCTCAACAATTGAAATGGAAATGACTTGGGCATTGAGAGAATTTAATCGCACGGTCTTGGGAGAAATACCCGGTGTACAAGCTGCTTTGGCTATGGAGGGGCTAAGCCCTCAGGACGGCGCACCTGCAGACTTAATTAGAAATTATTTTGATACTACAACTATAACCGGCGGTCCTACAGTCAAAGAAAAATTAATTTCAGAGGTCAATGATACTATCGAGGATTTATTGGACAGTGGTTTTGGTACAGTCAATTCTATACAATCTATTTATGCAAATTCAATATCCAATTCCGGGATAACAACATCTTGTACAGACAATCCAAATTTGGATACAGCGGCAGAAGCTGGTTTGTCAAATAATGTGTTTGAGCCACCGATTTGCTTCTCAGTAACCGCTAATGTCAGTTTGTCTACATCGACCTTTAATCTTGGTGGTGTTGATCCTCTAACAATTGAGAGAGTGTATCGCGGAATGCTTGTTATGGGTTCAGACATCACCTCAAACTTTGACTTGTTTAGTGAACCAGGGCACAACTCTGTATTCGTGATTAATCCTCCTGATTTTGCAACTGTGAAATCAGTAGACCCAACCGGAATTCAAGTAATCAAACAAGGTCCACCTTCGTATATGGCTGCTCAATGGGGAATAGATAATTTAGATGCGCCACTAAATGGTGACAGGATAAGCCAAGAGGTTAGCGTTGAAATTGGCCATAGAAATTCGACTCAGACTAGTAGTGTTGCAATATCTCCAGAAGACATAGGGACTACTCTTCGCGTAACTCTTGATTTGTATGATGAGGATGCGGCTACAGTAAATGTAGTTGCAGGAATTAATCACATTGATGAATCTACTATGGCAGACTGGGGAATATCTCTTGTTGATGTAACTGAAAATGCGAAGATACCTTGGGTGACTTCTGACGGAATTAGATTAGCATATCAGAACGATTTGGTCGAATTAGATAATTTCACAGACAATTTCCCAATGGACTTGATTTCAGATGCTATTGAAGATGCTGTGCCAAGTGTAGGAGATATAACAATCACCGATCCAACTTGGATTTCTAACTCTCAGACACTCGGAATAGAACCGGCGGGAGGATTAAATTATACTCACGCATCTTGTCCCGAAACTTTACCTCCGGGCACTCAAGTTTACTACTGCATAGAAGGGCCTAACGCCATGGACGGTAGTCATCCAGTCTATCTCAGGGCATCATCGAATAATTTCCAATTAAGAATGTTAGATTTGATAAAACAAGAAGTAGATGATTCAACCGGAATATTAGATGCAATAGAAGAGAGCGATTTTCAGAGGTTGCTTGATTCTGGGCTAACAATTGAAACAGAATTTGGCCAGGATCTACTTCAAGATATGATACCCACCGATCTTCCACCAACAGAGCTGACTATGGAATTGATACTACCTCAGTGGCTATCAACAGCCACAGGAGATGGCTCTATCACATTGGTTGAGAGAACCTATGGTGAGGATGAGTTGTCTATCACAATAGCAGATCCAAGTGCTTACAATCCACGGCATGCAATTCTAGATTCTAATGATGAAGTTATTTGTTCTGCAGACGAAGCAGACTGGTCTTGTATTGATTTAGAAGTTGAAATGGATGTAAGCGACCTAGATTTCAATGAATGGGGTCCAAGTATTGATTTAACTGCATCTTTTTCTGCAAGCTTAGAAGTATATAGAATCAAGATTCCAGATGAGGTTTTGGATGAACTAAAAAAGGATAATACGACAATAAGTTTGGAAGTAATACCCTCCGATTTACTTCGTCTTGGATTTGACCTTGCAGGTCGAGTGGCAGAGCCACTTTCAAAAGAAATTGAAATTGGCGATATAACTTATGATTGGGATGGCACAGCCGGAGGCTTCGAGGAACTTGTAGGTTTGATCGGAGAGGAGATAACTGATGAAATACATGAAAAGGGCGAAAAGACTAGTGCCAAAAATGATGGCGTGGAACTTGATCTTTCTGGAATTCAAATAATCACATCCTTAGAGAATCTTGGTGGAATCGGGACCTCAATTGGGGATGAAACTCCGATTAAGATGTCGGTCAAAATTCCGGAATTCACAGTCGAGGCGGGAGTTACTAATGGTTGGAGCGGAATATTAGATGGTAATCCAACAATCGGTGTGGTAACAGCACTCCAATCGCCGATTATCAATGCTGCGGAAACATTTCAAAATCTGGTTACAAACATAGGAGTTCAATTTTTGCAGTTTGCAGGCTCTGGAATAAAGATTGATGACAATGGTGACCCCTTCTTAATCGACTTTGAGTCGACAGATTTGGAACTAAATGAAGAAACAGATTCAGATTTACGAGGGGAGATTACATTTACTCTTCCAGATGGTATAACTTTGGAAAATTTCCAAACGGCAAATGGTTGGGAAAAGATTGAGGAAGTTGACGGAAGACAACAGATTACTCTATCTCTTGAATCACTTAGAACTGGCGATGAAATATCATTCAGTGTTAGCCTATCCTATTGGTATATATTCACACAAATCTGGATTTATCCAACGATTATTTTGTCTCTTATCGTTTGGAGGGTGCGAGCGCGAAGGAAGAAGAAGAAACGCAAGAAGGAACTTGCAGCTGCTGCAGAAACCAAAGTAATCTCAGCAGGTTCTGGTAAAGGAGGTTTGTCAGATTCTGACTTTGCTGCATTAAGCGCTGGCTATGACCCTACAGCAAAACCCAGCGGTAATTTTGATTTGTATGCTGATGATAGCGACTTGGCTATGTATGATGATGAACCCTGGAACTAATGCAAGGACTCGAATATTCTGTGAGCCAATGAATTTCCAATTCCTGGTACAGTTTTCAGGTCATTAATCGAAGCATGTTTGATTCCTTGGCGTCCTCCAAAATGTCTGATCAATATTTGCAGCTTTTTCGCTCCTAAACCTACAACTCCTTCCAATGGGTCTGAAAGCCTTTTTTTCGCTCTATTTTTCCGATGAAATTTGTTAACAAAACGATGTGCTTCGTCTCTAGCATGTACAAGCACTCTTCCTCTTCGATCTAGAACTATATCTTCGTGACCTTCTCTATGGATAGTCTCCTCCCGTTTTGCCAAACTAGCCAACTCCATTTTGCCTCCAATGCCTTGTTTCTGCAGTAAATCAGAAATTATTGCAAGGTGGGTTTCACCACCATCAATCAACAGCAGATCTGGCCAGTCCTCGACTCGCTTCAACCATCTTGCAACAACTTCTTTCATCATTCGTAAATCGTCCATTGCATCGCCTTTTACTGTGTAAGTTCTGTATTCTTTTTTAGACGGCCTTCCATTTCTAAAACATACACTCGCTCCGACTCGAGAATCTCCTAACAATTGTGCCATATCAAAACAAACTATGTGATTTAGACTATCCATAGATAGTAAACTTGCAGCATCATCAGCGGCTCTTTGCTCCAGAGAACCAGATGCTTTATTGGCCATTCGTTCGACTTGCATTTTGGCATTTTGTTTTGCCAGGTTTGTTAGGGTAACAAAGTCGCCTCGCTGTGGAACTCTAACATCTACTTGTCCCTCTCGTCTCTCATTCAACCATTCGTGGATCGTATTTGATATTGGGATTGGGCAAAGCAAGATTTTGGGAGGTCTCCTATTTGTGTAATGATCTACAATAAATCTCGATATAGAATCCCCCTCGTCCCCTCGGTGAATTAAAGGCCATGCTTCTTGACCTTTGATTACACCATCATCAGCATGAATTACCACAATAGCTGCTAAATCTCCTTTTACACCAATTCCAATTGCATCACACTCGCGGTAAACCTTGGAAAGGATTACTTGTTGACTTGTAACCACTCTAACAGCCTTGATAATATCTCGAATTGAAGCGGCTTCTTCGTATTCTTGAGACTTAGAGTGGGCATCCATTTCTCGGGCAAGTTCTTCAATCAATTCACTTGCATCACCATTCAATACTCTTCTAACATTTTTAACAAGTTGGGGGTAACCTTCAGGATCAACACAAGGTCCTTTGCAAAGGCCAATGTGACTGGCTAAACAACCATCTTTTCCGTGGCAGTCTTTATCTCGAATTCCAAAGTGTCTTCGCAGTAATTGTACAACTTGTTTTGCAGCGGCAGCATTTGGAAAAGGACCCCACCTCCAAGCATCTTTTGGCGGATGCCTAGTGTACATAATTCTTGGATATTTTTCCCTAGTCAATGCAAGGAACGGGTAAGATTTGTCATCCTTCAGCATTGAGTTGTATCTTGGTCTATGTTGACGAATTAATTGCCTTTCCAAAATTAGCGCTTCGTGGGGAGAATTTGTTACAATACATTCTATATCATCTGAATTTCTAACCAAATCAGGTATCATCGCTCGATCAGGGTTTGATGAAAAATATGAGCGTATTCTTTGCGATAAAATCGTAGCCTTACCGACATATAGGACCCTTTCTTTTGAATTTCTAAATAAATAAACTCCAGGCTTCGCCGGCAAATCTACCTTGTCTAGGGTCACCGGCATGTTTGCTTTGTAACGTCATTCCATCAAGAATACATCGCAATCATGGAAGGGTAACAAACATCATTGATGACAGCCACCGTGTGATTATGGTGACCGGCCCTGAAGCAAGGATTCTTGCTCGGTTAGCCAGTTTCCCAACAAGTTTGGAATCTGCATGGGATGTTCCAAGAGATATTTGCTTGCCAGGACTAGCGGAGTACCTAGGAGTAGTTCGTTCAGCTCTCCACGGGCCATTAAATGAATTAGTACGCAGGGAATTGCTTATCGAAAGAAAGGCCCATGTTATTGGAGGTGGAAGCAGGCGCCGAAAAGTGTATCACATTACTGAATTGGGGCGTATCGAGAGCGATGACATAGAATTAGGCGATACACAAAGAATAGGCGAACTGATGGGGAAGCCCCCAAGTCAGAGAGTTTTACAGGGTAGGCAACAACTAATTTCCAAATTAAAATCTGAGAAGAAAATGATTCTCACTGGCTTGCCTGGAATTGGTAAAACTTCTTTGTTGCGCGTTATTGCAGATGAATTAGTTAACGATGGTAAAATTGTTCGATTCGCTACTATGGAGTCGTTCAAAGATATAGTAGAGATTATTGATGAGTGGGAATATAATTACACCAGCGAGGAAGCGGTTATAAATTCATCAAAGAATGAAGTTTTGATCTTAGATGAATTACAGGAAGTCAGTCCCAGACATCTAGCTCGGTTGGAAATATTTGCTAGTAAAGCCCATCATCTAGTCATGGCTAGTCGCGCACCTTTGCATTTCAGTGATGGTTTTACAGTCGTCGAGATTCCACCGCTTGAAGTCTCAGATGCAGTGGAGTTATTACCTAGTCATATAGAGAATAGGGAATTAGTCGCTCAGAGATTGGGTGGGCATCCTTTAGCGCTGCAAATGTATGATGAAGAATCAGTTTTGCCTGAAGCGGGTTCAGACCTTCAAAAATGGATAAAAGATGTGGTGTTGTCTAACCTTGGAGAAGAAATCAAAGCTCTTGATGAATTATCATTAATTCCAGTTCCAATTCCTTGTGAATTGCTCCAATACGAACAATACTTGTTTGATTTAGACGAACATGCACTATTGAGATGGCCATCTGCAGGCGTTGAGTTACATCACTTAGTGAGAAATGTTCGCTCAACAATGTTGACACAACAGGATTTTGCGAAAGCAGCAACTTACTGGTCTCAAATAGACGGAGATTTAGCTAGATTAGTACAGATGCACCATATGTTGAATTCTGGAGGCGACATAGAAACTTTGCTGATAAGACACGCAGAATCGTTAATGGTTAGGTCTAGTGCAGGGTTAGCATCATTGATTGGTGATGCAATATTTCGTCAACCAACACCTGCTCTTCATCGAATTGCCGCAATGGTCGCGATCGAGAGGGGTGAAAGTGACATTGCTTCTTATCATCTGGCAAATTGCTCCGCACCGGATTTGGAATATTCCTTATCTATATTGAATGGAGAAAAGGTAGATTTACCCGATAATCCAGATATTCGCTTAATTATATCTGAAGCATCTCGTAGAATGGATGACAGATTGCCCGAAAATAAAGTGAATAAGGGTGTACTAGATCTAATCGCTAAAGTTGATTTGACATCAATAGAAGATGATTTGAAAAAGGTAATCCTTGTTGCAATCGCTCATGTCAGGCACGCTTGGTACTTGTCAGAAGAAGATTGGGGAGAGGCCCATCAAATAAGAGAAAGTCTCGAAATGCTATCTCATCGCGATGACCCACAATTGCAAGCATTGAATCTTCGCGCTAAGATTGCAGAAACCACCCCTAACTCTCCAACATTTGAAAAATTAGTCGACCAAGCATTCACGAGAAATGGCCTTCGAGCCAAAATGATACAGTTGTCACTGATTTCTAAATGCGATGCAGAGACTGCAAAAACGATACTCAATAGGATTGATTTACCAACTAAATCATCCCAAACAAATCTTAGTTCTGCTCGAAGGATTGCTGCTATGATTTGGTATTACAGGGCCAAATACAAAACACATAATCCACTATCAGCGATGGCAGAGGCGATATCTCTCTGGAAGATTTCATTGTGCCCCAGTGCAGCAAAAGAAGCGTCTGAATTAATGCATCAAATGCTTTGATCAATTTGTATTCTTCACAAAACTTGTTTCATAAATTTATGTAACCACAATGCTGGTACTTTTATTTGACTCGAGAAGGGGAACACTCTAATTGTATACCCTAGGTGTATCGTATTATGGTGAGGAGTAAAGCAACATCTGCCTTATTCCTCATCGCCATATTCCTTTTATCGGTACAATCTCCTCAAATGTTAGAAAGAGAGCAAATTAGCGAAACTAATGGGCGCTCTCAGACCACTTGGAGCGGCAGTATTGTGTTGAATAATCATTACACAGTTCCTGTAACTGATGAGTTGGTAGTTTCAGCATGCACTAATGTTACTATGTCTAATGGTGTGAGAATCTATGTTGAAGGAAGAATCACAGTTGAGGGGACTTCAACATGCCCGGTTTACTTCGATCATACAGGAGGAGGAGATCATATGGGGATTCAATTCAATTCTAGTTCGAATGGTAGGGGTAGCAAGATTGACAATGCCTCTATAGTCCATTCAACATACGGAATCACTATTTACAGTTCAGACCCAAAGATCTCGAATGTAACGATTTGGGATCCCGATGATGTGGGTGTCGATTTATTCAATTCGGCTGCTCCGGTTATTAGAAATTTGACAATAGAAGAAGCTGGTCAAGATTGGGCATTTCCCAATTATTGGCGATACGGAATTGGACTTTCAATCGGTGCAGGATCAGCACCCAATGTAGACGGATTAATCGTAAGAGATGCAGTAACTAGAGGGTTGAATATTTGGGGTAATGCAGGGGGTTTAATTCGTAATGTAACCCTTACAAATATTACTGGAGCAACTCTTGCTCAAGCAGCGGGAATTTGGGTTCAAGATAGCGTACCTCTAATCGAACATGCTGTAGTAAATCGTGCTGATCATGGGATAATAGTCCGACATATCGATGACGGAGCAATAACTCGAGCGGTGATTAGAGATTTAGATATTCGAAATTCTATGTATAAGGCGATGATTCTAGATAAAGAGGACAAGACAAACTACACTAATTATCAGAGTGCTATTATTGAGGGACTCAGTATTACTGGAACTGGAGGTCCTGGTGCTAAGACAGCCGGTATTGCAACTGTTACTTTAGAGATTAATGCGACAGGTGCGTGGATTGAAAATGCTAATTTAGACAATAATGATGCCGTGGGTGTACAACTTTACTTTGTTGATTCCTCAACGGTTTTCACAAACCTTTCGATAAACAATACAGGTGGTGATGGCTCGAATGCAGATGGAGCAGGGATTTCTGTCCGTTCTTCTTATTTCGCACCGAAATTTAACGGCTTAGAGGTGTCAAATGCAACCAGTGCAGGTGTTTTTGCTATTAGTGGTGGAGCGATTCAAGGCACAAATTGGAGTCTCCATAATAACAGCAAAGAGGGTTTTTATCTTGAAAGGGCGGCTACTATTGTAGATGGTTTAACTCTAGAAAACAACCTTGATTCGGGCGCACACATAGATGACGCAAGGTATGTCTATCTATCCAATTTAACAAGCTCCGGTAATGGAGATGCAGGTCTTGAGTACAATCGTGCGAATGATATCGAATCTGCTTCTGGAGATGTAAGTTGTGTAAATTGCAATCTGGTCAACAACCAAAGAGGCGCAGTACTCATCGATTCGGTTGATATTTACTTTGAGGATTTGGAGGTTCACGATCCCGTTTCAGGACCAGCAATTTTGGTAAATAATAGCGGTTTAACGATTGGTGTCCAGGGTGGAATGTTCCACTTTAGAGATGTCAAGACATTCCTAAATCACACTGGGCCAGCGATTGAAATTTCAGGCGCAGAGGGAGAAATTGATGGCCTTGATATGTTCGGTTCTCATCAAGGGTTGGTATGGGACGCAGATCATAATATTGAAAAGAATAGCATTCTTTCAAATGCCAATTTTAGTGGTAATGGATGTCTGGATTTATCCAATCATGACCAATTATCTGGCCACGGTAATGTAATTACAGACTCTTGTACAGGAAATTTAACTTTCACTAATGTTGAACTAAATTGGTCAGGTCTCCATGATAAGGGAACTCACATTTTGAATGTAGATTCAGATTCTCATCTTCACTTACACAAACCACTGAACATTAGCTATCTAAATGCAAGTATTACAGGAAACGGCTGGATTGAGGAAGCATGGGATGTAGAAGTTTGGGTAATAAATAATAATTCAAATGGTGTACCAGTAGCCTCAGTATCACTTGACTTTGATCAATTGGAATCTTCTATTGACAACCCGACTAACGACCTAGGAACGGTTTCATTTCCAAATTTAAGAGGGAAAAAATACAGTGGTTCAGGGCAGACTCCATACACAAATATCGAGGTAGATTGTTCCTATGATGGTGTATCAAATTCAACTAATGTGTCATTGTATCAAGATCAAATTGTATGGTGCCACTTACCCCTTTCTAATCAAGCACCTTTCATAATGTGGGATAGTCCAATTGACCAAACGATTTTCCCATCTCAAAGTGAAGTATTATTCAATGCCTCAAGATCATGGGACCTAGATGATGATTTGATGACTTTCACATGGTCATCCTCTATCGATGGTCAGTTGTTACAAGGCCAGGATTCTGTTTTTACTGCAAATGGAATAACAACACCTCTTGTGGGTCTGAGTGACGGAATTCATGATATTAATCTTGAGATTTGTGATGATAAGGGTAATTGTGTTACCCAAACGAGAACGATTGAGTTGTCAAATCAACCACCTGTTATCGTAGTGAATACTGATCCTATTTTATCGCCGTGGGGAGAATTAATCTCTCCGATTACCAAATCGATTGAATATTCATTAAACGGCACATATGACCCTGAAAACGATTCATTGACATGTAGTTGGAACTGGTTAGGAAAGACCCAGAACATATCCAATTGCGTTAATGGAACTGGCTACATTTCGTTTGCAAACGAAACAATATCTACATTTGATTTGACACTTTTAGTCTCCGATGGCGTAAATCCAGATAGCCAATACCTTATTCCTGTAGAACTGTACAATGAAATGCCAAACGCTTCATTTTATATTGAAAGAAATGGCAACTTCTCCCAAGATATTGTAAGTCTACTAAGTACAACAATTGACCCTGAAGGAGATCCTATAACATACCTATGGGAAAGTTCGTTAGATGGTGTAATCTCTAATCAAAGCAGTTGGGAGGGCCACCTTTCTAGAGGGTCCCATGTTATTACCCTAAGCGTAAATGATGGAAGGATGGAGCACATTAATACAACAAGTTTTGCTACTGAAATTGTGGTTGTAAAAAACAGCCCACCTGTTTCAATAATTCATAATCCCAAACAAGTGGATAATTTCGATTCAAGTCACCTATTCGAATTCAATGCATCAGGTTCTGGTGACTGGGATAGTGCTTGTGATACATTCCCTGCGAACGGCACTTGGCATTGCTCTCCTCAAGAACCTGCTTCCGGATCTGAATATTTGATTTACAGATGGGAATCAGATATTGATGGTATACTACGAGAGGATGGATCTGAATGGTTAATTTTTGAAGGCCATTTATCGAGTGGAATCCATACTATTACATTGACTATGGATGATGGAATCAACACACCAGCCCTCACAAGCGTTGTAATAGATGTTGCACCATCAGCCCCCGTGTTGAAATTAAATAATCCAGACATAACTCAAGGTTACTACTCCAGTGATTTGATTGAAATCGACTTACGGGATAGTATTGATTTCGATGGGGATAATTTCACATTTAGTCTATCAAGTGATATTTCTGGAGTTCTAATGGAGGACAAAAATCCGCTGGAGTTGCATCAGATTAGCCTTGAAGCAGGGGAACATGCTCTTACCTTCACGCTAACAGATGTAACAGGTTTAAGTCGTCAAGAAATAGTCAATCTGATTGTTGTTGAATCAGACCCTCAAGTTGTAATTTATGAGCCTGTCAACAACCAGTTTTACGAACCTGGCGAGATAATCATTCTCGATTCGAATGGAACTAATGATGCAGATAATGATATTACAAGGCGCGAATGGAGACTGCATATACCTGGAGAAGTATATCCAGATGTTATGTCAAATTCTGCGTTTTTCACTACGAACCTGCAGCCAGGAGTTCATCACATCTCCCTATATGTGGAAGATAGAAGAGGCGGAATAGATGAGCAGCATGTCAATATTACAGTGGCTTCAAGCAATCCTGATTTGTCAAATTTATCAGTATCTCCAAAGGTTATACCGACAGGTGAATTGACATTGATTACGGTAAGTGTGGTATTAGACGACCCTGATAGGACCACACAAATCATAACTGCAACCATTACAAAAAATCTTCAATCATGGACATTCAATTTGAGTGATGAGAATGGAGATGGCATTTGGGTGGGTAATGTAGAAATCATTGGAGATGAAAGTGGTAAAGCCCAACTCAGAGTGACTGCAATCGATGGCCAAACAGTAGATTATTTGACCCAAAACATTGATTTTGTCGAAGAGGATGTTGACAACAGTTCATTGTACATAATGGCTGGAAGTATCGCATCTTTATTGCTGGTTGCGGGTATTATTGCACTGTTTGTAGTTCGCAGAAAGAAACGCTTAGCAGATTTGGATTTGATAGATTCCTGGGGTGTATTTGGCGGAGAAGTCAAGGAATACAGCGAAGAAGAACTGGAGTCTTGATTGTGAATTAGCAGGCAGTACATTGATATGGTATTGTTTGTAACCACCAACCATGAGGAAGAATTTCTCAAGAACCACCGCAGTAATGCTGGCGGCACTTTTGTGTGTATCTTTTCTACCACAAAATGTTGCAGCAGATGAAACTACAACCGATCATTTCGCTTTCGGAATGGAGTATGATTGGTCAAATATGAATGCAGATTTTGAGTCTATGACAGGTCTGCCAATGGACGATATCTTAGCTGACATTATGCAGTCTGCTGATGATGCTGGAATTGACTTAGTCATACTTGAAGAAATAACAGGTACATCTTCAATGGTAATTGACCAATATGAAGATGGAACTACAATGCTAGCTTATGACGGCTCCACAGTAGAGGTCACCAAGCATGTAACAGAACTCACTGTCCGTCACGGCGATGTTATGGACATGGCGATTATTACTGAATGGTCTGACGCTCGCGCTGGTTGGGATTTGACAATCTCAGGAAGTGCTGAAGGAATTTTCAATGTTGACGCATATTACATCGAATACCGTGATTCTTCTGGATTGCTTTACGGTCATGATTTAGATATGTCAATGGATGTTGAGCAAAGTATCGAATTTGGCCTACAGGGTAGCTTAGAAGCAGAAGATGGTGACAAAGTACTACCTCTCAACATAAACATGGCAATGGGGGTAGACTATTCAGTAAATAGTGCTGAAAGTTCAATCCTTTACACAGAACCGAGTGACATTTACCAACAATTATCCGCGCTAGAGGGTGGAGAAGATCTTCAATGGGAAGTCGGAATGGATGATGACGACTATGTCTATTGGGAGGAACTCGATTCAAATGATTTTACTTGCACATGGGAATCGAGTTATGAAGAGTACACTTGCACTCACCACCAGTATAATTATTCGTTCGACAGGCCTTACTGTGAGTTTTATTCCTCATATGATGCATTCTTTTGCACCTATGATTTTGGCTATGACAGTGCTTGGGAAGATTCACTTGGATGGACCCATTACTTAGATGACACAAGCCCTAACATGGGCGACATGGCCGAACCACATGACGGGGATTTCTCCACAACAACAGGTTTCAATTTCGAGTTGACAGGATTGCCAGCGGAAGAACTTGGATTCCCAGCAGGTAAGTGGGATGTTTCTGCTACAGATTCAGAAACTGATACTGGTAGTTTCTCTGGTGAAGAATACCGATGTGAAATGGGAATAGAATTGTTTGAGGGAACTCAAATGATTACCACTGATGGAGACCAAATCGAGGTAATGCAAGCATATACTTCTCCTCTTCCTTGGGGAATGACTTGCCATATTGCAAACCTATTCCTTCATGCATTCGAAGGAACACCTGATGCTCCTACGCTTGCTGACATGCTCGAGGACAGCACTGAAGAGATTGCAGAAAGCCTGGACAGTGGTGACGATTATGCAGAGTCTCTAGGAAACCAAATGGATTTGTCCATGGATGTTTACAGTGCAGATGATATTGAAATCTCGGTTAGTGCTTATGACTTGGACTATGGACAGCACGAGATAGACCTAGTTCTTGAAAACTCAGACGGAACTGTTGAAGATGTAAGTA
>MDTD01063105.1_pt1 | contig 14622 bp, 7 predicted proteins | sample 811221 | NCBI WGS metagenome assembly MDTD01 (sample SAMN05326646, study PRJNA326480) | marine metagenome | isolation source: seawater | place: Pacific Ocean: South West | collected 2011
AACAGAGATGGTTTCTCGACTTGAACCGGAGCCACAATGGTCAATTTCCCTATCAAGGTGGGGCCGGAAGCTCGAAATCTGAGCATCTTTATAGCAACTGGGACTCCACTGGGGCATTTATCTTGTCCTATCTTCTTCCTGAGGGCCGATTGTTCATGACGGGCCGCGGTGTGAAATTGGGGAATGCTCTCGTCGGTAGAGCGCTTACGGAAACCATTACAGCAGGGCGGGAATTTAATTCGTGGGACGAGGGTGTAGGGTCGTATCGCCAGCTCCCAGTAGAGCAATTGCTGGAAGCACTAAGGAGTTGGTCGCCGGTGGTGAGGCAAAGAGCGGCAAGGGTTCTAGCCGAGCAGCAGAGCCTTCCTCTCGAGGAGTTGATTGAACGTCTGGACGCGGGTGACTGTGAGTCCCGTTACGGAGCCTGTCAGGCGATCGCGATTCTGGGAGGGCGGGGACTGCCAGCAACGAATTCTCTGCGGGAGCTTCTATGGGATGAAGACCCTTGGTTGCGAATTCTTGCAGCGAAGGCTCTCACCGCAGTCGGGGCCCCGGCAGCTCACCTTGTGCCAGATTTCCTTAAGATCATTTCGGAGGAAGATTTTTCTGAATCGAGTGAAATCGTGCAGCGCTATCTTGCGTTCTGCCTCTTCTGCAGGAGTGGAGTTCTCGGGATGGAGGGACTTCTTTCCCGTTCACTCCAAGATGTCGACTTGGGAGAGTTGCGTCCAGCGGTGGAGCGAATACTGAAAAACCCTGACGCTCGGGCAAGGGCCACCGTGAAATCTCTTTATCGCCAGCTTACTTATGAGGAGCTTAAGCCATTTCTGCCGGCAGTAATCCGATCCATTACTGAGCCAGCTCCTACTGGAATAATGTTTGCCGATGCAATTCGACTTGAGGGTCTCGATCTTCTCGCCCGTCATAATGTTCAGGAAGGAATGGCCCTCTGCCTAAAAATAATGGACATTGATTCATGGGGTAAACGAAATCGAATCCTTCGTTGTCTGAAAGCTCTGCGACAGTACGGAGGAGCAGCAAAGCCTCTCCTTCCACAATTACGGAAGATACAAAAGGACCTGATGATGCATCGGGAGCGGAGCTCCCTTGAGCCACAAATTCTCGAGCTGAACTCCTTGATCGGAGTGCTTGAAAGCGCTCCTGAAGAGGATGGAACGCTGCGCTAGGCGAAGGATATGACGTTCTTGATTCCTGTGGCCCGGTCCAAGAGGAGCTCTCGACAATCGTCCATCGGAAAGCGCTTTGTGATCACAGCCTCAATGGCCTCTGGCCAATGTTGCTTGAAGTAGGATAAATCAGAGATTGCGGCCTTGAAAGACGCATCGTCGGCATTGACTGTTCCAATAATCGCCTGATTTTTCAGAACAACGTCACGCATCATCTGGTTGGCATCGACGGGGATCGGATCCCCAGGGGCCGGGATTCCCGTAAATATATATACGCCGTTGACTCCGAGGATACCCAAGGCGTCAAAAGCTACCGGGGAGATTCCTACCGCCTCATAGATCAGGTCTACTGATCCCACAATCTCAGGGAGATCCTTAAGAGGGATGTCTTGTGAAGAAATATACTTTGCGCCGATCGATTCAATAATTTCAGATTTCGGGTTTGGAGCAGGAGATCGGTTGTGGACAAAGGTTTCAAACCCGGCCGCTTTCATTGTCATTGCTCCGAGGATTCCAATTGGTCCAGCGCCAAGAATGACAGCGTTCAATCCTTTTCCGGTTGGTCTCTTCCCCTCATAATGCTGAACCCAGGGCAGACGCTGCTGCGCTGCCCACGCTTGGGCGAGCCCTTTTTCAGCGATGGTCAAGGGTTCCGTCAGAACTGCCAAATCTCTCAGCTCGTCTGGCACATGAGTGAGATAGCGCTCTTGTTCGACAAAAGACTCGGTCATGAAGCCGTGGCACTCCTTGATTCCTCTTTCAACATAATTCCCCGTCGAGCAAAAATCCTGAAGATTTGACCGGCATGGCAGGCAGGTCTGGTTCTGGCAGGGTCGACGAACAGAAGGAACGACGAAATCGCCAACCTTCAAGTTGCTCACATTGGTGCCAACCTCAACGATCTCACCCATGGCTTCATGGCCAAGGACAAGGTGCTTTGATCCGGACGGAGGATCCCCATAGACAAAAGTGCAGATTTCTCGATCCGTTCCACAGATGCCGACATCAATAGTTCTCACTTTAACCTCGTCATCCTGATGGAGCTCAGGCGAAGGATGGTCAATAATTCCAACCTTCTTCTGACTCGGGGTAACGGCTACTGCTTTCATGCGGACCTTCTGCTTGTTAGACAGCCGGGATATGGCTGCCGGAACGATGGCAGTCAAGGCGGGTCTTTTTTTCAGGGACGAAACGGGTTGAAGCCAAAGAGCGCCACGCTGCAGTGCTTATCCGTATTTTCTCCATTTTTTTAGGAGATAGCGTCATGTCGTCTGTCACCTGAGAGTCCCGCGGCCTGCACACAGCTTAGAGGGATCTAGCTTCGAGACGATGGTGAATCCTGAGCGGAAGATTGTCATTCGGTCGGATTGATCTGAGATACTACTGGACTTTCAATCGACCAGACGGCAGGCAGAAAAAGCACCCTGATTTCCCGTAGCCAGCTGCGAAGATAAAATTGAAAAGCTACAGCTGATTTCCTCATGAGGTAATCGCCACCTTATTCCGGAGGACTCAGCGCGAGGAGTGCAAAGCTTGTGGCCGCATTAGAGATGTAGTGCCTGTTGTCCTTATGTGGAGACCGGGTATACCAACGGCCACTTTCTCGCTGCTGCGCCTTTAGCCAACGACGCGCTTTTACGAGTCTCTCATCACCATATGTTATTCCCGATTCCACCAGAACGTGGGCAGCAAACGCGGTTGCATAGGCATCCGGATCAGTGGACTGTGTCCTGCCATCAGACCTCTTCCAATGCCTGTCGCCAAGTTCTGGAAGAACCCACGCGCCATTCACTTTCTGGACCGAGAATAAATCGTCCTGCCATTGCTTAACCACGGTCTTTTCGACGAGGTCTTTACGGTGCCCCGATGCCCACAGGAGCATACCCTTCTGGTGGAGCGATTCAGGAGGGTGATTATTCAGGAATTTTTTAAGTCGTCGGTCTCCCTCAGCAGCCTGTGGAGATCGAATATATTCATCACTGGAGGCCACTCCAAGCGCCAGTGCTACGAGGGAAACGCCAAAGTGGTCATCTGATTCATAGGGCCCCCAGTTACATTTGATCCACTTGTCCCATGCTCCGGAGTCGGCCTGTATTTTCCATATGTAATCAAAGGCCTGACGGGTAGTCTCCGACAGGGTTCCCTTAATTTTCATATCACTGATGGCGAGAAAGGCTGTGGTGGCAACCATCGCCTCTGCTCCGGGCGTCCGAGTCCCTTTTCTTTGATAGTCCGGATCAACATGCGGCTTTATGAAGTCGTGCGCAAAGTTCCTTGCCTCCAGATAGGCGGGGGCCTCACTTCCGCTCCGTGCTCGACCAATAAGGTAAAACCCATTGGTGTGGCAGGTGATGCAGCTGTGGGACTGCTGCCAATTCATTGCAGCATGGTCGGCAGCACGAGTAGCGGCAGGATAAGAAAATTCAGAGCGCAGCTGCTCTTTGGCGGTGAGCGGCTCCGGGGCAAGGTGATTTTCCAGTGTTACCGCAGAGTCGTCCGCCAGCAAACCCATGGGATATGAGCTGCTTACTATGATAAAAAGGAACAAACGCATTATTCAAGGTTACCTCATGGCGCGAAGGCTCGGATCGTACCATGGCTATCTGACGCGTAGAGCATTTTCCCCGAGATGGCGAGGCCATGGACAGCTCCTCCCTCGGGGATCATTACTTCCCAAAGCAGGGATCCATTTTCACGGGAGTAGGCCTTGATACCTCCATTATGACCGAGAATGACAGACTCAGAGCAGACAATCAATTCGGACGGGGCCGGAGTGTCTACTGACCATCCGGAAAGTTCATCTTTGGTCTTCTCGAGGGTAACGGCCTTGAGCGATCCCCGGGTGTGGAGATAGGCGATGCCATTTGCCACGACCGCGCAGGAGGTATCGTTGAAAGTTGCAACGCGAGCTCCTTTGGCATCAGTAAGGAAAAGTTGGTTGTCTTTGGCCTTCTGAGACTTTGGACCGGAGATCAGCTGGTTGTCCTCGGTGACCAGGCAGAAGACTCCCCCAGCATGCCCGATAGCTCCAGAGGGTTCTCCTGTTTTCAGGTCATAGAGGAGGGGTGCCGACCTGCCCTGGGGGGCGATCAGGGTATTGGCAGTGGCCAGAAGTGCTCCTTGAAGAGTAACATTACTGATTTCCCGGCTGAATTGGCGGCTGCCGGTTTTGGGATTGGCTGCGATCAGCCAGCTCGATTCCCAGGGAGTGAGTGAAGCAGTAAAGAACAGGGTGTCGTTGACCACAAGAGGAGCAGTTCGTACCGGCCATAGAGAAATCATACTGGCATTACTTGGGATCCGGCGGTCAACGGGAGATCCTCGGTCTTTCCACAGCAGGTTTCCCGATCGCGCATCGAGGGCATAGAGATGACCATCATCTGAACCGGCGTAGGCAACACCGTTGTAAATCGTAGGAGGTAGTCGCACGGGTGCTTCTGTGAAGAACACCCAGCGCTCCTCCCCGGTCTCTGCGTCGAGGGCGTGTACGGCGTTATCGTGAGAGGATCCGAAATATACAAGGCCCTCGGCACTGGTCACGTAGAAGCACGGATCAAAATTGCGCATTGATTGAAGCCCCGAGTTGCCGGAGTAGGCATCCCATTTGGCGGGGCCGCTCCAGGCCTGACGCGGATATCCTCCTCTCACCTGCCACGACTCTGAGAGGGGAAATTCGAGCGTTGCACTACTAACACCACTGCGTCTTGAGTCGTGGCGATAAGTCGGCCAGTCATCTGCCCGGAGCATCGATGAGGACATGGCTACAGCGATGAAGAGTGTGATTGAAGGCGTTCTCACGATAGAAATTTTACCTGGTGGCGGGCGTGGATGCGGGAACAGGTGGTAAAGCAGGAGCTCTGGGTTTGAGGCCGATCGAAGTCTCCATCCATCCTCCGCACGAGCAGCCTGCGCCCCCTTCAGGAATCAGGAGCATGCCCTGGGCCGGGATGGTGTTCAGCCAGCAACTGGGACGAATTCGCATGAAACGTGACACCGAACCGGTATCCTTGTTCCAGAGCCCGAGGGGAGAGTTGCCCTCGCCGAGAATTCGAAACATGAGAGCATTTTTGGTTGCTACTACGGTTGAGCAGCCTCGGCGTGGTCCGTAGCTTAGTCCAAGAGGTTGACCGGTTTTGAGGTCATGAACGTGCGGCGCAAAATAAAGCCGGTCCTCTGTTACAACCGGATGAGTGATGTGTGTGCCATGATGGTCGGCTCCCCAGGCGCTTTCGGTTGACCACATCAAAGATCCATCCTGACCATAGCTCGAGCAGCGAAAATTACCTTTCTTTTGGTAAGCGCCACTTTTGTTGACTGTGCCTTCAGACAGGACTGCGAGGTAGCCTTGGGGTGTAGCGATGCCATAGGCCGCTTGCACGAAGCCTACCTGTTCGGTCAGGAAGACTGGCTTGGGGCCTGGTTTTTCCCAAATGATTTTTCCGGTAGAGGCATCGAGACAGACTGTGGTCAACCCAAGCCATAGTTTACGATCGGACACTCGGGAAGAGGTCGTCCCCGAAAGGTCAAGAGAGCGATTCTCCAGGAAGTAAACCCTGCCCTCGTCAAGAGCGATAGTTGAGTTCAGGATTAGCCCGCGACCATAAGACCATCTGCCCTTGGCAGTTGATTTCTGGTAGCCAAAGAGTTGATCACTGCAAACTTGTGTGACCTCCACGCCTACCTTGTCGAACCATGCGGCATCACCCCAGAACTCCCGATACGCAGAGTTCGCCCAAACTGAGGAGCCGATGATCACATCATTTTCTTGGGCGACAAAACCCCAGTCGTGGGATTTACGTTTTGCAGTGGGAAGCAGCAGCGCATGACGGAGTTCTCCGGTCTTCGCGCTGAGTATCCAAAGGCGGTCCCGGATAGCGAGGTATACGTCTGACTCATCAACGCACCAGTTTGAGCAGTCGTGAGCCACGTTGAGCCGTCGCAGGGAAGGTATCTCGTAGGACCATAGCACGGCCCCGTTGTAAGCATTCAATGCCACCATGCGGTCCATGCCCTGGTGGAAAAGTCGCCCGTTGGCTGAAAGAGGCGCAGGCATCCGGGGTTGGCGATCGATTCCAAAGTCACCGCCTGGATGGCCTATCCATTGGACAGACATCCCCGAAGTGGCACTTACGTCACCGAGAGTTTCACCGGTGTATGAAGCGTTACCTGCTGTTCCGTACTGGTGGGTCCAATTCCGAGCTCCCGGGAGCTCTCCACGACGGAAAAGGGAGAAGGATCCTTCTTTCTCCCATTGTCCCGGTGCATCATCGAATTCAGGATTTTTGGGAGAAGACGCGAGAAAGGTTCCTCCGTCAGGTCGCAGCAGACGGAGACATTCTGGAGTTGAAACAGGCAGAGTGTTCTTCTCTGACAGAATAAGATCGGCAAAGCCATCGGTCCAAGGGGTCTGCTTGTTTTTTTCGAGGGAAACAACAGAGATGCGATGACCGAGACTGCCATTCTTGTAGAGCTTTTGGCGGACCTTCTGAATGACAGCGGGGTCGGCATCCGCTGCAATAATGTGGAATCGGGATCTGGCTGCCAAGGCGGAAGCCAGTGCGCCATCTTTGAGACCGAGGATGAGGATGTATCCGTTCTGGTCTGCAGTAGCCTCGAGTGCTGTAGTGACGAGTGCTTCGGTGTCCGGTGTATGGGATTCGAGAACTGTGACAGGGCTGGGAGAAAGATTAAATCTGGTATCGAATTCAAACATCTCGCTGAGGCGGCGGCGTTTATTCGCTATCAGGGCGATACGGTAGCGATAGGTGGTCGCTCTTCGCAGTGCAGCAAGTTCTACGTCGAAACGCCCATCAGAGGATTCCAGTTCCACTTTGTGCGACAGCGTTCCTTCCTTGCCTTCTCCGTAATAGAGAATCGCTTTCTGAGCTGGGGCCTGCCAAGAAATAGTGGCAACATCGGGGCTCGGGAAAGCAATTCTAGGCTGGATCGAGAAGTTGGCTGGTTGCTCGTCATTGACTTCAATATTGTCGATGACCCACCACCAGTTGTTGGATCCGACCTTTCGCCACTCGATCCGCATGGTGCGTGCCCCTCTGGGATTTTTGAGAGCCACACGAACTGTCTCGCTGAAGGCAGTAGACTTTCCCTCGTCGAAGCGAAGAATTTCAACTGCCTCCTCGTCATCATAGGTGACGAGGATGGTGCCCGTCTGGGATTCAGCCTGCCAACCGGAATCGAACTTCAGGGTCAGGCTCATAGGGTCGGCTTTCGATATGTCGATTAAGGGAGTTCGCAGGGTTGCATCGAAGGGCCTCCCTCCCGCGACGTCATCGAATTCATCGCTGTCTGCGATAGCAATGACGTTTGTGCCGAGTGCAAATTTCTCTCGTTGCTGGCCCGGGGCGGCGGCAGCCCATGCCTCAGGAGAGGCAAAGGTCCAGCCTGACCACTCAGTCACTCCACCTTTCCCGTGTGAGGCGTTCTTGATCATATGCCATCCAAGAAGAGCATCGGCTTCCTGGGCGGTTGGCAGGTCCAGCCAGTCGGTCCCATCTCCGTGGGGTTCAGACGGGAAAGGGAGTAGTCCCGGATCATCGATCAAAGAATCAAAGTTCTCGCTGAAATAGGTCGTGACTCCGGAGAAGTTGTCACTTTCCTGCGCGAAGGCGATCGTGATGCCACAACCGACGATCGCAGCCGAAGTGACACGTGACATCAACGTGCAGATAAATTCCATCGTAATAAACTTTGTCAGCCTAAGCCCATTTCCTGCTGAGGGAGAAGAATAAGATTCCCAATCTCCCGGAGAAGAGGGCAATCTTGGGAAATTGGAATTCAGCGCGCAGGTTGTACTTTCGCTCCTAAACGGATCTAACTATTGGGGATTCAAAGCATGATTTTCCTGACTATCGAAGCCCTTGGATTACTTTCCGGGAACGATTTGCCAGATTTCTCCATTTTTACCAGATGGCCCTTTCCCCGTGTTTGTGAGCACGTAAATCTCTCCATCCTGGTCATATCCAAATCCGATAATCATCCTTGAAATTGGGCCAGCCGGAGTCTTCGCACCGGGTATTACTTTCATGGTCCAGGTCGTCTTCGAGTCCCGGATACCGCCATAGAGACCATATTTTTTGCCTGCCCAGCTTTGAGCCCAGTCTGCAAAAAGATAGACTCCGTTGAGCCCGGGGATCGCCTTGCCTCTGTAGACGTGGCCTCCCGTTACACTGACTCCGTAACCGGCGGCTTTGCCGAGACCGTCGTGGTGGGGGTAGACCAGCACCGGCGCCACGAATCCCTCCGGGGCAGCTGATACCTCCAAAGTGCATGGCTCACTTGGTTTCAGCTGATCAAAGGCTGCATACCCTTCGTAGCGGGGCCACCCGAAGTTGCCGGCAGAGAGGACGTTGATTTCCTCAAAGCGATTTTGACCTACATCTGCGACGATAATATCGCCGCTCTCATGGTCGACCGTGATGCCCCACGGATTTCGAATTCCCCAAGCATAGATTTCCTCTCTTCCGTCCTTGCTGCCCTTGAAGGGGTTGCCATCGGGGATCGCGTAAGGAGCTTTAGAATCAATATCGAAACGTAGAACTTTACCAAGATAGCGATTCAGCGCCTGCCCATTACCGCCTTTTTCGTGTCCTCCTTTCGGGGATCCTTTGGGGTCGAGGTCGTTGGCAGCTCCTCCGTCACCGAGTCCGAGGTAAAGGAAGCCATCCTTCCCGAAGACCAGATTCCCTCCATCGTGATTCCACTGTGGCTGGTCTACGGTAAAAATTATCCGCTCACTTCGAGTGTCGGCTGTGCCGTCAGCCTTGACCTTGAACTCGGAAAGATGCGCAGTGTGATCAAAATTCTCAGTTCCATCTGACGCGAGAGGTGCGCTGTAATAAACATACACCTTTCTGGTGGATTTGAACTGAGGATGGAGTGCGACTCCGAGAGAACCGCGTTCGTCGAAACCTTTTTTCAAATTCACAATGGACTTACGGAGATCAAGGAAAGCTTTGCCAGGTTTCCCCCCCTTCTCATCGAGAAAGTGAATGACACCTGTCTGATCAACGACGAGAAAGGCCTTCTCGCCCTCTTCGTATGGGATCATGCTGAGGGGTGAGACAAAGCCAGAGGCAAACTTCTCATAGCTCACGCTGGGAAGTTCCTCTGCGGCCTTGAGGGTGGGCAGGGCAAGGCTGAGAGCCAGGGCTGGGAGAAGAAATCGTGGTGTCATCTTGATAGTATTTTGCGCGTTTCCGGTGGTTTGGCAACCCGTCATTAATAGGTACACGTTGATGGGGCCAGAAGAGATGAATCGGTAAATATCCAGATGCCTGAACCTCGTACGATCCTAAATTGTTACCTTGCGTTTTTCTTGCCATTGGCTGGATGGGCTGGAGGATCAGTCCCTTGAATCCGCGTCTTCTTCCAGCGCTCTCTGCGATCTTTCTGTCCCATGCAGTTCCCGTGGCGGCTGCGAAACCTCAGAAAGTTGATCCACCGAATATTGTTTTGATCATAGCGGATGACCTTGGCTACGGAGACCTTGGGTGTTTCGGCCAGAAAGTTCTGAAAACACCTCGCATCGATAGGATGGCATCGGAGGGAATGCAGTTCACGCAATTTTATGCGGGCTCAACGGTGTGTGCGCCGTCGCGAAGTGTCCTGATGACGGGGAGGCATATGGGTCGAACGGCCGTCCGGGGCAATTCGACGCGGCCTGTGATTCTTCGTCCCGAGGACCCTAACCTCGCGGGGCTCCTGAAAACCGCGGGTTATCGGACGGCCTGTATTGGAAAGTGGGGATTGGGAACTCCCGACAATATGAGCAACCCAAATGATATCGGATTCGATTACTTCTTTGGCTATGTGGACATGTGGCACGCTCATAACTTTTATCCTGAGTTTCTGATCCGGAATGGGCAGGTCGAAAAGTTGAGGAATGAAGTCGCGTCACAATGGAAGCCGTTTCAAGTTCCCGGGAAAGCTCAGGGAGGGAGGGGAGTTGCAGTGAAGCGGATTGATTATGCTCCAGATCTATTTGTGGCAGAGGCTGAAAAATTTATCAGGGAGAATAAGGAGGCTCCTTTCTTCTTAATGCATGCGCTGAATACACCCCATGCAAACAACGAAGCCGGTTCTCGGGGAATGGAAGTCCCGGAGCTCGGAGAATTTGAGAAGAGGGACTGGCCTGTGGCTGAAAAAGGGTTCGCGGCAATGCTTAGTAATATTGATCGTGATGTCGGGCGCGTTCTCGATGTGGTGAGCGAGACCGGACTGGCGAAGAAGACCCTGGTAATCTTTACTTCGGATAATGGCCCGCATCAGGAAGGAGGGCACCGGGCAGATTTTTTTAATTCGAATGGCGCGTTACGTGGAAAAAAGAGGGACCTCACAGAGGGAGGCATCCGGGTGCCGATGATCGCATGGTGGCCGGGGACCGTTCGGGCTGGAAGTAGGGATGAGAGTCATTGGTATTTCGGTGACCTGATGTCTACCGTTGCTGATCTTGTCGGGATAGAGCCTCCCGAAGACATCGACAGTGATAGTTTTGCGGGAGCCCTACGCGGGAAGTCTCGGGACAGGCGGTGGGTTCGCGACTCGGTCATGTACTGGGAATTCCATGAGCGTGGATCTTCCCAGGCGGTGCGCCTTGGAAAATGGAAGGCCATCCGTAAGCCAATGCACACGGGTCCGGTTGAGCTCTACGATATTGCTGTAGATCCTGGTGAGGCGGAGGATCTCAGTAAACTTCACCCCGATCTTACGGAGGCCGCAATCGCTCTCATGGACAAAGCTCATGAGCCGGATCCCAATTGGCCCGTAAAATAGTGGACTTTGGATGAAGAGCTGAGGGACCGAACGGGAATCTTCCTTCTTGGCTGGTCTGGCTCAGGGTAACAGGTTCTTGTTCTAATAAAGAAAAGGGGCAAATTAACCGGGTGCACCCACACCGTTTCTTCCTGATCGCTATTTCTGGGCTCATGGCTCATGGCATGGCGGAGGAATTGTCCCGCGAAGATCAGAAGTTTCTGAAGGAGCGTGCTCCACGTTTACTCCAAGTCATCAAGGAGGCAAAAGATAGGAGTTTCGATGAAGTGCTGAAAGAGGCCATTGAGAGAGTTGGTGACCTGCAGGATGAGTGGCGGGAGGCACGTGAGGACGGTGAAGAGTGGGCGGAGCTCATGGTCGGGGAGATGGCAAACGAGGCTGCTCTTGATTACCTCGTATGGAAGTTCGAAGAAGGTGAGATAGAGGAGGGTCAGGCAGAAGAAACTCTCAGGGGTTTGATGGAGGAGCGTTGGCAGATCGAAAATGGAATTACCGAAAGGGAAATGAAGATGGCTGCTGGAAACGGTGATGCGGACCTCGCGGCAGAGCTCGCAGAGGAACTGCAATGGCGAAAGGGCAATCCCCGTAAAGCGGTTAATGAAATGATCGCAGATTTTCTGGAGGAGATTGAGGGAATCGGTAGAGAAGATGATAAAGAGGAAGTTACGGGAGAGATATACACGCCTCCACCATTGGGCCGCCAAGAGAGCGAGAGCGTCCTTGAGAAGGTTGCTTTTCATTACGATAAGCACATCGTCGTTGCCTTGGAGACTTACTGCTTTGACTGTCATGACTCCTCCAGCGCAAAGGGAGACCTCGATCTCGAGAAGGCTCTTCTTGAAAGGCCCCTCGTAAGGAATCGCCGGCTATGGGAAAATGTAGCGGAGCGGATCCGTAGTGGGGATATGCCACCAAAGAAAAGGCCGCAACCAGCAGCTGAGGATAGACTACGGCTTCGTGCATGGGTACGGCAGGAAATTGAGCACTTTCCCTACGAAAAAATACGCGATCCAGGTTACGCTCCTGCGAGGCGTCTTACCCGGGAGGAATATAATCGAACTATCCGGGACCTTGTGGGTCTTGATCTGCGCCCGGCTGATCAGTTTCCAGTAGATTTCAGTGGGACGAGTGGTTTTTCGAACAGCTCCAATACCTTGTTTCTGGCGACTGCCCACCTCGACCGATACCTGACTGCGGCCGAGGAAGTTATCGATACAGTGCGTAATCTGCCGCAGGCTTGGGCGGCACTCAGGGGAGATGGTGGAAGTGATGAGAGTCTTCGGCGGTTTGCCCGGCTCGCCTTTCGCAAAACACCTGAGAACGGTGAGCTTGAAGAATTAAGACGGCATCTCGAGATTGCTCGTGATACCGGTCAGCCAGAAGAAGACGCACTGGCGACAGCCTTCAAATTGGTTCTGATCTCACCTCATTTTCTGCTCAGGGTCGAGAAGGCAGGGCAGCCGGGAATAGACGAAAAAGTCGCCTCCACTGATCTTGCTTCACGCCTTTCTTATTTTCTCTGGGCTTCTTCTCCTGACGAAAAACTTCTCGGAGCAGCAGAGGGCGGCCTTCTTGGGGAAAAAACAGGTCGTGAAAACGAGATAGCTCGAATGCTTTCGGATGACCGGAGCCTTGCGCTCGGCGAAGTTTTTGCCGGTGAGTGGCTAGGGACTCACAATGTCGGACCCCGCATTCGGAAAGATCCCATCGACAATCCATGGTGTACAGAATCATTGATGAAGGCCATGCGAGATGAGACTGCGCTTTTTATTCATTCCCTGATCCGTGAAAACGCTCCCGTAGAGCGCATGATTAATGCCCGCTATACCTTTCTCAATGAGGAGCTGGCCCGATTTTACCGGATTCCCGGGGTGGATGGAGACGCGATGAGGAAAGTATCTCTGAAGACTCCTCGTCGGGGAGGGCTTCTCGGTCACGCAAGCATCCTTGCGGCGACTTCGTTTCCCGATCGTACGAGTCCGGTAGTGAGAGGCACTTGGATTCTCACTACTCTGCTGGGAACGCCGCCCCCACCACCACCTCCCAATGTTCCAGAAATTGAGGGCGGTGGGCGAGGACGGGACGGTGTTCGTAATCTCCGGGAGCAGCTTGAGGTTCACAGGCGTTCGGAGCGTTGTGCAGGGTGTCACTCAAGAATTGATCCCCTCGGTTTCGCGCTCGAGAATTACGCGGAGTTTGGACAGTGGCGGTCAAATGTGGACAATCGGGGGACCTTACCCAATGGAGCTCGGTTCCGTGGCCCGGAGGGTCTTAAAATCGCCCTTCGAGAGTGGCGCCTCGATGATCTCGGGATGCAGGTGATTCGCAAAATGATGGCCTATGGCCTTGGCCGACAGCTGGAATATTACGATGAGGGAGCGGTTCGAGAGATCGCGGCCAGATTGAAACCGTCTGGTTATCCCATGGGTGACATGGTAAGAGAAGTGGCGGAAAGCCGGCCATTTCTCATGCGGCGGTTGCCTGTTAATACAGAACCCGCTGTGCCCTCCACTTCAGAATGAAGAATTCTTCCAACCGACGAGCATTCCTGAGAGGAGTTGGAGCCTGCCTGTTCCTTCCCACTCTGGAAAGCATGGGAGCGCCAGCCCCAGGGTTGAAAGGCGGAAAGGCGGGCTCGGCGACAAGGTTGGCATATCTTTACTTTCCCAATGGTGCCGCAGCGGGGTCATGGGCTCCGAGCAAAGTGGGCCCGGATGGGAGCCTAGAGAGGTTGAATGACTGGATGTCTCCTCTGGAACCCCATAAGCAGGATCTGGTGGTGACCCGCAACCTGTGGACGCCACGCGGAAACGGCCACGGAGCAGGAACTGCAACCTGGCTGACCGGGGGAGCTTTTGATGGGCGTCGAAACGACGTGGGGAGTGCTTCGGTCGATCAAATGGTAGCTCAGCACCTTTCTGCATCACCACTCCCTTCGCTGGAAATCAGTACGAGCGGGGAGGGAAGTTTCTCTGGAAGCCTCTCGAGGAATTGCCTGTCGTGGACCTCTCGGGATACGCCGGCAGTTCGTGAGACCGTGCCCCGGGCTATCTTCGACAAGCTCTTTCGACGGTCAGAGGAAGGATTCGTCAACAAAAGTGTCCTCGATCTGGTTCTTTCCCAGTCAAAAGATCTCAAACGCAGAGCGAGCAGAGCTGACCAGCGCAAGATTGATGAATACTTCGATGCAGTCCGCTCTGTTGAAAAGCGTCTTGCTTTTGCCGAAGAGCAGAGCCTTCGCATGGATGAGGACCGGGCCTTGACGGATACGCTGCGGCGTCCAAAGCCCGGGATCCCATCAAGTCATGAGGAATACGTTCGTCAGCTGCTGGACCTGATGGCCCTTGCATTCTGGTCCGGTGCAACACGGGTCTCAACGTTCATGCTCGATCATGGACAGAGTAATCGCTACTTCAATTTTCTTCCTGGTGTGAAGGGGACGTGGCATGCCCTTTCCCACTGGAAAAATGCGAGTGGGCGTACTGAAGATGACGATGGTGTCACGAAGTGGGACAGTGTCCGGAGTAAGAAAGATCAGTACAACGAGGTTACCAGGTGGCACCACTCTCAGCTGGCTTGGTTCCTTGATCGGCTCAAGGGGCTCGAAGATGGTGACGGGGCCACGGTTTTAGAGCGTTCGATG
>MDTD01090650.1_pt1 | contig 14622 bp, 11 predicted proteins | sample 811221 | NCBI WGS metagenome assembly MDTD01 (sample SAMN05326646, study PRJNA326480) | marine metagenome | isolation source: seawater | place: Pacific Ocean: South West | collected 2011
GATTATATACTGAATAAAATTCATAAAACACTTAACCAATTGAATTTAATAAATATAAAAATCAAACGACTTTAGTTTTTAAGGTGCGGAAAGTAAGTTGTGGAATTGAATCGCGAATGTATCGCTATCTTGAAGCCCGTGAGAATATTACAAAGCTAAAACGAAGGGGGTGGAAGATCGCCAAAATGGCATCCCAAATAGAAAGTACATTTAATACTAAAGGGAAAATTTGTGTTATGTCTTTTGAAAATGAGAATTTCCCTATCTCTGAACTTAAATATATCCCAATATCCGCCAAATTAAAGAAAATGGCAGAAAGATTGGGAGATTATCTTCATGCGTTAAAACAATATCGTTCAGATGATGATCCATGGTGGTCAGAAACTCGCTCATACATGGAGTCTATATATGAAGAGTTGAACTTTATTGCTACCGGAACACTTATGGGAGCCCCATTAAAAGATCCCAACACAAATGCGATGCATTTGGAAATTGAACTACCTCGAAAAGATGAACACAAAATGTCAGTTTTAATGTCAGCATTTAAGAAAAAAGATTCGTTCAAAGCCAGGATTGAATACTATAATAGGGAAAAAACATAACATTGCTGTTGCAGGTGACGGCTCGTTCCTCGCCGCCCCTGAACAGCCCGTTATGACGGGCAAGGCGAAACAAAACTTCAGCAGCAGTTCAAAGGTGAATTTACCACCCCACTCCCCGGGCCGTTGAACAATCCATTACACATGGACAAGCAAGTGACTTAAACATTGGGAACCTGGCGGGTCGGACCGAGTAAGAAACCTGTCAATTAAGGATATAGCTTAAAAAACACCCCTTAAAATAGGTCTATATTGACGTTTTCGGCTCCCAAAAGAGCAATATAGAAAAATGATATAAGATCTTTCCCTTGACTTTGAGTCGAATAAGAAGAATAATCAACTCAACAATTGAGTCGAAAAATACAATTAAACGACTCAAAATATAATTTAATTATTAACTATAATTGACTCAATTTATGAACTACATCTGGAGATATAGAGACTGGCCTCATTTTACATGGGACAGTGATGCATTGCTAAAACCGTTAGGTAATGTCCGGTTCAACCAGGGAGCATTAATCGCTCAGATAAGGGAGTTGGGATTTGATATACAGCAAACTGCCAGAGCTGATGTACTTGTAGAAGAGGCCTTAAAAACCTCAGCCATCGAAGGAGAAAAATTAGACCCTGAGGCTGTTCGATCTTCTGTGGGACGCCATCTTGGCCTTCCGGATGCCGGGTTGAAATATGTACAGGATCAAAAGGCTGATGGACTTGTACAAATCCTGTTGGATGCAACCAATAACCATCGTCAGAAATTGACGCCGGAAAGGCTCTTTGCCTGGCATGCCGCCCTTTTCCCTTCTGGATATTCAGGCATGGTTCAAATCAATGTGGCCCAGTGGAGGGATGACAAAGATGGACCCATGCAGGTTGTTTCAGGCCCCGTCGGCAATCAAAAGGTTCATTTTGAGGCTCCTCCCGCTCATTTGATTGAAAATGAAATGAAAAGGTTTGTCATCTGGGTAAATGGGGGAGCTGATACAGATGGGATACTTAAAGCAGCTCTCGCTCATTTATGGTTCATTACCATTCATCCATTTGATGATGGAAACGGCAGAATCGCAAGAACGTTAACTGATATGCTGTTGGCACGTGACGAAAACAGCCCCAAACGCTTTTACAGCCTATCATCGCAAATAATGGCAGAGAGAAATGACTATTACGATATCCTGAACTCGACTCAGACCGGGAATCTGGAAATAACAAACTGGCTGGTATGGTTTCTTGAATGCATGAATCGGGCAATTTTAAACTCAAATTCACTTTTGGAACGAATAATGATTAAAGCACGATTCTGGAAAACTTTTGCCCAGACGTTACTAAATAACCGACAGACAAAAGTTATCAACAGACTGCTTGATGCCGGCCCTAATGGTTTTGAAGGTGGATTAAAAAACAAAAAATATATGGGTATCACTCATACCAGTCGCGCTACTGCCCAAAGAGAACTGGCTGATCTCGTTCAAAAAAAGATTCTGGTTCGGCTGCCTGGTGGGGGCAGAAGTGCAAGCTATGATCTCAATTGGAGTAAATTTGGAGAATAGGCTTTTTCTTGTCTCCCTCAACAATTCAAATGCTGCGGACACACCGCAAATTTTGAAATTGTGCATCAAAAAAACATGAAATTATCCCCCCCGGTCAAGATTCCAAGGAAAATGCAATAATCGGGAATATGTATTGACCGCAGTCTATTCGGCATACAACCATTGCAGGCCAGGAGGGCCAGGCAGCCGGTGCCGTGGAGGCCCGGAGCGGCGTGAGATTGCGCGGGGCGTCACGGACAGACAGAACCGTGAATCTCCGCTGCCCCGGCGATCACGACGATTGCCGGGGGTTTAGTGGAGGGTCCCGCGGGGCCGGCTGCCGGGTAGATGCCTCTACACAGCCACTATAGGAAACCAAGTCTCATACACCCGTGACGGGATTCATGTTCCAGAAGAATGGTGAGGCAGGGATGATCCAGTTCAAAGAACGGTAATGTGCGATCAGTACAGAGAAATAAACCGGACTATTTTGTCGGCCATGGGTCTCGTGGTGCCCGGAGATAGGATGTCCCCTGCAAGAACATGGCGATTTTCACTTTCGGCATCGGTCACGGGAACGAGTTGTTTTTGGGTGCTGCCGAACGCGGCAAAGGCCGTTTCTATATTCGCGGCGGAGACGACCTGGTCTTCAGTGCAGTAAAAGACCTGTACCGGCAGGGTTATCCGCGACAGGTCAATGCCCTTGACCAGCTTTACCAGCCCCATCATGGGCAACAGGGCCCGGGTGGGATAGCGGTTGGTCCAGTATTTGTCCTGGCGTTCATTTTCTGCCTCCCAGTACCTTTGCCTGCCGATAATCATCTCGGAGATCTGTCTTCCCCAGGGCAGGGTCAGCACAACGGCGGAAGGATCCGCCACCCCGTAGTTGGGGGAAATCAGAACCAGGGCGGCGATGGACCCGGCCTGCCCGTTTGCGGAAGCCCGCTCCGCCAGCCATGTGAGGGCGGTGCCGCCGGTGGAGGTGCCGACCAGAACCACCCGGCGGCCGATGCGCCGGCCAATCTCAAAGGCTTCCACCGTATCGTTCAGCCAATCGTTCACACTGGCCTGCGCCATGGCCTCTCCGGTCCTTCCGTGGCCTGTCAGGCGGGTATAGTACAGGTTGGCATGAAGTTGCCGAGCAACCACATCGCAAAGGGGGGCGGTCTCCTGCCGGGTGGCGGAAAACCCGTGGACATAAACCAGGCTGAGGTCTGTCTGCACGCCTTTCTCACCGGCCCAGATGATGGTTTTTTCCGTTCCGGGAATAAGGTCGTCGAACCGGGCTTCCGAAGAAGTGAGGTAATCGTCCAGATTGCCATCCGGATTTTCTGGCAGATTCAGGGAATGGATTGTTGTATCGATTTCCACTTCAGGACCTGCCATGAAAAAAACGATAAAAGCCAATATGAGGGCGGCGATCCGCCATGTCCAGGGGGATGATTTCCCTCGTGAATTTTTCTCACCTGCCCTTTTCTTTCTTCTGATCCGGAATTTTACCACGTTTTTGCCCTTATCGACGGCTGGCAGCCAGGCCGATACCGGCACCGATGAAGCTTGCGCCGATCACCCGCTTGATCCAGCGGCCGACGGCGGCTTTTGAGAACACGGCCACGATTTTCTGCCCGCCCAGGGCGTAGAGCATGAAGCAGACAAAGGCAATGATGGCCATCAATGCCAGCATCAGGCTGCACTGGGCCAGGTAGCCGGATTCCGGATGGATAAACTGGGGGAAAACAGCGGTAAAAAACACAATGGCTTTGGGGTTGCCCGCCGTGACCATGGCGGACTGGACAAAGAGTTTGCGCAAGGGGGTTTTTCCAGATGGTTCCCCGGCCCCCTCTCCGGCAGAGATCCCAAGACCTGAGGACAAAAGGATGGATACCCCCATATACACCAGGTAAGCCGCCCCGGCCCACTTGATGACCATAAATACGGTTTCAGAGGCCAGGAGAATGGTGCCCAGGCCCACGATGGACACCAGGGCCTGCACCATGGTGACGGCCACGTTGCCCAGGGCCGAGGCCATGGTTCTTCTGGCACCGTGCTGCATGCCGTGGGTCAGGGCCAGCAGCATGCTGGGGCCGGGAATGATGGAAGCCACGAATACTGTGGCGCAGAAAGCAACAATAAAGTGAACGGACATAAAAAAAGGCTCCTTGCACGTGAAAAAAAATGAACGCGTTAAAACGTATTACCGGGTAAACCCTTTGCCGCCCCTACTCATACACCGTATGTTTTTTGGGGTCAAAGGCTTCACGGATACCCTCTCCTGTAAAGGTGACGGTCATCAGGGTAATGATCATCGCCCCCACGACGGAAGCTGCGATCCACCAGGCTTCCATGTTCTGCCAGCCCTGGGAGAGCAGTTCCCCCCAGGAGGGGGTGGGGGCCGGCAGGCCGAAGCCAAGATAATCCAGGGAGGTCAGGGCCACGATGCCGCTGGAAATGGCAAAGGGGGCATAGGTGACGATGACCGAGATGGTGTTGGGAATAATATGCCGGAAGATAATCCTGAAATGGGAGGCCCCAAGGGACCGGACGGCCAGGACATACTCCCGTTCCTTCTCCTTGTAAGTCACCGTCCGCATCACCCAGGTGATGCTGGTCCAGCCGAAAAAGGCCATGATCAGCACCAGGATCATGAAACTGGGCACCACGATGGAGGCAATGATGATAATCACGTAAAGATAAGGGATGTTGCTCCAGATCTCGATAATCCGTTGGAAAAAAAGGTCGAATTTCCCGCCGAAATACCCCATGGAGCAGCCGATGGTGATGCCCACCCCGTAGTTGAATACCAGCAGGACCAGGGAGAACATGATGGCGGTCCTGAATCCGTACACCAACCGTGCCAGGATATCCCGGCCCACGTTGTCCGTTCCCAGAAAATGCCGCTGGGCAAAGGACGGCGGAAACGGGGGAAATTCGTTGAGTCTCAGGTCGTTTTCATAGGGGTTGTAGGGCACAGGCGGCATGATTACAAACCCTTCTGATCCCTCTTTTGCCATCTTTTGTTTGAGTTCCCTGTAATTGGTCTCGTAGGCATAGTCCAGGCCGAAGGTTTTGCCGGGAATAATATCCCCGTAGGTGGGGAAATAAAGCGCTCCCTGGTAGGAGACCACCAGGGCCCTGGAGTTGATGAACACCTCGGCAAACAAGGAGAAAAGCACCAGTGTCAGGATAATGACGAAGGACCAGAATCCCCTGGAGATGGAGCGGAACCGTTTCAGTTTCTGGACTGTCACCGGATTCAGTATCACCACGGAAATCTTCTCCTTATCGACATTCGTTAAACCGGACCTACTTGAATCTTACCCTGGGGTCCACAATGGCCACGCAGGCATCGGACAGGATATTGCCGATGAGAAATAGCATGGAGGAAATCACAAGAATTCCCATGACCACGGGATAGTCCCGGTCCACAATGGCCTCGTATCCCAGCAGCCCCATGCCGTCGATGTTGAACACTTTTTCGATGAGGAAGGAGCCCATCAGGATAATGGAAATATTGTTCCCGAAGCTGGTGGCCATGGGAATCAGGCTGTTCCTCAGGGCGTGCCTGAAGATGGCTTTCCTGAAGGGCAGCCCCTTGGCCATGGCGGTGCGGACATAATCGGCCGCCAGGTTGTCCATGAGGGTGTTTTTCATGAGCAGGGTCATGACGGTGAACGATCCCAGCATATAGGCTGTGAGCGGCAGGATGGTATGCCAGGCCACATCCAGGACCTTTTCAAACAGCGTCATCTCTCCAAAAAAGTCGGAGAAAAGACCGCCTAAAGGAAACACATCGTAATGGGAGGCAAAGAGAACCAGCATCAAGACCCCGGCCACCCAGCCGGGGATGGCGTAGCCCGTGAAGATTACCGCCGAAGAGATATTGTCGAAGCCTGAGTTGTGGCGGACGGCTTTGGCAAGCCCCAGGGGGATGCAGACCCCGTAGGTGAGAATGAGGGTGAGGATACCGAAATACAGGGAAATCGGTATCCGTTCGGATATCATCTGCCAGACCGGGTCATGGTAGCGTGTGGAGCGGCCCAGATCACCCTGGAGGACTTTGAACAGCCAGATGCCGTAACTTTCCAGGATCGGTTTGTCAAAGCCGTAATAGGCTTCGAGCTGTTTTATCTGCTCCTGGGAGAGGGGCTGGCCCTGGCCTGCCCCTGCCCGGGATGAGCCGCCTTCCTGCCCCATGCTCATGGCCCGGGTTTCCGCAATGATTCTTTCAATAGGACCGCCGGGCACAAACCGTGTGATGGTAAAGACCATCACGGTGATACCGATGAAGGTCGGTATCACCAGGAGGAGCCGTCTGATAAAATAGGCGGTCATGGGTGTTGAACCCTTAGGCCACGGTGTCGTACACCGATGCCAGGGCCGCATCCAGATGTTCTGGTTTTGTACCGCCGGCCTGGGCCATATCCGGGCGGCCGCCGCCGCCTCCGCCCACAATCCCGGCAGCAGCTTTAACGATGCTACCGGCCTTGTAGGTTTTGGTCAGGTCATCTGTGACCATGGAAATCAGCAGGGCCTTGCCGCCGGATTCCGCCCCCAGCAGCAGGACGCCGGAGCCAAGTTTTGCCTTGAACTTGTCGGCCAGGTCGCGAAGCTGGGAGGGATTTTCGATTTCCACCCGTTTGGCCAGCACTTTGACGCCGTTGATCTCCTTGATGTTATCTTCGATGTCGTCCACGGACTTGGAGGCCAGTTTGGCCTTGATGGAGGCAAGCTCTTTTTCCAGGGCCTTTTTCTCTGAGATCAGGGCTTCCACCTTGGAGACCACCTCATCCTTGGCCCCCTTGAGAAGACCTGCCGCAGTTTCAATGGCCCGCTGGTCGGCATGGACCGTATCCAGGGCAGCCTGGCCGGTGACGGCTTCAATACGGCGGACGCCGGAGGCGATGCCGCCTTCGGAGAGAATCCGGAACAGGCCGATGTTGCCGGTGGCTGCGGTATGGGTGCCGCCGCAGAGTTCATTGGAAAATTCCCCCTGGGATACCACACGGACCACATCCCCGTACTTTTCTTCGAACAGGGCGGTGGCGCCGGCCTGGACCGCTTCATCCATGGTCATCTCACGGGTGCTTATTGCATGGTTTTCACGGACCCTGCGGTTTACCGCGTCTTCAATGGCGGCGATCTCTTCGGGGGTGATGGCGCTGAAATGGGTGAAGTCAAAACGGAAGCGTTCGGGGTTCACCAGGGAACCGGACTGCTTGACGTGATCCCCCAGCACCTTGCGCAATGCCCAGTGCAGGGTATGGGTGGCGGAATGGTTGATGGCCGTTGCCTCGCGCAGTTCGGCATCCACCTTCAGGGTAAACGTGTCTCCCTTTTTACAGGTTCCCTTGACCAGCGTTCCCTTGTGAATAAAGAGGCCGGAAGGATCTTTAACGGTGTCGGTGATCTCGATGGTGCAGGCGTCGTTTTCAAAAATGCCCTTGTCCCCCACCTGGCCGCCGGATTCGGCATAAAATACGGTTTCGGCGGTGACCACTTCCACCTCGTCTCCGGCAGCGCCTTTTTCCACTTCCTTGTCGTCCTTCACCACGATGAGCAGCTCGGAGTCGCAGGTCAGGCTGTCATATCCCTTGAAGGTGGTTTTCACGCCCTCGGAAGTCAGCGGTTTATAGGCTTCGCCCACGCCGGCAAATTTTTTCTTGGATTTGGATCTGGCTTTCTGCTCGGCCATGGCCGCATCAAAGCCGTCCAGGTCCAGGTCGATGTCCGTTTCCTTGACGTGGTCCTGGATGATGTCCACGGGGAAGCCGAAGGTGTCGTAGAGTTTGAAGATGACATCCCCCGGGATGGTCTTCTTATTTTTAGCATTCAGGTCTTCAATGGTGGCTTCCAGCAGCTTCATGCCGGTGCCGAGGGTTTCTAAAAATTTTTCTTCTTCGTTGGTCACCACGTTGAGGATGAAGGCGGCGGAATCCTTGAGTTCCGGATAGGCCTCATCCATGATGGAAAATACCGTCTGTACGGTTTCATGGAGAAAGGGTTTTGTCAGGCCGATGCTGCGCCCGTAACGGATGGCCCGGCGCATGATCCGGCGCAGGACATACCCCCGGCCCTCGTTGGAGGGCAGCACCCCGTCGCAGATCAAAAAGGCGGAGGCCCTGGAGTGGTCGGCAATGACCTTCATGGCCACTTCCACTTCCTTGGACTCGCCCCGTTTCTTGCCGGCCAGTTCGCCGACCTTTTCCATGATGGGGATAAAAAGATCGGTGTCAAAGTTGGTGGGCACATCCTGAAGCACGGAGATGATCCGTTCCAGGCCCATGCCGGTGTCGATGCTGGGCTTGGGCAGATCTGTCATGGTGCCGTCTTCACTTCTTTCGAACTGCATGAACACAAGATTCCACAGTTCCAGCCAACGGTCGCAGTCGCAGCCCACGGCACAGGCCGGATCGTCACAGCCGAACTCCTCGCCCCGGTCGATGTGAATTTCGGAACAGGGGCCGCAGGGACCTGTGTCCCCCATGGCCCAGAAGTTGTCTTCCTCGCCCAGGCGGGAGATCCGTTCTTCGGGAACGCCCATCTTATCCCGCCAGATCTCGTATGCTTCGTCATCATCCTTGTATACGGAGACGTGGAGCTTTTCACTGTCAAACCCGTAGCCGTTGGTGAGCAGGTCCCAGCCGAATTCAATGGCTTCGTTCTTGAAGTAATCGCCGAAGGAAAAATTGCCCAGCATCTCGAAAAAGGTGTGGTGGCGCGCGGTATACCCGACGTTTTCCAGGTCGTTGTGCTTGCCGCCGGCCCGGACACACTTCTGGGAGGTCACCGCAGTGGAGTAATCCCGTTTTTCATCTCCGGTGAAGACCCGTTTGAACTGAACCATGCCTGCGTTGACAAAGAGCAGCGTGGGGTCATCCTGGGGAACCAGTGAGGAGGATCTCACGTGGCGGTGGTTGTGTTTCTTAAAATACTCGAGAAAGATTTTCCTGGCTTCATTACCTGTCATAGTTGTTTCGCTCCTGATTCAAACAGCTCCCGGTTCATTCCTCGGGCTGTTGCGGTATCCGTATCTTGGCTTATAGGCTTTTTCTAGGTTTTCCGGCCTAACCGTATTTCCGTTCTAAACGTCCAGCAGCCCCTCTTTTGCGTCGGCGCCCTTCTTTGCCTTAGGGTCCGCGATGCCCAGTTCGGTTCTGACCTTGAGTTCAATGGCGTTGAAGATATCCGGGTTGTCAATGAGGAAGGCTTTCACATTTTCACGGCCCTGGCCGATGCGTTCCCCTTCAAAGGAATACCAGGAACCGCTCTTGTCAACCAGGTTGAGTTCAACCCCCATGTCCAGCAGATCGCCGGTTCTGGAGATGCCCTCGCCGTACATGAGGTCGAATTCCACGTTTTTAAACGGGGGGGCCAGCTTATTTTTCACCACCTTGACCTTGGTCCGGTTGCCGATGAGGTCCTGGCCCTCCTTGATGGCCGCAGCCTTGCGGATTTCCAGCCGCATGGATGCGTAAAACTTCAGGGCGTTGCCACCGGTGGTGGTTTCCGGGTTGCCGTAGACCACACCGATCTTCATACGGATCTGGTTGATGAAGATGATGGTGGTTTGGGTTTTGCCGATGGTGGCGGTCAGTTTTCTCAAGGCCTGGGACATGAGGCGGGCCTGGAGTCCCATGTGGGAATCCCCCATTTCCCCCTCGATTTCCGAACGGGGTACCAGGGCGGCGACCGAGTCCACGATCATGATGTCGATGCCGCCGCTTCTCACCAGCATGTCGGCAATTTCAAGGGCCTGCTCACCGGTGTCGGGCTGGGACACCAGAAGTTCGTCGCAGTCCACCCCTAAGCGTTTGGCATAGGCCACGTCCAGGGCGTGCTCCGCATCGATAAATGCGGCAATACCGCCTTTTTTCTGGGCTTCGGCCACCGCATGGAGTGCCAGGGTGGTTTTACCGGAGGATTCCGGCCCGTAGATTTCAATTACGCGTCCCCGGGGATAGCCGCCGACACCCAATGCCTTGTCCAGGGCCAGGGAGCCGGAGCGGATAACGGGAACAGCTTCGATTTCCCTGCCGCCCAGTTTCATGATCGAGCCTTTGCCGAACTGGCGCTCGATCTGGTTCATGGCCGTCTGGATCGCTTTTTCCTTGTCTTTGTTCATATCCATCCTTAAGTATTCTCCTCAAAGTAGGCCGGCCGTCCGGACCAGCTTGAGCAGGAGTGCTGCCAGCACCCCTGCCATAATATCATCCAATACCACACCGGCCCCGCCGTTGAACTTGCGTTCAAAGTAACGGACCGGTGCAGGTTTTACTATGTCAAAGCAGCGAAAGGCTGCGAAACCTGCAACCAGGGTTGAAAAGGTAACCGGTACCAGGCTTAAGGCAATGCAGTAGCCTGCCATTTCATCAATGACGATGCAGCCCGGATCCTTTTGTCCCAGCAGCTTTTCCGCCCGGTCCGCCACCCAGACGCTGAACAGGATCAGGCAGACCAGGTAAAAGGCGACGGCAGCACTGCCGGACAGCCAGACCATGATAAAGATCAGCGGAAGCCCCGCCAGAGTGCCGAAGGTGCCCGGCGCCATAGGCGCCTTTCCCAGGCCGAATCCCGTGGCAATAAAAAGCGTGAACCTGTCAAACCTGCCCAAGGGCTTTCCCATTATGATTTTCCTTCATTGGTCTTGTATAATCTGGCCTGCCCACTGTCAAGGGCATTGCCCAAAGAGATCACACGCTCATAGATGTCCCACAGCGGCACCTTAAGTTCCTCCGCCTTTTTACGGCAGGCATCGTATTCCGGTGCCAGGCGTTTCCGGCCGTTTGGGCCGGTCACCTGCTTCACCTCTATCTTTCCCATGCCACGGCCTAAATCAAGAACCGTTGCTTCCCGCTGGAGGATCATCCGGTCGCACGGGGAATAACGCAGGCCGATGGCCGTTGTTTCCGTCAGGATAATGTGAGCCAATGGGTCCAGGTCCTTTTCCCGGCAGATCACTTCGATTCGGGTGGCCGGGCGGTTCTTTTTCATGACCACCGGTGTAAAGGTGACATCCAGGGCCCCTGCATCCATGAGCCGGTCCATGGTAAACCCGAGGATTTCCGGGGGGGTGTCGTCCACGTTGGTGCGGATCTCCATAACCCGGTCCCTGCGGATGTAAGATTGTTCTTCGGCTGCGGGTTTTCCAAGGACCATGCGGATGATATTCGGTGCCAGGGCGCCGGTATCCCGTTTGCCTGCCCCGTATCCGATGCCGGAGATTTCCATCTCGGGCATGGGGCCGAAGTCTTCGGCCAGGGTGGCCACGATGGCGGCCCCGGTGGGGGTCACAATTTCGGTTTTCGCATCGGATTGGGTGACGGGCAATCCTTTCAGGATGGCCAGGGTGGCCGGTACCGGCACGGGGATTTTCCCGTGGGCGCAGTCGATAACGCCTGATCCCAGGGGGATCTTGGAGGCCGTCACCCGGGTGACCCCAAGGTAGTCCAGTGCGAGGAATGTGCCGATGATATCCACCAGGGAGTCAATGCCACCGATCTCGTGGAAATGGACATGGTCGATATCCTTGCCGTGGATATGGGCTTCGGCCTCGGCAATCTTACGGAATGCGGTCAGGGCATTCCGGCGCACCGGCTCAGGCAGGTCTGCCGTATTTATCATCCCGCGGATATCGGTATAGTGCCTGTGGGCGGTGTCGTCGGTAACATCCACATGGAGGTTGACGGCACGCAGGTGCTGTGGAAAAACGATCTGCGTGCGTAACGAAAAACCTGTCAGGATACGGGACAGCTTTTTTTCCAGCCAGTCCAGGGGCACCCCGAGGTCCACCAGGGCGCCAAGAGCCATATCCCCGGCAATGCCGGATACAAGATCCAGATAGAGAATCATCTAACTGTTCTCTCCCGCATATACGCTGAGGATTTCAAGCACCAATTCCGCGGTGTTCACCATATCCTGAAGGGCGATGGATTCGTTGACGGTATGGACATCGGTCATGCCGGTACCCAGAACGCCTGCCACGATGCCTTTGCCGAAAAAGATATTTGCATCCGCCCCGCCCCCGATGGTTTTGCTTTCCAGGGGACGCCCCAGGTTGGCGGAGGCCTTGCGGGCCAGGGTAATGGCAATATGGTCTTCGGGGATGTTGGTGTTGGGGAAATCTTCTTCCACGACCATCTCCACTCTTGGGGCATCATCACCATTCGCCCTCAGGGCGGCGCAGGTTTCTTCAAAGGTGGCCACGATGCCGGCCGTGATTTTTTCCAGGGTGTCAACGTTGTGGGACCGGGCCTCACCGTTGACCTCCACATATTCGGGAACAATGTTGGTGGCCATGCCCCCGGAGATGACCCCGAAGTTGCAGGTGGTCACCTCGTCGATGCGGCCCAGGGTCAATTGGGCAATGGCTTTGGAAGCAGCATAGATGGCGGACACCCCGTTTTCAGGTGCCGCACCGGCATGGGCGGCCCTGCCGTATACCTTGGCCGTGATTTTGTTGGCTGCCGGCGCCCGGGTGACGATGCCTTCGGTATCTGTGGAGTCCAGGATATATCCGAACCTGGCATCCATCAGGGAAATGTCTAATTGCTTTGCCCCTTCAAGGCCAATTTCTTCGCAGACCGTGAACACCAGTTCAACGGGCGGACAGGGCAGGTTGTTCTCCTGGATCACCTGCAGGACTTCAATGATGATGGCCAGGGCGGATTTGTCATCAGAACCGAGTATGGTGGGACCTTCGCTGGTAAAAATACCGTCCTTGAAGGCCACCTTCACCCCCCTGCCCGGCACCACGGTATCCATGTGGCCCGACAGGAAAATGGGATCGGCATCAACGGTGCCTTTGAACTTGGCCAAAAGATTGCCGCAGTTTCCCCCCACCTTGTGGGCGGCATCGTCAAAAACAACCCTAGCTCCCATGCCGGTTAAAATGGTTTCAAGTTCCTTGGCAATCCGCGCTTCATCACGGGACTCCGAATCTATCTGGGCCAGTTTGGTGAACAGATCTCCCAGCCGTTTTTCATCAATCCGCTTTTCTTGGGTCATAGTGACTTCCTTAAACTTTCTGTTGTCGCTTCGAATCGCCGGCCCGTTCAAGGCCAAGGTATAGTATATACTAGACTTGGGGTTCGATTGCCAGCACCCGTAAGCATTTTGGTGCGTCTTTTTTAACCGCCATACACAAGAAGGACACGGGGCGTGATCGGCGTGATCCGCCTGTGTCCTTCTTGTGAATCAGGGGGTGTGGGACGCTTAAGCTTACTGCTTCTCCCGCAGCGGGCCCTGCCCGCCCAGAAACCGTAAGATCCAGTCAAATCCCAGGCGCATCAACTCCACATCATTGGTCTTTATCAGTTTCAAGCGTTTTTTGGGCACCTTGTATTTTTTAAGGAAGCTGCTTTCAAAGACAAACCGCCTGAAGGTATCCACATTGTATGCGGCCATAAAGGCCATATTCATGGCGGGGTTGTCCGCCCCCTGGGCCCCGAAGGTATTGGGGGAAAAAAGCAGGGCCGCCACCCGGGCCCAGGCGCTGTTGTACTGATTGTAGATGTCCATGCCCTGGTCTTTCATCAGGGCCTCGGGGGTCCATTCCTTCCCTTCACCGTGGCCTTTGCAATGGTCGTGGCGGACCAGGAAACAGGAAATGGACACATGGCCTTTTTCATCGCCGGCCATAGCAGGTTCCAGGGGATACGCCCTGCAGGAATAGGGGCGGTTTTCATATACCGTACAGCCCTGTTCGGTTAAAAAAGAACAGGGATGGCCGTCTGCATCGCTCATCTTCAACATGACACTGGGAAAGTGGGGATTGTCCCTGAAAGCGGTCACGGTGTGCTGTACGAGGAACTCATCCGAGGAAATTCCCAGGTGTTTTTTAAGACGGATGATGTCATAGGGATAAAGAAACATATCCGCATCCCGGCAGCACCGGGTAAAGCAGGGGATGGTGTCGTTGCAGGCAAACCTGAACGGGGTGTTGTCCTCAAGTTTTGTACGGTTGCCCAGGGGCGTGTTGTCATTCATGGGTGAAGCCAAACCTTGTGTTAATTCTTGTCTTTCTGATTTCTTTTATTTCTTTTCGGAAAAAATTTCTGCCATCATGCAGCGGGCAGACCCGCCGCCCACGGTTTCGATGACATCCAGGTCCATGGGCAGGATTTTTCCGTATTGTTCCAGGCGCTTGATCTGATCTTCGGTGAACCCTTTAAACGCCCTGCGGGACATGACGATAAGATGGCGGCCGCCGGCGGAGTTCACCTGGAGGATGTTGCCGCAGAAATGCTTTTCCATCTGCTCCATGGAAATGTCAATGACCTCGAATTCCTTTTCCAGGCTCTCTTTGACCTTGGCCCGCTCATCGGGCTTTACAATGCAATCCAGGCAGATCACGGCATACTTGTCACCGATGCTCATCATCACGTTGGTGTGGTAAATGGGGCTGCCTGTGGAGCTTTGGGTATCGAACATGATGCCTTGTTCAAAGAACCGCAGACGGATAAAATTGTCGAATTGTTCTTCATTGCAGCGCTGGGAAC
>MDTD01112819.1_pt1 | contig 14622 bp, 16 predicted proteins | sample 811221 | NCBI WGS metagenome assembly MDTD01 (sample SAMN05326646, study PRJNA326480) | marine metagenome | isolation source: seawater | place: Pacific Ocean: South West | collected 2011
CCCATCCATAGTAGTTTGGATATCCCCATCCATAGTAGTTTGGATATCCCCATCCATAGTAGTTTGGATATCCCCATCCATAGTAACCTGAAAATCCCCATCCTTGGTAGCTTGAGAATCCCCAGCCATTGTATAGATTTGGCCAACCAAATCCATGTATGCCATGGTAATTGTAATAATGATTTTCCCATGGACTATAATAGAAATTATAGTCCCAATAATAGTCAAAGTAATTATTTTCAAATCTATCTATTTTATCAGAGTAACTAAATTCTTCATCATAGTAGAAATCAATAGATTCGCTATTTTCTATATTCTCATTCATACTTTTTTCAGGATTTTCAATATCAAGAAAGTCATAATTTACTTCACTGTCACTATAATAAATATCATCAACAAAGTCTTGGCTAACTAAAATAAATGGTACAATAATTAGACACAGTGTTTTAAAAGTCATATTGTTTAGAAAAAAATTCATAATCATTTAAGTTTTTATAATTGAAAATATATCTTTAATTAAAATTATGTTTTGTGTGTTTCTACAAAACTAATAAATGTAGTGCAAAAAACATACCAAAAATGTTGATATGGCTAAGAATATAACAAAAAAAACAATTAATTACTCTCAATGGTATAATGATATCGTTTTAAATGCAGATTTAGCAGAGACGTCTGCTGTAAGGGGGTGTATGGTTATTAAACCTTATGGTTTTGCTATTTGGGAAAGATTACAGTCTGAATTAGATAAAATGTTCAAAAAAACAGGCCATATGAATGCTTATTTTCCTCTTTTTATACCAAAATCTTTTTTTTCAAAAGAAGCTAATCACGTTGATGGTTTTGCAAAAGAATGCGCAGTAGTAACTCACTACAGATTAAAAAGCTCAGATTCAGGAATTATTGTAGATGAAGAAGCAAAATTAGAAGAAGAGTTAATTGTTAGACCAACATCAGAAACAATTATTTGGGATACTTACAAAAAATGGATTCAGTCTTATAGAGATCTTCCAATTTTAGTTAATCAATGGGCAAATGTTGTTAGATGGGAGATGAGGACAAGATTATTTTTGAGAACAGCTGAATTTTTGTGGCAAGAGGGGCATACTGCTCACGAAACTAAAGAAGAAGCTCTTGAAGAGACAGAATTAATTTTAAATGTTTATGCAGACTTTTTGGAAAAATTCATGGCTATTCCTGTAGTTAAAGGTAGGAAAACGGAGTCTGAAAGGTTTGCGGGAGCTTTAGATACATACTGTATAGAAGCACTTATGCAAGATGGAAAAGCTTTACAAGCAGGAACATCTCATTTTTTAGGACAAAATTTTTCCAAAGCTTTTGATGTTAAGTTTACTAATAAAGCTGGCAAGTTAGAACATGTTTGGGCTACGTCCTGGGGAGTTTCAACAAGACTAATGGGTGCCTTAGTCATGACTCATTCTGATGATCAAGGATTGGTTTTGCCTCCAAATCTCGCTCCTTTTCAAGTGGTTATAGTTCCAATCTATAAGGGCAAAGATGAGTTTGAAATTATTGATAAGTTTTGTTGTAATATTTTTAAAAATTTACAAGACGCTGATATTAGAGTTAAATATGATAAAAGAGATTCGTTTAAACCAGGTTGGAAGTTTAATGAATACGAAGTAAAAGGAGTTCCGATTCGAATTTCTGTAGGGATGAGAGACATCAAGGAAAACTCAATAGAAATTTTTAGAAGAGATACTTTTGAAAAAAGTAAATGTATTGAGACACAACTAATAGATACTATTTTACAACTATTAAAAGAAATTCAAGATAATCTTTATAAAAAAGCAAATATTTTTTTAGAAAGCAATACTCATGTTGTTGATGATTTTGAGAAATTTAAGGAAAAAATTAAATCCGGAGGTTTTGTTCTTGCTCATTGGGACGGTACTTCAAAAACAGAAAAAGAAATTAAGAAAATTACAAAAGCAACAATTAGGTGTATTCCATTTTCACCTGGTCAAAAAGGAAAATGTATACTTTCTGGTAAACCGTCTGAAAAAAGAGTTTTTTTCGCAAAAGCATATTAATTTGACAATAAATTTGTAAACATAATAAAAGTTATTAATTTTGCTGACTAATTTCTAAGGTCCGTTCGTCTAGGGGTTAGGACATCAGGTTTTCATCCTGGGAACAGGGGTTCGATTCCCCTACGGACTGCTTAATTATTATGAATTATGGCGAATCACAAATCTGCAATTAAAAGAACAAGGTCTGATTACTCTAAAAATCAGCACAACAAGTACTTACACAAAACTACTAGAAATGCAATTAAAAAATTAAAAACAGGACAAGTTGCAGTCAGCTCAGATGAAATTTCTAAAGTTTTTTCTTTGATAGATAAACTTATAAAAAATAACATTATACACAAGAATAAAGGAGCTAACCTTAAATCAAAAATTAGTAAGTTAGAATTTGATGCATCCTCTGCTGATAATACTAAAAAAAGTAAAGAGGAAAAGAAAAGTGTAAGAAAGAAAAATGAAAAAAAACAAGAAGGCGATAGCAACGCTAAATTAAATAAATCTGTTGAAGAAGTTTCTGCTGAAGAAGTTTCTACTGAAGAAGTTTCTACTGAAGAAGTTTCTGCTGAAGAAGTTTCTACTGAAGAAGTTTCTACTGAAGAACCTCTTACTGAAGAGGCTCCTACTGAAGAAGTTTCTACTGAAGAAGCTCCTACTGAAGAGGCTCCTACTGAAGAAGTTTCTACTGAAGAAGCTCCTACTGAAGATAATGAGTTAAAAAGTACAGATTCTTTAGAAAAAGAATAAACTTTAATGTTAATCGTTTATACTCATAATTTAACACCTAGAGTTAGATATGTATTTAGACAGATTTTTACACAAATTTTAGGTTTAGAAATATCATTCACTACTGACAAGGTTTCATTTCTAAATTCTAGTTCTCCAAAAATAAGCTATACACATTCACCAATAAAAAATGAGCTTTTTTTTCAATCGCACTCTATTTTATTTGAAAAAGGGGTAATTGAAAGAGAAATAAATGTCACTAAGTTTAATGACTTAGTTTGTTTTTTTTTGGTTAATAATTCTACATTTCCTTTTGATATATTTGGAGCTTCATTCTATATGTTATCTAGATATGAAGAGTACCTTCCTCACATAAAAGATGAATATGGTAGATTTGAAGCAAAAGAAAGCCTAGCTTATAAATCTGGATTTTTAGAAACTCCTGTTGTTGATCAATGGGCACAAATTTTAAAAATTGAAATTTTAAAAAAATACCCACTAGTAAGTTTTCCAAATAAAAAATTTAGATTTATTAATTCTATAGACGTTGATAGTGCTTTTTTATACGATGAAAAAGGTATTGTAAGGACTTTGGGCTCTACTTTAAAAGATATTTTTATTCTTAACTTTTCAAATTTTTTAAAAAGAGTAAAAGTAATTCTTGGTTTTGAAAAAGATCCTTTTGATAATTTTGAGTACATATTAAATCTTTCAAAAAAATATAATGTTGAAACAATTTTTTTTTACCTTCTTGGAGATTATGACAAACTTGATAAGTCAGTATCTTTTTCTAATAAAAAATTCCAATCAATTATTAAGTTTACAAATGATTATCACAAAGTGGGAATTCATCCATCATTTAAATCATTATCAAAAAGTAATTTATTACTAAAGGAAATTAAAAGATTAACTTCTATTATTCAAAAAGAAGTATTATACAGTCGTCAACATTATTTAAAATTAGATGTTCCTAACATGTACAATAGTCTTCTAGCTAGTAGTATTAAAAATGATTATTCAATGGGTTTTGCATCAAAACCTGGATTTAGAAGCGGGACTAGTAATAGTTATTATTTTTATGATATCAATTCTGAAATAGAGACTAATTTAAGAATTCATCCATTCATGATTATGGACGTAACATTGAAGAATTATTTAAAATTAAATCCAAGAGAAAGTTTATTATTAATTAAGAAAATAATCAATGAAGTCAAAATTGTTAATGGTACTTTTACTTCTATTTGGCACAATCAATCTTTATATTTTGATGATGAATGGTCAGGTTGGGATTTAATTTATGAGAACATGTTAAAATACACTTCTAGTCTAGCAAATGAATAAGATTTATTATATAAAAAATATTAATATCAATAGACAAAAGTGGGATGATTGCGTGTCTAATTCAGTTAACTCTAGAGTATATGGTTTGTCATGGTATTTAGATATAGTTTGTAAAAATTGGGATGGGATTGTTATTGATGATTATGAAATTGTTTTTCCAGTCATTTTCAAAAAAATATTTTTTTTAAAAAAATTGTATCACCCTTTATTTTGCCAGCAATTAGGTTTTTTTTACAAAAATGAGAAAAAAATCACTAAAGATTTTATTTATTCATTTCACGATAAAATTTTAAGGTCATATTATAAAAATTTTACGTATCATTCTACCTCTGAATTTTTTATTTTGTCAAAAAAAACACTTTCTGAAAATTTAATTAATGACCTTTCTGTAATCAAGCGAAATAATTTTCAATTAAATTTAAATAGATCGTATGAAGAAATAAGTAAGGGCTATAATAAAAATACGATTAGAAATTTAAAAAAAAGTAAGAATTATAATTTTAAAATAATTAATAACCTTGAGGTTGATTTGTTTATGAATTTATTTAAAACAAATAATCAAATAAAAAAGTCAATAGGAAGGAACTTCTTCTTTAAAAAAACTAATTATTTAATTATAAGAAATTTAATTACTGAATGTTTAAAAAAAAATAAAGGAGAACTAATTGGAGTTTGTGATGAAGTCGGAGTCACAGTTTCTGCTGCTTTTTTCTTATCATCATTCAATCATAAAATCATGCTTTTTAATATTACTTTACCAAATTCAAAAAAAAGTCATTCAATGACATATTTAATTGATAGCTTTATTAAAATAAATAGTAATAAAAAAATTATATTTGATTTTGAAGGTTCTAATATAAAAGGAGTCAAGAACTTTTACTCTGGGTTTGGTAGTAAGAATAATCCATACTTTTTAGTTAAATCAAATTAACTTATTTTAATGAAGTACAAACATTTATTCTTTGATTTAGATAATACACTGTGGGATTTTGATTTTAATTCAAAAACAGTGTTAGGTCATATTTTTGATAAATTTAAATTAAAAAACAAAGGAATTCCTTCAAAAAAAAAATTCATAAACAGTTATAAAAAAATTAATGGTAACCTCTGGTTAAAATATAGAGAAGGATTAATTAATAAAAATATATTAAGGAGTCAACGATTCTTAAAGACACTTGAAAGTTTTAATATTCATGATAATAAATTATCTGAATTTATAAGTAATTATTATGTAGATAATTCTCCTCATCAAACTAAATTAATGGATGGTGCAAAAGATGTTTTGTTTAATTTAAGTTTAAGATATAAATTACATATTATCACTAACGGTTTCAAAGAAGTTCAGTATGTAAAACTTAAAGAGTCTGGTATATATAATTTTTTTGATAAAATAATAGTTTCTGAAGACGTTGGTGTTCTTAAACCAAATAAAAAAATTTTTAGTTTTGCAATAAATAAATCTGGCGCAAAAATTGAAAATAGTTTGATGATAGGAGATGATGATATTAGTGATATAAGAGGGGCTAGAGAATTTGGTATTGATCAGGTATATTTTAATTTTAAATTTTCAAATAAGAAAGTTCAAGCAACCTACATTATTCATTCTTTAAAAGAATTAGAAATGCATTTAATTTAATATAAAATAAAACAAAGGAGCTGAAAATAACAGACTGTCCAATCTGTCTAATATTCCTCCGTGGCTCATTAACAAATTGCCACTATCTTTTTTGTTGAATTTTCTTTTTAAAAGAGATTCTAAATAATCACCATAATTAGCAAGTATAGGAATTAAAATGGACAGTAAATATGAATTTATATTTAAGTTAAGTTTTAATAATGAAATCAAAATTGGCCCTATGATTAAGCAACTAATATGGCTACCTATATAACCCTCTAAGGTTTTATTTGGAGATATTTTTGATAATTTAATTTTACCAAAATATTTACCAATGAAGTAAGCGGACACATCGCTACACCAAATTAATAATAAAAGAAAAGTAAGTACTTGTTTTCCATCATTTAAATTTAATTTAATTAAGAAAATACAGTAAAATGGAAATAAAATAAATACAATTGTTATAAGTAATTTAAATAATAAATTTTTCGATTTTTTTGTAATTTTTAAAAACTCAATAAAAGATAAAATTAGTAAAATCGAAAGCCAGCAAGCTAAATAAATATTATTTGAAGTCTGAACTACCAATAAGAAAATTGACGCGTAAATGATTCCAACTATAATTCTATTTGATAATTCATTTAATGCTTTTGGCATATTTATGTCTTAAAATCCTCGATGATAATTACATTAATATTCTTTTCTCCATTTCCGATTGTTGATATATTAGATGGAATATTGTTTTTATACTTTTTTGTTAATGATCTCATAGCATCATTTATTCTTCGGACAATTTGAGAGGTATATGATATTATAATAAGCTCTTTTGGTAAGTTAGATATTTTTTTATTTTTTATTTGTTCAGAAGATAACATAACTTTTCCTTGGTCAGCAATAATAAATTCACAATTTGTAATAATTCCCTGGTAATTATTTTTATTGTCTAAGTTAACTGTTAAGTCATCTAAGTTAAATGTATTTTGCAATTTGTTATCAGAACAATACAATTTATTTATTTCTAGATGACTGATTAACTTCTCTAATATTTTTTTTAAGTTTTGTATGTCTTTGCAATAAAAAAATTTACCACCACTATTATTTAAATTTTTTGCAAAAATTACATCGACAGGGTCATCATTTGAAATTTCAAAAAGATTTGTAGATGGTAATTTTTTTTTTGAAAAAAGTCCTTCACTTATGTTTTTGAAAAATTTTTTAGCAGAAAGGGGAAAGGACATGTTTATTTCTTTTTAATTTTATTCACTCTTATTCTTTCAACTTCTTTCCATTTTCTTTTACCTAATATATTTTCTACATCTTGTTTGAAAATAACTTCTTTTTCTAAAAGTAATTCAGACAATGATATTAATGCTTTTTTGTGTTTAGTCAGTATTTTTTTTGCTCTGTTATAGGCTTCTGTTGTTATTTTTTTGATTTCTTCATCAATTAATTTGGCTGTGTGTTCACTATAAGGTTTTGTGAAAGGTGAATCTTGCCCAGATGAGTCATAAAATGTTACATTTCCAATTTTATCATTTAAACCAAAAAATGCGATCATTGCCCTAGCTTGCTTGGTGATTTTTTCAAGATCAGATAGTGCTCCAGTTGTAACTTTTTTAAAAATTAATTCTTCAGCAGCCCTTCCACCCATCGCTACACACATTTCATCAAAGATTTGTTCTTTAGTGGTTAGTTGCCTTTCCTCGGGTAGATACCAAGCTGCCCCTAGAGACCTTCCTCTTGGAACAATTGTAACCTTTAAAAGTGGAGCTGCGTGTTCTAGCATCCAGCTTACGGTTGCATGTCCCGCCTCATGATAGGCTACAGTTTCTCTTTCTTGTTTTGAGACTAGTTTATTTTTCTTTTCAAGGCCTCCTACTATTCTATCGATAGCTTCTAAAAAATCTTCTTTTTCAATTTTCTTTTTATTATTTTTTGCTGCATTTAATGCTGCTTCATTACAAATATTAGCTATATCGGCACCACTGAATCCTGGTGTTTGTTTTGCTAAAAAATCTAAATCTAGTTTTTTATCAATTTTTATTTTATTAGTGTGAACTTTGAAGATATCTTTTCTTTCATCTAGCTCAGGTAAATCAATATATATTTGTCTATCAAATCGACCTGCTCTTGTTAAAGCTCTATCTAAAATATCTGCCCTATTAGTCGCGGCGACAACAATTACGTGATGGTTTGTTCCAAAGCCATCCATTTCTGTTAGTAGTTGATTTAAAGTGTTTTCACGTTCATCATTTGCCCCAGTCATTTGGCTTTTTCCTCTCGCTCTTCCAATAGCATCGATTTCATCGATAAATACTATTGAAGGTGACTTGGTTTTAGCCATTTTAAATAAGTCTCTAACTCTTGAGGCTCCAACCCCAACAAACATCTCTACAAAATCTGATCCACTGAGTGAAAAAAAAGGAACTTTAGCTTCGCCCGCTACTGCTTTAGCTAGAAGAGTTTTACCAGTTCCAGGAGGTCCAACAAGTAAAACCCCTTTTGGAATTTTCCCTCCCAATGAAGTATATTTTTTTGGAGATTTAAGAAAGCTTACAATTTCTTCAACTTCTTCTTTTGCGCCTTCTAAACCAGCAACATCATTGAATGTTATTGTTTGCATTTTATCTTTATCAAATAATTGTGCTTTTGACTTTCCAATATTAAATATTTGCCCCCCAGCACCACCACTGCTCATTCTACGCATAATAAATATCCAAATTAAGACCATTATTCCGATTGGAATTAACCAAGAAAGCAAATCATTAGTCCAATTTGTATTTCTTTTTTCAGCAGTCCATGTAATGACATTTTCGGTATTAGTATTGTTATGGTTAATTATATTTTCTCTGAATGATTTGATGTCAAGAATTTCAAATTTATAGTGAGGACCTAATTGATTTAATTTTTTATCACTGTGAGAAGAGTTTGTTATCCTATTTTTTTTTATATAAACTTCGGCAAATTCCCTATTTATTATTTGAATTTTTTCAATATCACCGTCATTCAAAAATTTAAAAAATTTTGTTTCATCAATTGTTTGGTATCTTCCAGTAAATGAACTAAAAACTTGAAGTCCAATTAGACAAAAAATGAATATTAAATATATCCAATAAAAATTTATTTGTTTATTTTTTTTTTGTTTGCTCAATTTATTTAAGTTTTAATTGTTTTTATTTCCGCGTCTCCCCACAGCCCAGCTAAATCATAAAATTCTCTTGATTCTGGTTTAAAAATATGTATTACGACGTCCAAGTAGTCAAGTAAAATCCAATCAGTATTTAGACCTTCTTTTTGCCATGCCTTCAATTTTAGTTTTTCAATAGTTTTTTCTTCAATTCCTTTGGCAATAGCTTGAATTTGTCTGTTAGAATTACCACTGCAGATTATGAAGAAATCACAAGGTGAATTTTCTATTGATGATAAATTAATACTAATTATACCATCTCCTCCCTTTTCATCAATTGCATTTGTAATTATATCAATTTTTGTATTTATTTCTTTTTCAATAGAATTCATTTATTGTTTACAAATATTAGCAAAAATAAAACTTTATATTGTAACTAATTTTAAATAGTTAAATATTTTTTTTCTAAAATTAGTTTCAATGTTATTCGACAAAATAATTCATTTTAAAAAAATAGACTCAACAAATCTTTTTTTGTCTAGACTTTCAAGAAAACAAACAATTAAAGATAATTTAGTTGTTACAGCTGATTTTCAAACTAAAGGTAAAGGTCAGAGGGGAAAAAAATGGAATTCAATTAAAAAAAAAAATCTTTTATTTAGCCTTTACATAAATAATCATCATTTTGAATTAGAAAACAAGTCATATATTAACTCTATTACATTACTTGCTTTAGTTGCCACTCTGGAAAATTATATTAATAGTTCTGACATTAAAATTAAAAAACCAAATGATATCTTAATAAGAGGTAGTAAAATCTCAGGAGTGTTAATTGAAACAAAAATTTCAAGCAAAAAAATTAAATCAATTATTATTGGAATTGGATTAAATATTAATCAAAAGAAATTTCCCTTTGAAGAAAATAATCCAACGTCTTTATATAATCTTACTAACAAAGAAATAGATAAAAAAGAAGTTTTAAATATATTTTTAGAGAAGTTTGATATGCTTTATAACTCTTTTGTTAAAAAAGACCAAAAGAAAATAAATGAAAAATACTTGAATTATATTTTGTAATCTAGTACGACTTAAAAATTTGAATGCCAATTTAAAATATTTTCATATTCTTTGTCAGAGATATATTTACTTTTTTTAGCTTGAGTTATTAGCTCGTGAAAATTACACAATGATAAAGCTTTAATGTTGTGATTTTTCATTAAATTTTCTGTCTCAATAAAATTATAATTAAAAATGGAAATAATGCCAGTAATTTCGCAGTTTTCCTTTTTCAATGTTTCAGCAACATTTAAACTACTTTTTCCAGTACTTATTAGATCTTCAACAATAAGAACCTTACGATTGTTTCCAATTTCTCCTTCAATTTTATTTTGTCTACCATGTTTTTTATGTTGATCTCTTACATAAATAAAAGGAAGTTTCATTTTATGTGCTATTAATATTCCATGTGGTATACCAGCTGTGGCAACGCCGGCTATAAGATTAGAATTTTTATAATTTTCAAGGCAAAATTTAACTAATTCTTCTTGAATTGTGGATCTTATTTGAGGGTGTGATAAAATAAGTCTGTTATCACAATAAATAGGTGATTTTTTTCCAGAAGACCATGTATATGGATTTTTTGGATTTAATTTTATTGCGTTAATTTGTAAAAGTAGCTTAGCTATTAAGTTGTCTTTCATAATTCATTTATCATGGCGCAAATTTATAAAGTTTTTTTTAACAAAATTTCATTTGAAATAAAACCTTTTTCTGTGACTATTGACAAAACATACAATAATCTTATTTTTGATTGTTTTTTTGAATTTGTTAACGCATTAAATTTTGAGTTAAAAAAAAAAACAAAAAAATAAAAAGAGACTTATTTTAAAATCAAAAAATATTGAAAAAGATTGGCGGTCTCTACTTGTAACTTTAAATAAGTTTGATTTAGTGATTGCTTCAGGCGGGATAATTCAAAACAATTTAAATGAAAGTTTATTCATATATAGAAACGGTTTTTGGGATTTGCCAAAAGGAAAGGTAGAAAAAAACGAAAAGCTTGTTTATGCCGCTAAGAGAGAGATTTTTGAAGAGTGCGGCCTAAAAAATTTAGAGTACAATTCGTTTATAGCAAAAACCCATCACATTTATTTTGAAAATGGAAAAGGTAAGTTAAAAGAGACAAATTGGTTCTCTTTTTATTGTTATAATTCACAAGTTCTTAAGCCTCAACTTGAAGAGGGTATAACTGAAATAAAATGGGTACAAAAAAAATATTTACAATTTTATTTAAATAAGTCTTTTAGTTCCATTGAAGAGTTATTTAAATATTTTTTTAAATAAAGTTATTTGATTTTTAATTCATGAATTATTTCTTTTGGAACAAATTTTTCAAACGGACCTTTATTGATAATTAATTCTTTTACTAAACTAGATGATATTTCATTAAAGTTTTTACTACATGGAATGAAAATAGTTGTAATTGTTTTTTCTAATTCTTCATTCATAGTTGCTAGTTGTTTTTCAATTTCAAAATCATTTGAATTTCTTATTCCTCTTATTATAAATTTTGCTGAATTTAACTTACAAAAATCAGTAGTTAAAGTATTATATCTTGCAACTGAGATGTTTTTATTTTTGACAAATATTTTTTTTGTAAATCGAAGTTTTTTCTCAGTTGAAAAAAAACTATTTTTTTGAGTATTTTCCCCAATTCCAATTATAATTTTATCAAAAATTTTTTCAGATTTTTGAATTATATTTAAGTGACCTAAAGTTATTGGGTCAAAGCTTCCTGGGTAAACTGCAATTTTCATAATCTAATTATTTAAAAAACTAAAATTAACATCACCATACTTTCTTGATTTTAAAAAATTCTTATAGTTTTCAAAATTTATAAAATCAGAGTGTTCAATAATTACAACCCCATGTTTTGCAATTATTTGATTTTCAAATATAAGTTTTATAATTTTCTCATATTTGTCTTTTGTAAATTTAAATGGGGGGTCTGCAAAAATCACATCATAACTATCATCACAGCTATTTAAAAAACTAAATACATTAGTTTGTTTGATATTGATATTCATATTAAATTTTTCACAATTTTCCTTAATTAATTTTATGCATTTTCGATTTAATTCAACACTAGTAACGTCGCTTCCTCTTGAGTAAAATTCATAAGAAATATTACCAGAGCCAGAAAATAAATCTAATACTTTAGATTTCTCAAGATTATGCATATTGTCAAGAATGTTGAATAAACTTTCTTTTGCTCTATCTGTTGTTGGTCTTATATTAATATTTTTTGAAATATTAAATCTTCTATTCTTATATTTCCCGTTAATTATTCGCAATTTATTTGATTAAATAATTTTTGAAAAAAATGATTTGGAACTTGATTTAAAATATGGCTATAAGAATTTGAGTTTGAACGCTTAATTAATAAAACTTTTTTAATGTATGATTTTAAGTCGCCTATAACAGAGTTTTTTTCAAATTCACCAGATATTCTAACTTTTACTTCTCTTGAGTTAATGTCTAAAGTATTATAACAGTTTAATACGTAATATAAAAAATCATCTTTGGATCTAAATTCAAAATTATTATAAAAAACTAATTTTGAGTTTTTTATAAATGCAACATTGAAATTTTTTGTTGAAATATCTATGAAAAATTCATTACTATTTGAATGTTTAGTTTTTTGTAAAATATTTTCAATAAAAATAGTGGCACTGTGTCTAATTTTAATATTTTTTATTTTTTTTAAAATAATTAAGTGTTCTTTTGGGATTGAGTATATTATTACTGCGTTTAAGTGTTTTAAATTATCAACTAAAACTTCTTCATTTGAATCAATTTGGTTATTAAGTTCTAGGTATTTTCTTTTTAATTTAGAATCGTATAATGAATTTGGAATTATCGTACAAGATTTAAAAAAATAACTTATTGAAAATGAGTTAAGGTTCCATTTTAACTCCTTTGAGATATTAAATAAATATTTTAAGTTACTATTATTTTTTTCAAATATATATGAGTAAATACTTTGAAACTCATTTTTTTCAATATTATATAAAGAATACGAAAAAGAATAATTGTTGTAATCAGCAAATAATTTGAAGCATTGAGAGCTTTTTTTTGTAATTGATTTGTCTAGTAAAGAAAATTCTGATTTTATATTATTCCCAATTTCCATCTAAATTTACTTCATTTAAATCTCCTATTTTTAAAGGTTCACTAGAATCATAAGGGTTAGGGTCACTAACTTCAAAAACACTTATTTCAGTATTTGATTTAACTATTTTCTTGGCTGATAACTTAAACTTATTATCAGTAAATGGCACAAAAGCTAAATTTTCAATGTTATTTATTTTTAAAGAATCATTATCAGAGCAACAAACTTTCACCTTTCCTAGTTCTACTTTTTCAAACCAGCTTCTTTTCATCCACCCCTCATCTGTGTTAACTTTTATTTCTCCATTTGAAGTTTTATATGTTTTTTTTGTTTTTTTAATATCTTTTTCTTTCCAGCCGTTAGCTATCCATTCAGGGTTAATAATTATTTCACTTTTTTCAACATATTTAGAAATTGATATTGAATCATTTTTAGCAAAGTCAATAAGTTCTGAAAAGGTGTTAGCAAATCGGTTATCAGGTGAATTAGATTTATAAATGACTTGGAGGTCTCTAATGTTTAATAATTTATTTTTTATTGCATTATACCTTTTTGTTTTTTCTTTTTCGAATTTTACAGGAGCATACAGTTGCATAGTTAATTTTGTTCCACTACCAAGGTCTAGTAAAGCAATAATTATTAAAACTATTATAGGGTAACTTAAAATAGAAAAGTAAAATTCCCTGCTCTTGTTAAATAGTGGAGCTACTAAGTATTTGTCTAGTCTAAACAAGTTAGAGAAAAATAAAAAACCAAATATGATTAAAATTATAACAAAATAAATTTCAATGAATAAAGAAAGTGTCATGATATTAATTTTTAGATGTTAAATTTACAATTTATTTAATAAAATTCTTTATTTGTAACATTTCTAAATAAATTTGATGTTTTAAAAAACCAAATGATGAAATTCTTAATCTTAAAAATTCTAATAATTATTTTTACTTTTTCTTCATGTTCTAATTACAATAAAAAAAATAAAGATTTTGAAATTGTTAATGTTTATTCAAAAAGACATTATCAAGTAGACAAGGATCTTTTTAAAAAATTTGAAGAAAAATATGGTATAAAAGTTAATGTTGTGAAAGCAAGTGCTGATGAATTAATTGAAAGAGTGATAACAGAGGGAGAAAATTGTCCAGCTGATTTGATTTTTACTGTTGATGCAGGAAAATTATACAAAGCAGCAAGTAAAAATCTCCTTCAAAAAATAAATTCACTTGAAATATGCCCCACAATAAATAAAAATATAATAGATAAGAATAATTTTTGGATACCAATAACATATAGATCAAGAGTTATTGTTTACAGTAATGAGAGGGTAGATAAGTCAGAATTATCTACTTACAATGATTTAGCAAATGAAAAATGGAGAAATAAAATTTTAGCTCGTTCATCTTCTAACGCTTACAATCAGGCATTGTTGTCTTCAGTTATTGCTCATAATGGGAAAGAATACGCACTTGATTGGTGTAATAAAATAGTTGGCAATTTTAGTAGAAGTCCTAAAGGAAATGATAGAGATCAAATTAGAGCGATTGCGGCATCAGTAGGAGATATAGCAATTGTAAACTCTTATTATCTAGGCTTACTTAAA